>Ga0310810_10005191_pt1 | contig 14530 bp, 12 predicted proteins | sample NCmetagenome_FD_207641 | JGI IMG/M metagenome (GOLD analysis project Ga0310810, IMG submission 207641) | Soil microbial communities from experimental microcosm in Duke University, North Carolina, United States - NC | ecosystem: Engineered > Artificial ecosystem > Soil microcosm > Unclassified ... | reverse complement strand
GGTCGCGACCGCCGCGCCCGCGAGCGCCGAGGAGGTGCGAAGGAACGAACGGCGCGTGATCTTCCTCACGCGCCTACACCCTGAAAATCTTGGTGTAGTGCGCCTTGATGTCGTCGCTGTTCTTTTCGACCGCGGCGGCATCTTCCTTCATCTGCTTGATGTCCTTGAGCGGCGTCCGGCCGGGCTTGTCCTTCATTTGAGCATGAACCGACCGCATGCCTGCGACATCGATGATCAATTGCTGCCCTTCGGGCGAGAAGCAGAAGCTCTGGAACAGCCGCGCGGCGTTCGGGTTCGGCGCGTTCTTGAAGATCGCGTTCGGGCCGACCACGACCGGCGATCCTTCGCTTGCGTAGACGGGCGCGACCGGCTTGCCGGATTCGTGGAGCTGCAACACCACATATTCGGCACCGTCGGCCATGATGGCGCGTTCGCCGAGCGCCAGCTTCTTGGGCGGATCGGCCGCGGACTGCACCTGCATGATCTTCTGTTTGGCCAGCTTCTCGAAATAGTCCCAGCCGAGGTCGCGCGACATCTGGTAGGTCGCGGTCAGGATCGTGCCGCTGTAGCCAGGGTGCGCCTTGACGATCTTGCCGACCCATTTCGGATCAAGCAGATCGGCAAAGCTCTTCGGCGCGTCGGCGTCCTTCACCAGGTCGGTATTGCGGGCGATGATGCTGAGCGTCACGCGGAAGCTCGCGAACATGCCGTCCGCATCCTTGTGCTGAGCCGGATAATGTTTGGCGATGTCCTCAGGGACGTATGGGGCAAGCCACCCATCGCGCTTCCACACAATCAGATGCGCGGCGTCCGACGAGTTCACCACGTCGCAGGCGTGAATGTTGCTGGTGTACTCCTGGCCAATGCGCTGGAAAATGCGCTCCGCGCCGGAGCGCTCGGTGCGCACCGAGATGCCGGCGTATTTCGCCTCGAAGGCCTTGGCGATCTTCTCGGCCACCGGCAGGTCGATCGACGTGTAGTAGCTGACCTTGCCTTCTTTCTTCGCAGCCTCGATCAGCGCGGGCGTGACAGCCTCGGCGGCCGGGGCGGCCGAGACGACGCGCGTTGCGAACGCCGCGCCGCCGAGCGCGGCGGTGCCCTGCAGCAGTCTGCGTCGGGTCAGGTTGGACATCGTTTCTCTCCCTCTGTCGTTCTTCTTCGCGCCCCACTTTGTTTCTCTAGCCCACCAGCACGCGGCAGCGGTGCGGCGGCAGGGTGAGCCAGACCTTGTTGCCCTCCGCGATACTGTCCTCCGGCGGGGTCACCACGCGCAACTGGCTGCCGTCGTCCAGCACCAGAAGGTAATCGCGGCTGTTGCCGAGGAAAACGTGCCGAGTGACGGTCGCCGGAATGGTGTTCGGCGTATCCGAAGGCCTGGCGGACAGCGCAATCTCGTGCTGACGGATGGAGATCGAGCGGGTGGACCCCGCGGTCATCGCGTCGCCTGAGCAAAGGAGCGGCACGCCGGCAACCTCCAGACGGTTAGCGTCGAGCGCCTTGCCTTTCAGGATATTGCTCGAGCCGATGAAACGCGCGACGAACTCGGAGCGCGGCCGGTCGTAGATCTCCTCGGGGGCGCCCGCCTGCTCGATCTTGCCGGCGTTCATCACCGCGATCAGGTCCGCGGTGGTCATCGCCTCGGATTGATCGTGCGTCACATAGACCGTGGTGTAGCGGTACTCGTCGTGCAGGCGCCGCACCTCGAAGCGCATTTCCTCGCGCAGGTTGGCGTCGAGGTTCGAGAGCGGCTCATCGAGCAGCAGGGTCTCCGGGTCGACGATCAGCGCGCGGGCGAGCGCCACGCGCTGCTGCTGGCCGCCGGAGAGTTCGCCCGGATAGCGCTCGGCGAGCGCCTCCAGCTTGGTCACGCCAAGGATCGCGCGCACCTTCTGGGCGATCGTCGCCTTGTCGATCTTGCGTAGCGTGAGCCCGTAGGCGACGTTCTCCGTCACGGTCATGTGCGGCCAGAGCGCATAGGACTGGAAGATCATCGACATGTTGCGCTGCTCCGGCGGCAGCGTGCGCGAGGGCGAGGAGACCACGCGGTCGCCGACCGCGATCTCCCCGGCCGACGGCTCGACGAACCCCGCGATCAGCCGCAGGGTCGTGGTCTTGCCGCAGCCCGAAGGCCCGAGCAGGCAGACGAGAAGCCCGTGGTCGATGCGCAGCGACACATCGTCCACGACCGCCAGAGTGCCATAGCGCTTGGTCAGCCCGCGTAATTCAACGGACGCCACATCCCCTCCCGCACCGGTTATCTTGTTTCCGGCTTGGTTTCTTTTCGCTTCATTGGCGCAAGTTCGCAAGCAGCTTTGAGGCCATGACGGCCTCGAATGCGACCTCGTGTCCCGCCGCGTTCCAGTGGTTGTCGTCTTCGAATTCGAAGCTTTCCCCGGTACGGGCGTGGCGCGGAATGAAACGGGTATCGAGGTCGATGACCTCGTAGCCTTTTGCCGCAGCCTTCTCGATGAAGGCGCGCCGCATCAGGTCGAAATAGGTCCCCTGCCCGGCCTGCGCGGCATCGGCGTAGCGGAAACCGTCCAGCGTGAACAGCACGCGGTCGGCCGGCAGGCCGATGCGCTCCGGCACATCGCGCAGGAACGCGTCGATCGCGGCCAACGAGTCGCGGACGCGCTTCTCGTCGGTCGCGGCATTCGTGTTGCCGGCATAACGGGGCTGCGCATTCGCGGGCTTGCCGAAAATCATCTCGCCGAGCCAGCGGATCGAGAAAATCCGGTTCTGAATCCCGAGATTGATAATCAGATAGCGCGCGAGCGCGCTGTGACGAGCGAGCGAGATCAGCGTGCCGGCCTCGTGCGGATTGAGCCTCAGCTGCAGCACACCGTTGGCATCCGGCGCGTACTGCCAGAAGCCGGGGCCCAGCCGGTAGGCGGCGAGGCTCTCGTCGAAGTCGTTCCCCACCACGTTGATAACCACGGCGCGCGCGCCGTATTCCTTGACCGCGAATCCCGCCCAGATCAGATACTGGCTGAGCGGCGCCCCTGAGCCCGCGAAACTATAGACGCGGAATTTGTCCTTGAGCGCGGCGGCGAGTCGGCCTTGCAGGCTCTCCGCATACGCCACCATCTGCGCTTCGATGAACGAGTCGCCGACCACCGCGATCAGCGGCGGCCCGTCATGCACATAGTCCTGGTCGTTGACGAAGCCCGCATCGTTGACGCGGCCATGCACGACGTTGTGCATGGTCCAGCCGAGCGAATTCGTAAACGGGCGATTCGGCGTGAAATGCAGCACCGGATCGGCGGCGGTCACCGGCACGCTGCGCAGGCCGGTCGACACGGGCAGGAAGCGCAACACGATCTCGGCCGCGAGCAGGCAGAATGCGATGCTCGCAAGCATGAGGAGAAGATTTGCGAAGAATTCTCTCCGCCGATTCATCGGCTAACGCGAGATGGGGTTAGGTTTGGCAAGACTTGTTAATCCATCCGCGTTCGCGGAGCTCGTTGCAACGCCCTCTCCCCTTGTGGGAGAGGGCTACTCAGGCTCGCAACACAGGAGATCGGGTGAGGGGTCAGCAACCCCTCACCCAACCGAGTATGTGAGAGTCCTGCGATGCCCTCTCCCACAAGGGGAGAGGGCAATACGGCAGACGCTGCCAATTCATTCAAGTGCCGGTGAATACCGGCTTGCGCTTCTCCATGAAGGCGTCGCGCCCTTCGATGTAGTCCTTGCTGCGGAAGCACGTCTTCACGGCCTCGTCCGCGCCCTTCATGTCGCGCTGCGACTCGTCCTTGAGGACTTCACTCACCACCTTCTTGACGGCGCGGATGGTCAGCGGCGCGTTGCGCGCGATGGTCTCGGCGTACTTCTTCACGTAGTCCTCGAGCTCGGCCCCCGGCAGTACGCGGTTGATGAGACCCATCGTGCGCGCTTCCTCGGCGGTGAACTGGCGCGCCGTGTAGAAGATCTCCTTGGCGAACGACGGTCCGACGATGTCGACGAGGCGCTTCAACCCCGGATAGTTGTAACCGAGGCCGAGTTTCGCGGCCGGCACCGCGAAGGTGGAATTGTCGGAGGCAATGCGCAGGTCGCAGCAGGTTGCGATCCCAAGCCCGCCGCCGATGCAATAGCCGCGGATCATCGCGATGGTCGGTTTCGGATAGGCGGCAAGCGCATTGCTCGCATTCTCGGTCGTCTTGTTGTAGTGCGCCACCGCCTCCTCGGTGGAGCGCTCCGCACCGAAGCGCGAGATGTCGGCGCCCGAGACGAAGGCCTTCTCGCCCGCGCCGGACAGCACCACGCAGCGCAGCGAGTCGTCCTTGGCGAAGTCCTCCATGATACGGCCCATCTCGGCCCACATGTCGAGCGACATCGCGTTGTGCCGCGCCGGATTGTTGAACACCACGTAGCCGACGCCGGCTTCCTTGCGGTGCAGAACCTTGTCGGTCTTTGCCATCTCGTTCATGTCAATCTCGCTTTCCGTTTCCGGCGATTATAGCGTCACAATACCTTATCTGCGTGCAGTTTTCCGATCTCGTCCTTGCCGAAGCCGAATTCGGCAAGGATCTCGTCGGTGTGCTCCCCGAGCAGGGGCGGCGGGGCGACGATCTCGCTCGGCGTGCGCGACAGCCGCACCGGCTGGCCGACCAGCGTGATGGTCTTCTGGTCCTGCGTGCGCACGTCCTTCGCGATCCCAAGATGCTTCACCTGCGCGTCCGCGAAGGTCTGGTCGATGGAGTAGATCGGGCCCGACGGGACGCCCGCCTTATTGAACGCGTCGACCCAGTAGGCGCTGGTGTTCTTCACCGTTTCCTTTTCCATCAGCGCGTTGACGGCGTCGCGGTTCTTGGAGCGCAGCGCGCCGGTCGCATAGTCCGGGTGCGCGATGTACTGCGGAATGCCGAGCGTCTCGCAGACGCGCTCCCACATCTTCTGCCCGGCGGCCGCAATGTTGATGTAGCCGTCGGAGGTCTTGAACACGCCGGTCGGGATCGAGGTCGGGTGATTGTTTCCGGCCTGCGGGGGCACCTCGTGGCCGGTGAGCCAGCGCGTCGCCTGGAAGTCGAGCATGAAGATCTGCGCCTGCAGGAGCGAGGTGTCGATCGCCTGCCCCTTGCCGGACTGCTCGCGTTCGAGCAGCGCCACCATGATCCCCATTGCGGCGAAGAGGCCCGCGCACAGGTCGGCGACCGGAATGCCGACGCGCACCGGACCCTGCCCCGGCAAGCCCGTGATCGACATCAGTCCGCCCATGCCCTGCGCGATCTGGTCGAAGCCGGGACGGTTCGCGTACGGCCCGTCCTGCCCGAAACCGGAGATGCTCGCGTAGATGAGCCGCGGGTTGACCGCGGAAAGCGCCGCGTAATCGATGCCGAGCCGCTTCTTCACGTCGGGACGGAAATTTTCCACCACCACGTCGGCCTTGGCAGCCATTTTCTTGAGCACCGCGACGCCTTCCGGCGATTTGAGGTTCAGCGTCATCGCGCGCTTGTTGCGGTGCAGGTTCTGGAAGTCGGAGCCGTCGCGCGGGCCGCCCAGCCCCTCGCCTTCGCTCATGTGCTCCGGCATCTCGATCTTGATGCAGTTCGCCCCCCAGTCGGCAAGCTGGCGCACGCAGGTTGGTCCGGCGCGCACGCGGGTCAAATCGAGCACGGTGAAGCGATTGAGCGCGGTGGAGGCTTTCGGGAAGGGCATGAAAAGTTCCGGCAGGCGGTGTCGGGAGGGGGACAATCCCCGATCAGGCTCACGATGTCCACCGCCTCCGATGCATGACCGCAGCGCGCGATTCAGACGCGCGAAACGAGGAACCGCCACTCATTGCTGAAGCGGTAGGACGCATCGGCCTGACGATAAGGCGCGGCCGCATTGCGGATGCCCTGAATGACGGCTGCCTCCCCGGAATGGCGCACGGCGCGCTCGGCAACGCCGGGCGCGATCATCCCGCGCACCATGGTGTCGTCATCCGGAAAGGTCATGGTGGTCACGATCGTGCGTGCCCCGTCAGGATGCAGCCCGGCCTTGCCCACCAGCGTTTCCAACGCTCCGGGCGCCGACAAGGCGAACGGTCCGGCCGCGCCGGGAGGGGGCGGAGGCAAGAGCTTTCCGAGGGCCGCGATATACGGCGCGAGTTCGCACTTGTCGGCCGCCCCCCACACCGCGATGACGACACGCGCGTCCGGCTTTGCAGCGCGCCTTGCCTCAGCAAGCGCCTGCACCGGGTTCGCCGCGTATTGGAATGAGTTGAAGCCGCTTACGATATCGAATGTCCTGTCCGCGAAGGGCAGTTCCTCGATCTCGCCGACGCGAATATCCGCGCCGGGCGCGCGTTCGCGGGCGACCTCGACGAGATTGGCAGCAGCATCGAGGCCGCTCGCCGTTGCTCCCTTTTCCACCGCGACGCGCAGGGCAAGGCCGGCACCGCAGCCCACGTCGAGCACCGCCGATCCCTTGACGATACCCGCCGCATCGAATGCCGCCTCATAGAGCGGCCGGAACGACGCCTCCTGCAGGTCCGCCCAATCACGGGCACGCGCGCCCCAAAGTTCGCCTTGCACCTGTGCGGAGCCCATCGTTCGCTCTCCTTTGCGATACCGTGCGCCCCACAGGTTAGGAGTATGCCGCGTCGGCGTCTCAGTCCAGCGTTCTCCTGCCGATCAGACCGCGAGTCTCGCGCGCCCGATTTCCGCGTCAATCCGCGCCGCCAGCGCATCGCTGACCTGAGTCATCGGCAGCCGCACCTCCGGGCTGTCGATCAACCCGATGCGCCAGAGCCAGTGCTTGATCGGCGCGGGGCTCGGCTCGGCGAACAGGAGGCGCGGCAGGTCGGCGAGCGTACGCCAGCTTCGGAGGGCCCCCGAGTGATCGCCCGTAATCAGCATCTCGCGCACCTGCGCAAAATGCGCCGTCTCGACGTGCGCGGATGCCGTGATGCCGCCGTCGGCGCCCAGCGTCAGCGCCGGGTAGAACCACCCATCCTCGCCGGTCATCACCGAGAAGCCCGCGGGCTTTGCGCGCATCAGATCGAAGGACTGCGCGGCGTCGGCGCAGCAGTCCTTCACGCCGGCAATGTTCGGGATTTCAGCGAGGCGCAGCAGCGTGTCGTTGCTCATGTTCACGCCGGTGCGATACGGGATGTTGTAGATAAGGATCGGACGCGCAGTTTCGCCGGCGAGCGCCGCGAAATGCCGATAGAGCCCCTCCTGCGAGGGCCGCGTGTAATAGGGGCAAGCGATCAGATAGCCGTCGGCCGGCCACGCGGCGGTGCGGGCCAGTGCCTTCGTAAGCTTGCGCGTATCGCTCCCCGACACCCCGAGGTAGATCGGCCGCCGCCCTGCGATCTCAGTTGCGACGACTGCAACAAGGCGCCCGGTCTCTTCGTCGTCGATCGTCATCCCTTCGCCGGTCGTTGCGGCGAGGATGAACCCGTCGACCGGCTGTCCAAGGTAGTGGCGCACCATGCGCCGCAGCGATGTCTCGTCGAGCGCGCCGTCGCGGAACGGCGTCACCAGCGGTAGCCATAAACCTTGCGGCATCGTCCTTCTCCTTCGTGTGGGCCGGAGGACAAGGACCAGAAACGAAAAGCCCCGTCCGGAACCGGCGGGGCCTTGCGATCTTCGCGTTTGCTTAAAGCTTAACCGTATGACGCGCGCGAAAACCCAATCCCCCGAGCGGAGGATTTTTTCGCTTTCAGCGCGATGCGGCTTCGCATGCGGGGAATATCGCGGGCGCAATCTTCAATGTCAACGAAAGCGGACTTGCGATTCACGGCCCTGAAACCTGTCAGGCGTTAGACTCCCTCGCGATTTCACCGAAGATTCACCATGACATTGGCGCTCGAAATCCGCAGTCTCTCCAAATCGTTCGACCGGCCGGCCGTCGCGGGGCTCGATCTGTCCGTGCGGCAGGGCGAGTTCTATTCGCTGCTCGGCCCGAATGGCGCCGGCAAGACCACCACGCTGCGCATGGTCGCGGGCCTGCTTCCGCCCGACGCCGGCACGATCCATATCTGCGGCATCGATGCGCTGCGCTCCGCGGTCGAGGCGAAGCGCATCGTCGCGTGGGTCTCAGACGAGCCGATGATCTACGACAAGCTCACGCCCTACGAGTATCTCGAGTTCGTCGCCGGGCTGTGGGCTCTTGACGCGAACGTCGGCGAGACCCGCGCGCGCGAACTTATGGACTGGCTCGGCCTCCTGCCGCACGCGCACGAGCGCTGCGAGGGATTCTCCAAGGGCATGCGCCAGAAGGTGGCGCTCGCGGGAGCGCTGGTACACGGACCGCGCGTGATCATCCTCGACGAACCGCTCACCGGTCTCGATGCCGGCTCCGCGCGGCAGGTCAAGCGCGTGCTGCGCGAGCGCGTCGCCGCCGGCGGCACGGTGATCATGACCACGCACATCCTCGAAGTCGCCGAACGCATGGCCGACCGCGTCGGCATCATCGCGGGCGGTCGCCTGATCGCCGAGGGCACGCTCGACGAATTGCGCGCGCAGGCGGGCCAGAAACTCTCCAGCCTCGAAGACACGTTCCTCGCGCTCGTTGCCGAGCAACAGGCCGCATGAGCGCAGGTTCGCTGACCTGGTTCGCCACCCACGAGTTGCGCCTCGCCTGGCGCGACTGGCTCGGCATGATGACGGCCGGACGGCGCGGGCGTGAGCGCATCGTCGCCGTCGCGGTCGCGATCTTCCTCGCGTTCGCACATCTGTTCGCCTGGTATTTCGTCGGGCGCTACGTGAACGTCGGTACCGAACCCGACAAACCGGCGCTGGTCGTCATCACCGGCGGCGTGCTGCTCTCCTGGTCGCTCCTGATGTCGCAGGCGATGGAGTCGGTGACGCGCGCCTTCTATGCGCGCTCCGATTTCGACCTGATCCTCTCCTCGCCGACCGCGGCGCGGAAGATCTTTGCGGTGCGGATTGGCGCGATGGCGCTCGGAGTTGTGGTGATGTCGGCGCTTCTCGGCGCGCCGCTGATCAACGTGCTGATCGTGCAAGGCGGCGCGCGCTGGCTCGGCGCCTATGGTGTCGTCGTCGCTATGGGCGCGACCGCAGCCGCCGGCGCGGTGGCGCTCACGGTGCTGCTCTTTCGCCTGATCGGGCCGAAGCGTACCCGGCTTGCCGCGCAGATCGTCGCCGCGATTATCGCGGCGGTGTTCATCATCGGGCTGCAGGTCGCCGCGATCCTGTCGCAGGGCACACTGTCGCGCATGGTGTTCCTGGAATCCGACACGCTGGTTGCGCTGGTGCCGGACGTCGACAGCTTCGTGTGGTGGCCGGCGCGCGCCGCGCTCGGCGACCTCACGGCGCTTGCGGTGGTGCTCGGCGGCAGCCTGGCGTCGCTCGGCGCCGCCATGGTGGTGTTCTCGGCGCGGTTCGGCGATCACGCCATTGCGGCATCGAGCGTGGCGGCAAACAGCGCGCGGCAGGCGGCCCGTTCCGGATTCCGGGCGCGATCCGCAGCGCGCGTGCTGCGCCAGAAGGAATGGACGCTGCTCGCGCGCGACCCGTGGCTCGTGTCGCAGACGCTAATGCAGATGCTCTACCTGCTGCCGCCGGCGCTGCTGCTGTGGCGGTCCTACGGAGAAGGCACGGGAGCGCTGGTGGTGGCCGTTCCGGTGCTGGTGATGGCGGCCGGCCAGCTCGCCGGCGGGCTCGCCTGGCTCGCGATCTCGGGCGAGGACGCGCCCGACCTGGTGGCGACGGCGCCGATTCGGCGCAGCCTTGTCGTGCGCGCCAAGATCGAGGCGGTGCTCGGCGCCATCGCGATTGCGTTCGCGCCGTTCATCGCGGCGCTGGCGTTTCTCTCGGTGTTCGGGGCGCTGGCCTCGGCGCTCGGCATTTTCGCGGCCGCGGCGGCCGCAACCGCCATCCAGTTCTTCTTCCGCAAGCAGGCAACGCGGCGCTATTTCCGCCACCGGCAGACCGCGTCGCGCTTTGCGACCTTCGCGGAAGCCTTCTCGTCGATCTCGTGGGCGGCGACCGCCGCGGTGGCGATCTCCGGCTCATGGCTCGCGCTGTTTCCGGCCGCGATCGGGATCGCCATCCTTGCGGCAGCGCGGTGGATGAGCCCGCACAAGGCGTAGTCTGAGCTGGCAGGGTTTGTCTAAACAGGATTCGGCCGTCGTTGTCTTTTTTGGTGGACCTCAACATTGAGTTCGGGCGTCTCATCAGGAGATCAAACGCCGGCAGTCATGCGGTTGACCCGGGTTTCGCACGATAGATCAGGAATAGCGCCTCGCGCAGTGGCGCGGCCAGCAAGCTCAGTCCCAAGGCCCCCACGATGACCGATGCGATGCGATTGGCGGCGCCTCGCGTGCGCGAGTAGGCGGAGCGAACTCGCTCGCGCGAGAACAGGTAGGCGAGCAGCGTGTGCCAGCACGCCGCGTTGAGCATCACCATGGCCACCACCGACGCCTGCAGGATGGAGCTGGGTGCCGCCGGCAACGACGTGACAAATATGCTGCCAAAAAACAGAGCCACTTTTGGGTTGGTAATGTTGGTCAGAAATCCCAGACGAAACGCGGCCCACGAGGACACTGACGACGCTCGACCGAGCGACGCAGCGCCGCCGGCTCGCCATAGACGAACGGCCACATACAGCAGATACACGCCTCCCGCGACCTGAAGTGCAAGGCGTAGTCCGGGAAATGCCACGAAAACGATATGGACACCGAGTACCGCGCAAGTCGCCCAAATGGTGGCGCCCAAGGTAACGCCCAAGGCAGCGAAAACAGCACTCCGCGCCCGATCACTCGCTGCCAGTTGCGACACCAGCAGAACGTTGGGGCCGGGACTCATCATAGCCGCGACGTGAAGGATCCAGATGGTGACGAAAGTGGAAAGCATGGACCCCTCTTATGAGTATGATCAATACGATAGCGGGATGGCTTGAGCCGGCCATCCCGCATAGTAGAGCACCAGATATGCGGCGCGAGATCACCCGGTCACGCCACGCTCACGCGCGGCGGCCCGGCGATGACGCTCCGCGTCAGCTCCCAACCTCGCCGCTCATGACGGGGCCGAACAGCTCCCAGCGGTCGCCGTTGAACTTCTCCATCTGCATCTGCTTGATCGGGAAGAAGTCCTTGTCGCTGGTGTTGACCTTGATCCCGGGCAGCAGCATCGGCAGCTCGAGATTCTTCAGACTCGCTGCGTGCTTCATGACGTTCTCGCGCGTGAGGTTGTCGCCGCACTGCTTGAGCACCTGCACCAGCGTCTGGGCAACGGTGTAACCGTAGACCGTGAAGCTCGATGCCTTGTCGCCTTCCGGATAATACTTGTCCATGAAGGCGGCCCATTCCTTCTTGCCGGCGTCGTTGTCAAAGCTCGGATCGGTCGGATCCTTCAGATACTGGGTCGAGAGGATACCCTTGGAGGCTTCGAGCCCCGCGGGCTTGAGCACCGAGCCGACCGAGTTGGACACGTTGTTCAGGAGGTGCACCGGATTCCAGCCGATCTCGTGCGCTTTCTTGATCGCCTGCGCGGCGAACTTCGGCGTCGTGACGTTGAAGAACACGTCGGCGCCGGAGGCCTTCAGGTTGATGATCTGCGAGTCGACAGTCGGGTCGCTGGTCTCGTAGGGCAGTTCGGAGACGATCATGGTCTTGGCCTTGGCGCCGAGGCCGTCCTTGATGCCCTTCACGTAGTCTTTGCCGTAGTCGTCGTTCTGGAACAGGATGCCGATCTTGCCGTTCGGGTGGTTCTTCAGCAGGTACTCGGCATAGATGCGGCCTTCGCTCTGGTAGTTTGGCTGCCAGCCCATCGTCCACGGGAAGTTCTTCGGGTCACCCCACTTGGTGGCGCCGGTCGCAACGAACAGCTGCGGTACCTTTTTCGAGTTCATGTACTTGTGGATCGCGGTGTTCGACGGCGTGCCCAGCGTCTGGAACAGCAGCAGAACTTCATCGCTCTCGACCAGCTTGCGCGCCTGCTCGACGGTCTTCGGCGGCGAGTAGCCGTCGTCGTAGCTGATGAACGTGATCTTGCGACCGTTGATGCCGCCCTCGGCATTCACCTTCTTGAAATAAGCCTCGATCGTCTTGCCGATGGTGCCGTAGGCCGAGGCCGGCCCGCTGTACGGGTTGGTGTTGCCGATCTTGATCTCGGTGTCGCTTGCGCCCGGATCGTACTTTTTCTGCGCCAGCGCAGGGCCCGCGACGGCCACCAGCGTGGCGGCGGCCGAGGCCAACAATACGCGTTTCGTCAGTTGCATCACTTCCTCTCCCTTGTTGACCGCCGCGGCGGCACGTTTCCTCTCACTCTAGCCGTTTCAGCTCCCGATTTCTCCACTCATGATCGGGCCGAACAGCTCCCAGACTTCCCCATTGAAGCGCCGCATCTGCAGCTCCTCCACCGGGAAATAGTCCGTGGGACTGGTATTGACCTTGATGCCGTCGAGCAGCATGTCGATCTCGAAATCTTTCAGATTGGCGGCCTGCCGCATCACGTTTTCGCGGGTAAGGTTTTCGCCGCACTGCTTGAGCACCTGCACCAGCGCCTTCGCGGTGATGTAGGCGGTCACGTTGCCGGTATCGGCCTTGTTCCCCTCCGGGAAATACTTGTCCATGAACGCGGTCCAGTTCTTCAGGCCGGGATCGCCCTTCAGGCCGGGATCGCTCGGGTCCTTCTGATAGGCGGTCGAGAGGATGCCCTTGGCGTTCTCGAAGCCCGCGGGCTTGATCACCGAACCGATTGAGCTCGATACGTTGTTGAGGATGTGGACCGGCTTCCAGCCGAGCTCGCCGACCTTCTTGATCGCCTGTGCGGCGAATTTCGGCGTCGCGATGTTGACGAAAATGTCGGCTCCGGAGGCCTTGAGCGCGACGACCTGCGAATCCACCGTCGGGTCGGCCGTCTCGTAGGGCATTTCGGCGATGATCATATTAGTCTTGCCGCCGAGCCCGTCCTTGAGACCCTTCAGGACATCCTTGCCGTAGTCGTCGTTCTGGAACAGCACGGCGATCGTGCCGTTCGCATGGTGCTGCAGGATGTACTTGGCGTAGATGCGCCCCTCGCTCTGATAGTTGGGCTGGAAACCCATGGTCCAGGGGAAGTTCTTCGGATCGCCCCATTTGGTCGCGCCGGTCGCGACGAAGAGCTGGGGCACTTTCTTGGTATTCATGTATTTCTGGATCGCCGAGTTCGGCGCAGTCCCGAGCGACTGATAGATCAAGAGCACCTCGTCGCCCTCGACCAGCTTGCGCGCCTGCTCGACCGTTTTCGGCGGGGAGTAAGCGTCATCGTAGGAAACGAACTTGATCTTGCGGCCGTTGATGCCGCCCTGCTCGTTGATCATGCGGAAGTAGGCGGCCTCCGCGCGTCCGATCGTGCCATAGGCCGAGGCTGGGCCGGAGTAAGGCATGATGTTGCCGACCTTGATCTCGGTGTCGCTCGCGCCGGAATCGTATTTCTTCTGCGCGAGCGCTGGCGTCGCGGCGGCAACAACACTCGCCGCCGTGGAGAGCAACAGGGTACGTCTATTCACACGCATTGCCGCCTCCTTTTCGTTTGCATCTGTTCGCTTGCTTACATGCTCCCGATCTCGCCGTTCAGGAGCGATCCGAACGGCTTGAACGACTCGCCTTCGAATTTGCCCATCTGCATCTGCTCGATCGGATAGAAGTCCGTCGGGCTGGTGTTGATCTTGATGCCGGGCAGCGCCATGCCGGTTTCGAAATCCTTCAAGTTCGCAGCCTGCTTCATCACATTGGCGCGCGTGAGATCGTCGCCGCACTGTTGCAGCACCTGCACCATCGTGCGCGCGACGCTGTAGCCATAGACCGTGAAGCTCGAGGTCTTGTCGCCCTCCGGATAATACTTGTCCATGAAGGCGATCCATTCCTTGCGGCCCGGGTCGTCGTTCCAGATCGGATCGGTCGGGTCCTTGCCGTACAGCGCGGTGAAGATGCCTTGTGCATTCTGGATACCGGCCGGGCGGATCACGGCGCCGACAGATGCCGAAACGCTGTTGAGCAGGTGCACCGGCTTCCAGCCGATCTCGGCCGCCTTCTTGATCGCCTGGGCGGCGAACTTCGGCGTCGTCACATTGAAGAAGACGTCGGCGCCGGCGGCCTTAAGACTGACAATCTGTGAGTCGACCGTCGGGTCGGCCGCCTCATAGGGCAGTTCGCTGATGATCATCGTCTTGGCCTTGTCGCCAAGCCCGTCCCGCAGGCCCTTGAGGTAATCCTTGCCGTAGTCGTCGTTCTGGAACAGGACGCCGATCTTGCCGCTCGGGTGATTCTTGAGAATGTATGCCGCAAAAATGCGGCCTTCGCTCTGGTAGTTCGGCTGCCAGCCCATGGTCCAAGGGAAGTTCTTCGGGTCGCCGAACTTGGTTGCGCCGGTCGCAACGAAGAGCTGCGGCACCTTCTTGGCGTTCATGTATTTCTGGATCGCGGTGTTATGCGCGGTACCGAGGCTGTTGAGGATCAACAGCACGTCGTCGTTCTCGACGAGACGGCGCGCCTGCTCCACGGTCTTTGGCGGCGAATAGCCATCGTCGTAGGTGATGAACGTGACCTTGCGCCCCTTGATGCCGCCCTCGGCGTTGGCCTTGTTGAAGTAGGCCG
>Ga0310810_10005190_pt1 | contig 14531 bp, 14 predicted proteins | sample NCmetagenome_FD_207641 | JGI IMG/M metagenome (GOLD analysis project Ga0310810, IMG submission 207641) | Soil microbial communities from experimental microcosm in Duke University, North Carolina, United States - NC | ecosystem: Engineered > Artificial ecosystem > Soil microcosm > Unclassified ... | reverse complement strand
CGCCTTCGGCGGTCGACGTCATGTTGAGGCATTTCGCAAGACCGGCCACAGCATTCACGATCGCGAGCGGTTCGGCACCGTTCGAGAGATCCTGAATGAAGGAGCGATCGATCTTGATCTTGTCGAACGGGAAGCTCCGCAGGTAACTTAGCGAGGAATAGCCCGTTCCGAAGTCGTCCAGGGCGATTTGAACACCCATCTTGCGCAGCTCATGCAACGTCGCCAGGGTCGTGAATGTATTCTGAAGCAGCACGCTTTCGGTGATTTCGAGCTGCAGCTTGTGCGGCGACATGCCCGATTCATCGAGCGCCGCCTTGACCATATTGACCAGGTTACGGTTGTTCAGCTGAGCCGGTGAAAGGTTGACCGCGACCTTGATGTGCTCCGGCCAGTTGACCGCTTCTGCGCAGGCTGCCTTCAGCACCCACTCGCCCAGCGGGATGATCAAGCCGGTCTCCTCGGCGATCGGGATGAAGTCGGCGGGAGAGACCAGGCCGCGAGTCGGGTGATTCCAGCGCAGCAGGGCCTCGAACGCGTTGACGTCGTTGGTCTGCAGGACAACGAGCGGCTGGTAATAAAGCTGGAATTGTTCGGTTGCGAGCGCCTTGCGCAGGTCCATTTCCAGCTCGCGGCGGACCTTCATGCGGGTATTCATCTCGGGCTCAAAGAAGCGGAAGGTGCCGCGGCCGTCGGCCTTGGCGTCGTACATCGCCATGTCGGCATTCCGCATGAGCTCGTTGGGCTCGACCGCGTCCATCGGCGCAACCGAAATGCCGATGCTGATGTCGGTGACGATCTGGTGGCCGTCGATCTGGTAGGGCTTGATCACCGATTCGCGGATGCGCTTCGAGAGCGCCGCGGCGTCGGTCGCCTGCTCCATCTGTGTCATGATGATGGCGAACTCGTCGCCGCCCATGCGGGCGACGACGTCAAGCTCGCGCGTGCAACCGCGCAGGCGTTCGCCGACGAGCTTAAGGAGTTCGTCGCCGATATGGTGGCCGAGCGCGTCGTTAACGCTCTTGAAGTGATCGAGGTCGAGGCAGAGCACCGCCAGGCACTCGCCGCGCTTGACGCGCTTGATCTCGTGATTGAGCTGCTCGAGCATCAGCGTCCGATTCGGGAGGTCGGTCAATGCATCGTGGCGCGCCATATGCGCGATACGGTCTTCCGAGCGCTGGCGCTCGGTGACGTCCTCATGAGTTGCCAGCCATCCGCCGCCGAGCAGGGGCTTATTGACGACCGAAAAGGCGCGTCCGTCCGGCAGATTCACGACCTGGTTGAAGGTTTTGCCTTCGGAGATTCCTTCCTTGAGCCGCGCGATATACTCGTCGATGTCACCCGAAAAACTTCCCAGCTCGATCCGGTGACTGAGAAGATCGCGAAGATCGCATCCCGGCTTAACGACATCCGCGGAAAGTCCGTACAATTCTATATAACGTTGATTGCAAAATATTAGGCGCGTTTCCTGATCGAACATCAGCACGCCCTGAGACATATTGTTCAGGACGGTCTGCAGCAGCTGCTCGTCTTTCCGCGACATGTGCGGAAAAGCCAGAATATCAGCGCGCACAGAGTGATATTTCGACTGATCCATTGTGAGCCCCTCGACGACAAAGGTATCCGGGTCGGTGCTCATCATTACGGGCGCCCAGTGTGGAAGCTGTTAGGGATTCAAAGTTGGTTTAATTAAAACCAGAACGATCGGAATCGACCCATTTCACAGGCGGAATTGCGACTTCCGGCACGGGCGCCCGCCAAATTCTTAATTCAGTTTTTTTGTGATCCTGAGCACAGAAGGTGCGGTCTCAGGCGCCTAGCTTCAGACTCACGAAACCAAAAAGAAGTCAGGGAGACATCAAATGCGAATCGTCCTCATCGTTGCCTGTGCAGCCGCATTGGGTTTCTCGGCCTGGGCCAATCTTCCCGCCGATGCAGGCCAGTCCGCTGGCACGCCGATTACTTCAGTCACCGCGACAGAGTAGTTGGCGCCGGTTAATACGGTTTCATCCCCAATTGGCAAATGGCCGGGCCTCGCCCGGCCATTTCTGTACTAACGGAGGATGGTCGTTCCGGTGCGGACCCGATTTCTTGGGCCGCGACCATCAAGCGTTAACTGCTTCCTGTCAGCGAATGACCCAGGCGGACTTTTCCGCTGCGTGAACTGTTCTTGCAGCGTGAAGGGGTCAATGAAATGGAACATCTTTTTTTGACGACGCTGCTGATCAGCGTCGTGATCGGCGTGCTGATCATTTATCACGTGACGCCCGAAGGTTGAGTCACCGGCCCCCAGCGCCGGAGGCTGGCCCGATTGCCATTTGCCATAAGGGAACGTTCAGTAACAGGCGCGCGTCCAACGCCAGACGCGATGACCCCAGCGGTTGATCACCCAGCGGCGGCGCATGACGCAGTCACCTCCATAGGCGTAATACGGGCCACCATAGTAGCCGCCGTAATAGGGCGCGCCGAAGCCGAGCGCGAAGCCAGGCGCGAAACCCCAACCGAACCCGCCCCAACCGCCGTGACCGTGCCAGCCGCCATGCCATCCGCCGCCATGCCATCTCGCTTCGGCGGTGCCGGGCAGGGCACCTATCGCTCCAATGGCAATGACGGCTGCGGCCGCTAGGACAATCCTTCGAAGTGACGCACGCGTCCCTGCTCCTCCACACCAACGCCCTGAACGATTAATGGCGGGGGGGTAAAACTCGTTCCATAGAAACCGGCAGCCGCCGGCGCCCCGGTCGATACGGGCGCCGCCGCGATGGCAGGGGACGGGGTGCCGTCTCGCTCGGACTGGGCTCCATGGGCGCATATTTCCGGCCCGACGTGTGCTGTTTATGGCGGCGCAATGCCCGTCCCGGCATTAACAGATGTGATCCACCTCACTCGATTACCGTGTGGCCGCACTGTATTATCCGCCCGGAAAACGGATAGCCTACGCCATCGGTGGGGGACGCATGTTCACCGCAAGTCTCGAGTCAGCCATGGATCATTTCTACGATTTCGTGGTGCAGACCTCGTGGATCGACAGATTGACCACCCATCTGGGTTTCGACCCGGCCAGTCTCACGGTCGACGGCTTCTTCCATCATGTGATGGACATTGCGGTGGCCAATATCAACACCGCGAACATGCTCGCACTCGGTGGTGCGATTTTCTACGTGGCGACCCTGATGATGCGCACGATCGTTCCGTTGCGTGTCATCGGCATTATCAGCATTGCGTTTTTCATTGCCTATGGCGTCGTCGCAGGCGCGGTCTCGACGCTGTTGCTTTATCTCTTCTCGCTGCCGGTCAACATTATCCGCCTGCGTCAAATGCTCACCCTCGTGCGAAAGGCGCGGAGTTCGGCGCAGGGCGACCTGTCGATGGACTGGTTGCGGCCTTACATGACGCCCCGAAAATATAAAAAGGACGATATCCTTTTCCGCAAGGGTGACGTGGCCAACGAGATGTTCTTGACGGTGACCGGAAAATTCCTGGTGACCGAACTCGGTATCGAGCTTCCACCGGGCCGCCTGATGGGCGAGCTCGGCTTCGCCGCTCCGAAGAACCGCCGTACGCAGACCATCCAGTGCCTCGAAAGCGGCGACGTGCTGAGCATCACCTATGAAACGCTGCTCGAGTTGTATTTCCAGAATCCGGAATTCGGCTACTACCTGCTGAGCCTGACCAGCGAGCGACTCCTGCAGAATATTTCACGCCTTGAAGGCGCGCTCGAAGACAGCAAGGCCAAGGTCCAGCAATTGGAGCGGGGCTTGCCCGCCGGAGCGCCGCGTTAGGCGCGGCCGAATTTCCCTGCCCACCCGCTTGAAAATGTGCAGTATTATCGGACAAGGTTGAAACGGCTGCGAGGACGGCCGCAACGCCAGAAATTTTTAGGGGGGATGCAATGATACGGGCAGGACTAGCGGCCAGCGTGCTGGCCGGGGCCGCGATCGTAACAGCAGCCATGCCGGCGACGGCGCAGGTGCGCGATGCGGTTTACCGGGGCACTCTTGTCTGCGACAAGCTGCCGTTTTCCGCCGGCAAAGGCCGCGAGGCGATCGAGGTAACGATCACCGGCGGCACCGCGCAATACAGTCACGTTGTGCGCCTGCGCGACACAGCCGAGCCTGTCCCTGAAAAGGGGAAAGGCAGCATCACCGGACAAGACATCGAGCTGCAAGGTTCATGGAAGTCGGGCAATCGTCAGTATGAGGCTAAGTACAGTGGCGCATTCGTGCGGCGGCACGCGGATCTCAAGGGGACGCAGACCTGGACGGACGCCGGCAAGAGCTTCACGCGCGCATGCACAGGCACGATCAAGAGGCCATTCCGGGTTTTTCTGCCGAGCGAAAAGAAGTAGGGGAGGCGAATCTGCCCCAGAATTGCCGCTAGACTCGGGGCGCTGCAGACGGGCATTCTTGATCGGAAACCGGAACTACCCCATCTGTTTTAAGGCCGGTGCCCCCATTTGGGCAGTTCAACTCCAACCTTGAAAGGGAAGCGTCCCTTGCGAACTCGAATTTGCCGCGCACTCGCGCGTATTGTCGTTCCCGCTTGCGCCCTGATTGCGATGATCGCCATTTCGCCCCCGCCGGCCTTTGCTGCAGACGGCCCCTTTGCCGAATTTCCGGGCAGCTGGAGCGGCGCCGGAACGCTGAAGCCAGAGAACGGGGCGGCCGAGCGCATCCGCTGTAATGCCAACTACCGCGCGGGAAGCGCCCCGAACGAAATCAATCTTCAGTTGCGCTGCGCCAGCGACAGCTACAATTTCGACCTCAGCGGCGAGTTTTCGGTTGACGGCCAAAATCAGGTGGCCGGCCGCTGGACCGAGCGCACGCGCAGCGTGGGCGGCACGGCCAATGGCAACAGGAGTGGCGAGCGGCTGCAGCTTCACGTCGAAAGTGCCGGCTTTTCGGCCGAGCTCGTCATGATCACGAAAAACAAGCATCAAAGCGTCATCATCGACTCGCATGGCGCCGGCCAGGTCGTGAAGGCGTCCATCAGTCTCAACAGAAGCTGACCTCGCCGTCCGATCTACCGCTGCTTATTTTCGGAGTGTGAGGCGGCTCATAAACGCCGTTCGCCGACCGAGCCATGATCCTGCATGGGCCGAAGCCCGGCAGGAGGTTACCATGGATCGTAAATTGGATCGCGAATTCGGCGCTTCGGTTGTGATCGCTCTGATTCCCGCTATTGCCATCAAGGCCGTGATGCCAAGCGCAACGGCGGCGGGTATCGGGATGGCGCAAATCCAGGTTCAGAACGAGCTGTCGGCACAGCCCGACCTGTCCTGGCTGGTATCACCGTAACCCGTTGGCAAAAAAACGCGACGAGTGTGAAGCCGCTCACAAAGCCTATGGCGCATCGGTGAAAGGATGATTTGGGGACATCCTGGAATGGAGCGTCTTATGCGCCGGACACTCACAGTTGCAGCCATCGCCGTTCTTGTCTTTGCCGGCATCGCCAAACTGGTCGCAGCGCCAAGCAGGACTGCTGGCACCGACCTCTCGGCTCAACCCACGATTTCGACATATGACCTGCACACCGGATATCGCGGGGTGAACCTGCTGCCGGTTGCGGAAATACCGCAGCCCTAGCCGGCTACGGCATCATCGGACTGCCGGCCGGCCGTTCTCCAAGACGGCCGGCATTCGGCCACCGTATCACCAGCCCGAATCGGGCTTTTCGTGATCCGCGTCACAGCAGGGGTCACGGCACGGACGTAGATACAATTTCAACAAAATCTCTTTTGCCGTGGAGGCAAAAATGCAACGCGTAACGGCAATGATGGCTTACGTTGTGAGCGAGGGAAGGCTGTGTGCGCTCAAGCCGGCGGAGTGGTCGCTTCTTTTGACCGGCGTGGCGCTTTGCGGGGTCGCGACACTTCTTTTCCTGATGCTGCACGCCTAGCCCGCACGAAATACCGCAACATCGCGAGCCTTTCGACAGCGGCGATCCGGGTATCCGGATCGTGGCCGGTCACGCATCTCTCCGGAACCGGGATTTGACTTAGCGCAATCTGGCTGGCGCCGATCTCTGTCATAAAGCGCGGTAGAGACAGCCACACAACAGGGTGGGAACCCAGCGGGCAGACGGTTTCGGGTCTTCGGCCCCGCGATTGGCGCCCCGCAAAGAGGTCAGTCATGAACGAATTACGCGCCCCTGAAAAACCATGCCCGCTCTGCGGTGTCGCGCTTGTACGCGTGCCGACGGATGGCTGCTCGATCGTCTACAGGTGCTATCACTGCAAAACGGAAGTGGTGAAACCGATCCGACGCGACCCCGAACGTCGTCCAGTCACCAGCCGGAGAGGGGTTGCGCGTTTTCGCGCATAAGCGTCAGTTGGCAAGCGGCGCAAGTGCGTTACTCAGCGTCTCCGTGGATATCCGGAACATGCCCGCAAAGGGCTGATTCATCTCCAGGATAAGAAAAAGGGCGCCGGCGACCGACAGCGCGCCGACCACGAATGTGCCGATCACGATTGGGCCCGCTCGCACGAACAGGCCAAAGCTCGTGAATATGATGGAAAGCCAGAAAATAAGGATCGTCAGAAACGGTACCGGAATGGAATCGTGCGATTGAGTGTAAAGGGCCAGCCGCGATTGGGTGACCTGAATCGCAGCGTTGATGATCCGCACTTGTAGGGCATGCTGCGCCTCGGAATTTGGCTTCAGTTCCTGGATTCTGCTCACGAACCGCTGCGCTTCCGAAGTGGTCTCGAAGGGCGTTGTCTTTCCGGCGAGGCCTTCACTCGTAATGCGCTCGACTATGATCGGAATGCCGACGCGCAGGGTGGCGCGCAGGTTCTTGGCATCCGGCCCGTATTGCTCCAGCAGCAGATCCAGAAGGATCACATTTGCGGTGACCTGCTTGAATTGCGTAACGCGCGCGTCGTAGGAAGTCTTGGCCGAAGCAATCAAGAGGCCGAGTACAAGCGCGGCGATGGTGCCGATGAGGCCGCTGCTGAGCCTCACCACATCCTTCACGTCGTCCCGCAAATGATCGGTTGAAAGCACACGGCGGAGATTCGTTCCCAGCAGCGCACCGCCAAGCACCAATACAAAAGTAATCGCCGAAACGATCAGCGGCCACATCGCAGATTTCTCCTAACCGATGATCTTGGCCATGGCATCCATGGCCTTTTCGTTTGGATTGGTCAGGCAATACTCAATGAAGGCTTCGCTCTGCTTGTGTAGGACGTCGACATTGAACTTCGCGCTCCCTGACTTGCCCAACAGGAATCCACGCAGGAACGCTATGGCCACATCGCGGTTGGCACCGCTGTCACGCATGATGTCTTTGCAGAGAAATTGATCGACGGTGCGGTCTTTGCTGTCCTGAGCCGCAACGGGTGCGGCCGATCCGGCCAGAAGGATTACGGCGCAAAGAATGGCCGCACGGTACATTGGCTTCATTTTTGCTGGTCCCTTAATTGCAGCTGCTGCGGCGCAAAATGCCGATGCAACCTGTTCCGCCACCGAATGTGATGGCGCCGAAGGTCGCCGGATCGTTGTCTCGCACGATTGAGAAGGCGTCCCGGCCAAGGCTCGGACTGGATCGAGATGTCGTTACGGCACCGCCCGACCTTCCGCCCATTTGCTCGGCGCAGTAGGTGCCATCAATGGCTGGATTGCAGGTTTGGGCAATGCTTTCCCCACAAAGCATCGTGACAATAATGAGTGCCGCCAGCAAAAACCTTGTCATCGAGCCGCAGCACATCGTCATCAGCTGAAATCCCCCCCTGAAAACCTATTGCAAAGAGCAGACCGTTGAAAGCCCGCCGTCTTCAAGCAGACGCACACGCTTATAAGGCACGCGGTCCGGCATTGATCTGGATCAACACTGCGGGAAAAAATAGGTTATGATCGATCAGAAGTCGCGAACATTTTGGGGGTAGATATGTTGCGAGTAGCCACTGCGGTTTTGGCACTTTTCTTTGCGGGGGCTGCATCTGCGCAGACGCAGGTCCCGTCCAACAGCCGGCTGAAGACCATCGCCAGCACGAAAGTCGTCAAGGTCGCGTATCGATCCGATGCCCGGCCATTTTCGTTCGTGAACAACAATCAACCGGCCGGCTACTCAATCGACTTGTGTAAACTTGTGGTGGCATCCATCGAGCGGCAGCTCAATGTGGGCAGCCTCAAGATCGAGTGGGTCCCCGTTACACTTCAGACACGGTTCTCGGCGGTGGCAAGCGGGAAGGCCGATTTGGAATGCGGATCGAGCACAGTGACCCTGGGCCGGATGAAGGAAGTCGATTTTTCGAATTTTATCTTCATCGAGAGCACTGGCATTGTGGTCAGCAAAGCATCCAACATCAAAAGTTTTGCCGATATGGCGGGTAAAAAAATCGCGGTCGCTTCCGGCACGACGAATGAACAGGCGATTATCACCCAGATCAAGCTGCAGAAGATCGAGGCGACGGTTGTTTCGGTCAAGGACGGGCCGGAAGCGATCGCGCTGCTGGAAAGCGGAAACGCCGATGGCTTTGCCAGCGACAAGCTTCTGCTGGTCGGAGCGAAATTCAAGACTCCGGACGCGTTTATGATGCTGCCCGATGATTTGTCGGTAGAGCCTTACGGGATTGGGTTGCCGCGCGGCGATTGGGCGTTCCGCCTGGCCGTGAACACGGGTCTGGCTCAGGTCTACCGCACCGGCACGATTTTGAACTTGTTCGCCGGGTGGTTCAGCCAGGTCGGACTCCAGTTGAGCCCGGTGATGAGAGTCGTGTACGGGCTCGGGGCCCTGTCGGACTGAGTCCGGGTTTGCTGGTTACAGCAAGCCGGCGCGCCGGAAGCCTTCCAGGTAATGCTTTCGGTCCTCGTCGAGCTTGAATGGCATCTCCTTCGAGATCCAGCTCAGCGAAATATTCGGTTGGACGCGGCGCAGCTCCTGCAGTGCGGCAGCCGCGACGTCGCTGCGCCCGGCCATGCCGGCCGACGCAGTGAGCACTCTGTGGCCTCCGACAAAATCGTTGCGTTCGCGGATAGCCTCGCGGGCAAATCGCATCGCTTCCTCGTAGTGGTGGCCGTTGTACTGGGAATAGGCGGCAATACCGTAATAAAGCGCGGAAAACGGGTCGCGCGGGCTTAGCCGCAGCGCGCGGCGCGCCGCCAGATCGCCGTCCTCCCAGCGGCCACAGTAGCAAAGCGTGAGGCCGTAGTAGCATTGCGCCAGGGAAAAATTCGGATTGAGGCGAAGTGCCGTTTCGAATTCGGCAAGCGAATCATCGAAACGACGCGTGAACAAGTAAACGTTGCCCAGCGCATAGTGGGCCCAAGGGTCTTCGCTGTCGGCGCGGAGCGCCGCAAGGGCGGCGCGTTCGGCGATTGGCACCGACTTTGACATTTCAGCCCAGCCCATATGGGCACTGAAGGTATGAGCAGCAGCGAGGACGCCGAGGGCCTGTCCGTAATTGGGATCGATGGCGGTTGCCTTTTCCAGCATGGCCTGCGCGACCATGTTGTCCTGCCGCGTCAGCCGCCAGTAGTGCGACAACCCACGCATCACAAGATCCCATGCGTCGAGGCTTTCCGGCGGCTTGCGCTGCGCACGGAAATTCTCGGCGGCGTAAAGCTGCGGTTCGATCGCCGCGACAATCGCTTCCGTGATTTCGTCCTGCACCGCGAAAACGTCGGCGATATCCCGGTCGTAACGCTCGGCCCAGATGTGTGACCCGGTTGCGACATCGTTGAGCTGCGCTGTGATGCGCACGCGCTCGCCGCTCTTGCGTACGCTGCCTTCGACGACGTAGCCGACGCCGAGATCCTCGGCGACCTGCTTCATGTGGACGGCTTTGCCCTTGAATGTGAACGAGGAGTTGCGCGCGATCACGAAGAACCACCGCAGTTTCGACAGGGCTGCGATGATGTCCTCGCTGATTCCGTCCGAAAAATATTCTTGCTCGGGGTCGCCGCTGAGATTCACGAAAGGCAGCACCGCGATGGCGGGCCGATCGGGCAAGGGCAAGGCGGGGCGGGATTCCTGAGCTTCTTCGTGCGCGCGCGACATGAGCTCGGGTGGTTCCGCGCCTAAGGGTGTCACGCGTACGTCGCCCACAAAGCGCAGGCCTTTGCGCGCAATGGTGCGGATCAGCTTCTGGTCGCCGCCGCTGTCGCCCACAGCCTTGCGGGCGGCATTGATGCGGCTGGTTAGCGTCGAATCGGAAACGACGCGACCGCCCCAGACCGACGCAATCAGGTCGTCCTTGCTGACCACCCGGTCACGGTTCTCGACCAGGTAGATCAGCAGGTCGAACACCTGCGGCTCGACGGAAATCGACTCGGCGCCACGGCGCAGTTCGCGCCGGTCGGCGTCAAGTGTATGATCGCCAAAGAGAAACTGCATTGGTGCCCCCACCAGTGCAAGCCACGATCTCGCGAAATAATCAAGCCCGCCTCAAGAACAAATCAAGGCCCGGGCAAAGCCTTTCGCGCGAGTTGCCGGTACTCACCTCCCAATCATGTTGGAAATTGGACAGGAGATGCCGATGAACGTCGCGACCCTTACCGGTACCAGGCCAGCCACCGCGGAAGCTCCCACAACATCGGCCGATCTTGCCGCGATCAAAGCTCGCCAGCACGCAGCCTGGTCTTCGGGCGACTATGCCGTCGTCGGCACGACCCTGCAAATCGTCGGTGAGGAGCTCTGCGAGGCGCTCGATCTTCGCTCAGGCCGGAAGGTGCTCGATGTCGCCGCGGGCAACGGCATGGTGAGCCTTGCCGCGGCGCGCCGCTGGTGCGACGTGATTTCAACCGACTATGTGGCAAGTCTTCTTGAGCGCGGCCGTGCGCGCGCGCTGGCTGAAGGCTTGCCGATCGAATTCAGGGTCGCGGATGCCGAAGCGCTGCCTTTTGAAGACGGCGCGTTCGACACAGTCGTCTCGACATTCGGGGTCATGTTTACCTCCAACCAGGATCGTGCTGCCTCCGAAATTCTGCGCGTCTGCAGGTCGGGCGGTCAGATCGGCCTTACGAACTGGACCCCGGACGGCTTTATCGGTCACCTGTTCAAGACGCTCGGAAAATACATTGCTCCCCCGGCGGCGGCGAAATCTCCGCTGCTCTGGGGCACACGCGCACGTCTGACCGAAATGTTCGGCTCGGCCGCGGTCTGGATCAAGACCGAGTCACGCCATTTCAACTTCCGCTATCGGTCGCCGGAGCATTTCGTCGACGTATTTCGGACCTTTTACGGCCCGACCCTCAAAGCGTTCGCGGCTCTCGATATTCGGAAACAGAACGCGCTGGAGAAGGATCTCTTCGATCTCATTGGCCGCATGAACAAGGCTGACGATGGCACCATGGTCGTGCCGAGCGAATACCTGGAAGTCGTCATCATGAAGCGGTGAGGTTGGCAGATATGCAACCGACGCTGAAAAGGAGAAGCTCATGAATGCTGCAATGGGTGTCCGTACCCCGGCCGCTGCCCTCATTGAAGTTGGGCGGACGGGAAGACGCAGCACTTTGTTGTTGCGCTTCTTGGACGCGCTGAAGAAATCACGCCGCAGCGAAGCTCGTCTCGTAATCGCACAGTACGCTCATCTTCTACCGTTGGATCATCCATGGCGCGCTGGATCCCGATCGAGACTGGTCCCATGACCGCCTATTCGGATTGATGGCGGCGGATGGAGGCCGTGATGGGAAAGTCTTTGTGGGAGGATCCCTGGTTCTTTGCGGCGGCTGCGCCCGGGGACGGTACCGAGCAGCGCGAGCCGTGTCCGGTCACCGGCTATGCCTGCGAGGGCGATCTTTCCTACCTCTGCGAAGAGTATGGCTGCGCGCGCAAGGGCGGCCTGTCGCCGCGCTCCGAGGAAAATTTCTGAAGTTAAGCGGCGGTTATGAAGCTTCGCGCAGCTGCGCGAGGTAGCGTTCGACCTCGCGTCGAAGCAGATGAGATTGATCGGCCAGTTCGGCGGCGGCTGTGAGAACCGTCGAGGCGATCTGGCCGGTTTTGATTGCGCTATTCGAGACTTCCGCGATGTTTTCGGACACGTCGCGCGTCCCTTTGGCGGCGGCGCCTGCGTTACGTGCGATTTCCTGCGTTACCGCATCCTGCTGCCGCATTCCCACCGCAACGTCATTGGCGACTTCGCTGAGCTGTTCGATCGTAGTCGCGATCTTCTTGATCGCGTTGACGGATCGCTCCGTCGTCTGCTCGATCGAGACGATATGCCGGGTGATTTCTTCGGTCGCCTTGGCGGTCTGTCCAGCGAGCCCTTTGACCTCTTGTGCGACCACGGCAAAGCCGCGCCCGGCTTCTCCGGCGCGAGCGGCCTCGATCGTTGCGTTGAGCGCGAGCAGGTTCGTTTGGGCGGCAATACTGCTGATAAGATCGCTGACTTCGCCGATTTCATCCACCGAGGCCGACAAACTCTCGACCGCCTCGGTGATCGCCTTCGCCTCGTCGGTCGCCTGTGTCGCGACGTTCGCTGAATTTGCCACGCGGGCCGCAATGTGCTCGATCGACTGCGCGATTTCCTCGGCGGCAGTCGCCACGATGCTGACGTTTGTCGTTGCCTGCTCCGACGCTGCCGCGGTGGCGAGCGCCTGCTCCTGATTGCGGCCGGCGCTGTTCGACATTTCGCGCGCGGAGGTGTCCATGGCACCAGCGGCGCGGTCGAGCGTCTGAACGATATTGGACACGGCTCGCTCGAACTCCCGCGTCGCGGTTTCCACGAGTTGCCGCCGCGATTCCAAAGTTCGCGTTTGCTCGCTTTCCTTGCGCCGCGCGCTTGCCACGTCGGCTGTCGCCTGGCGGAAGAACAAAAGGGTCCGCCCCATGTCTCCGATCTCGTCGCGGCGGGTGTCCTGGATATCGACGGTAAGATCGCCACTGGCCAGGCGCCGCATCGCATCGCTGAGGAAGCCGAGCCGCCGCGCGACGCTGCGTCCGACATACAGCCACGCAACCATTGCCGCGCCAAGGACTGCCGCGATGGACAGGACGGTGAGGATAAGCTTGCCGGAGTTGATCTGGCTGCTCGCGTAACCGGATATGTGCTGCGCGGTGCTGCCTTGGTGTTCGACCAGGGCATCGACCTCTTGCTTGAGCTTTGAAGCGTCCTTTTGTGCTGCCGAGAATGCGACTTGTGCCGCGTGTTGCTGATTGAGTTCGTAGGCCCGCGCAGCAACGATCCCGTCGTCCGCACCGATGGCGCCAAGCTCCTTGTAGAGCGCGGTCAGCTTCTCCTTTTGCGCCCGGTCAGGGATGGCGTTCAGATTCTTGATTATCTTTCGTTGGGCGGACGCTATGACGTCACGCAATGGCTCGAGGCGGCTGGGATCGCCGACGAGCGAAGCCTCCGTCAACAGGCCTGCGAGCAAATTCGATTCCGATTCAGTCTCCAAAAGCCGGCGGAGATACTCAAGCCTTGTCTCGATCGCGGCGGCGCCTTCCTGCCGCGCGTTCATCATCAGGTCGAAATTTGCGTCGTCGATTGCGGGTGCGAGGCCGATCAGGAGCGCTTCGTGGGCGGCGCGAACCGACGAGGCCAGATAAGACCGCTCGCCTGACATGGAAATACGGTTTGAGACCGCCTGATTGAGTGTTTGCAGGCGCTCCGCCAAGGCCTTGCGGGTCACCTCGATGTCATCGGTGCTGCTGACGCCGAGTGCCCTAAGCTGGCCAATGCCGTCCTCGAGATTTTTTTCTTGCTCGTTGATTTCAATCAGGATCTCCGCGCGGGCCTTGTCGGTGCCGGCAGTCATCAGGCGCGGGCCCGAGGACACGAGACTGCTTGCCTGTTCCGCGAGGCGAAGTGATACGGCCGTGGCCGGGAGGCTGCGTGAAACGATTTCGTTGGTTGTGGATCCGATAATGGTGAATTCATAGAAGGCGATGCTGGCGCCGATGATCGTAAGCGCCGCAGCAAATCCGAAGGCAAGGTAGAGTCTGGCGCGAATGGTGGACAGCCAGCCCGAGGCAGGGGCGGCTTGGGCTTGTTTGGCCGGGGGGTTGGTCGAGGGCATGAGCATTTCGGTTACACGCCTGGTCGTCATCGTGCGACGGTCTTCACGAGCTTCGCGACCGGCAGGAAAAGACCGTCCGATTGCAGCACCGTGAAATAGACCTGATTTGATCCCTGATTTTGCGTTGCGCTGAACGTGAGTTTCACGCCGCCGATATCGAACGGTTCGCGTTCAATGGCGTCGAGAAACGCTTCGCGCGTAGGCTCGCCCGGAATTCGCCGGATCGCTTCGACCACGAGCCGGCCGGCGAGATAGCCCTCCAGCGACACAAATCCAGGCTTCGATTTCCCGTTCACGGCAGCAAGCGCGGACTGGTACGACGCCACAAGCGGCAACGACTTGTCGCCGGGGAAGGGCACGACCTGGCTCACGACGGTGCCGGCACCCTGGTTGCCGAGTTCTTGGGCGAGGGAATCCGATCCCACGAAAGATATGGCGACGAATGTCGTATCAACCTTGAGCTGGCGGGCAAGCTTGATAAATGCGGCAATCGGCTTGTAAGGCCCAACCGTTACGACCGCCTGCGGCTGACCCTTCATGATTTCGAGCAACGCCGACTTGATGGCGGTGGTGTTG
>Ga0310810_10005187_pt1 | contig 14533 bp, 10 predicted proteins | sample NCmetagenome_FD_207641 | JGI IMG/M metagenome (GOLD analysis project Ga0310810, IMG submission 207641) | Soil microbial communities from experimental microcosm in Duke University, North Carolina, United States - NC | ecosystem: Engineered > Artificial ecosystem > Soil microcosm > Unclassified ... | reverse complement strand
ACGCGGGGCATGCTGCGCGCCACGTTCCGCGCTGTCAACGACGGCTCGCTGCGCGGAGCATCATTGCGGCCACAAGCAACAGCGGGCCGAGCAACAGCAGCGTGAACACCACCAGGCGACGGGGCGCGCGAAGTTGAACGTCCAGCCGAGGCCCGAGCGCCTGGGGACGATCAGTCGAGGATCGGAAGGATTGACGTAGAACAGTCCGCGCCAGCCGTCGCCGCTCGCGGGCACGGTTCGCGGGGCCCGGGCGACCTGGACGATCACCCCCAGCACCATCGCCGCCGCGAAGACCAGGACCGGCGTCGGGCCCCAGAGCGGCGCGAACGCGGCGGGGATGGCCGTTGGGGCGTCCCGCCGCGTCCCAGTGAACGGGCATCGGCGACGGGAACCGGTCGGCGAACACGACCAGCGCCACCGCCGGCAGAAGGAGCAGCAGAGAGGGGCCGAGACTGCGTAACCTCATCGAAGCTCTCCGCGTACGTGAGGAGTCTGGCACGCCCTTCCGGCGGGCCTTACAACGTGAACGCAATGGGTTACTTCGAATCTCGAAACACCAAGCCTGGACTTCCCTCCCCCGCCGAGGCGCTCCCCGGCCGCAGCACCCCGATGCCCGTCCCCGGGAAGCACTTCGTCAGCGGCCAGCCGCTCGTGGGTCCGTGGCCCGGCAAGGAGCAGGCGCTCTTCGGAATGGGCTGCTTCTGGGGCGCCGAGCGGCTCTTCTGGCAGCTCCCCGGAGTCACCGTCACCGCGGTCGGCTACGCGGGCGGCCTCACGCCGAACCCGACGTACCGGGAGGTCTGCTCCGGCCGCACCGGCCACGCCGAGGCGGTCCTCGTCGTGTTCGACCCGAAGCTCATCGCCTACGAGACGCTGCTTCGCCACTTCTGGGAGGAGCACGATCCGACCCAGGGCATGCGCCAGGGCAACGACGCCGGCACGCAGTACCGGAGCGCCATCTACACCTTCGGCGAGGAGCAGCGCCGGGCCGCGGAGGCCTCGCGCGAGGCCTACCAGAAGGTGCTCTCCGCCTCCGGGCACGGTCGCATCACCACCGAGATCCGCGAGGCGCCGGAGTTCTTCTACGCGGAGGACTACCACCAGCAGTACCTGGGCAAGAATCCCGGCGGATACTGCGGCCTCGAGGGCACCGGCGTGAGCTGCCCGGTCGGCCTCGAAACGCGGGGGTAAGAGCGAGGTCACTTCCGTTCGCCGTGCCGGAGATGCCGGCGAGGACACGGCCGAGCATGGCCGTGGGCAGTCCACCCGAGGCGCCGTCGCCGCTCACCGCGATGTCCGCAGCACGGTGCGCGCGATGATGCGGCGCCTCGGCGTCGCCCGGCGCAGGCGCGGTCCGAGGAAGCCGCGCTGAGCCCGTTCGCGCGCCAGGGCTACTTGCAGAGCGCCGGACAGGGACAGCGGATGCACTGAACCTGCGCGCAGACCTGGCCCGCTCGGCAGTCGGCGGAGGTCCTGCACCCGCCGACGCAGCTCGCCTCCCGCCCGCAGGCGATGCAGACCTGGCCCTTGCCGCAGTCCGCGTCGGTCCGACACTCTCCGGGGCCCGAGGCAGCCTGCACCACCGGAGCCGTTTCACCCGGAGGAGGCGGCGGCGCCGGAGCCCTCGTCTCACCGGGAGGAGGCGGCGGCGGAGACGTCGGGACGTCGCGCGCCGCGCACCCGACGAGGAGGCCGACGACCAGAATGCGCGACACGGTGCGGGGCATCGTTTACCTCCCGACGGGAGGAACGTAGCTCCTGTCCACTGGGTCGGCCATGTCCGTGCGCCGGGCGAGAGGCCATGCGATGTGAATCGATGGGTGAGTCGCTGCGTCGTGTCGAACCAAGGAGGAGCCATGGTCCGGAGCAGCTGGTGGTTGGTCCTGGGGTGGGTGCTCGGCTGCGCCAGCTCGCCGGAGAGCGGCCACACGTCGCCTGATGCCTCGGCGCCCGTCGCTGCACAGGCGCTTGCCGCGCCGGAGGAACGCGCGCTGCCCGACGCCGGGCTCACCCTCCAGCCGATGGCGCCACCCGCGGCCGGAACCATCCCCGACCAGCGCCTGGAGCTGGGGGTTCCCACCCCGGCCGCGTCGGCCGGCGCTGCCGGGACCGGGGCCGCGGGGTTCCGCGCGGTGCAGAACGACGCGCCCCCGCCGACGACGTCCCCCCTCCACATCCCGGACCGTCCCTACTCTTCCACACCGTCCAAGCCCGACTCCCAGGGACGGATGCCGGTGCCTAGGAACGATCCGAACGCGCCGACCGTCCCGGTGCTGCCGAAGGGGCCCGCCAGCACGAACGCCCCGCCCGCGGACCGCTGAGCGTTCCGCGGGTCGGGGCGTCCGTCCCCTCGTGCCCGGGCCCCGGGAGCCGTGGCTCCCGGAGCCCGTTGCTTCTCAGACGGTCCGGCGGCGACGGACCAGGAAGAACACTCCGACGACCAGTGCCGCGATCGCCGAGGCAGGCGTCCCGGTGGCGTTGCAGCCGCCCTCATCCTTCTTGTTCACCGTCACCGACGTGGTCGCGGTACCGGTCAGGCCCTTGGCGTCCGTGACCGTCAGGGTGATGGTCACCGACCCGGCGCTGCCGGGCGCGGTGAACGTCGTGTTGGCGGCGGTCGAGCTGCTGAAGCTGCCCGCCGGCCCCGCGGTCTGGCTCCACTTGTAGGTGATGGCGTCCCCGTCGGGATCCGAGGACCCGCTGCCGCTCAGCGACACCGAGCCACCGGTCTGCACCGAGCCGCCCCCGCCGGTGATCGCGGCCACCGGCGGCCGGTTCACGTCCTGCACCAGGACGTGAGTGACCGAGCTCTTGGTGCCGTTCTGGCCCGTCGCATCGAGCTGGAACGTCAGCTGGGTGTCGGCAGGCACGTCGGGCGCGGTGAATGTCGGGGTCAGGCTCGTCGCATCGCTCAGCGTGACCGCCGGTCCGTCCGTCTGCGTCCAGTGGACCGTGACTGTCTCGGCAATGAGGTCGGGCGCGCTTCCGTGCAGCGTGGCCTGCGTCCGCTCGGGGACCGTTTGATCCGGTCCGGCATTGGCGATCGGCACGCACAGCCCGCGGTCCTCGACGTCGGTGAGGAACGGATGGTTGCTGATGCCGGTCAGGGCGACGTTGTCCAGCTCGTAGAAAAACGACGGGCCGAACTCGTTCCAACCGAAGCCATAGCGGAACCGGATGAGTACCGTCTTACCTGCGTACGCTCCGTGGAAGTTCACGAGCACGTCGTCGAAGCCATCGGCGTCGTTCTGATCGAAGAGGGCCGGGTTTGCGCCAGTGAAGGCCTCCCGTCCCTCGAGCGGATTGCGCTCGTTCGCCGTGACTCCGGCGGACGCGGTCCCGACCGTGTCGCTGTAGCCGTTGGTGATCTCCACCTGGGCGACGTCTTTCATGTCGGTCCAGGTGGCGCCTCCATCGTCGGAGACCTCCACCACCACGCCGCCCACCAGGTTCACGACCAGGGCGTTATTGGGGGGAGCGAGGCCAACGTAGAGGTTCTGGAAGGCGAGGGTGAAGTCGCCAGTCGCGGCGACGTCGATCGGCGGAGTGACGATCGATTCGTCGGCCTGGACGTTGGTGTTGCCCTGGAAAGACGTCCCGTCGGCGGTGTTGCCCCCGCCGTTGTTGACGAAGAACCAGACCGTGCCCGGAGGCGGTTGCATCGTGTGCGGCGCGACCATGATGCTCCAGTTCGAGCCCAACGTGTTGAAGCTGTCGGTGTCCGCACCGGGCGTCTCGTCAAGGTTGGCGACCACGGCGTCCAGGGTTCGGCTCTGGGCCGCGCTGCCTCCTGTCCCCACCGTCCCGTTGACGTCGACCTTCACCTGGACGGCGTGCGCCGTGAAGCTGGTGGCCAGGGCGATGGGGATCTGCACCGTGCCGACAGACCCCGGTCCGATGTCGGCGAAGGTTGCCGTCGGTCCGGGAGCCGGGAAGGTGGCCCCGGTGGTGGTGCTGCTGGCGGTGGCGGTCACGCCGGTCAGGGTGTGCTGGCCGATGTTGCGGATGGTCACCGTCACCGCGCCGGTCTCGCCCGGATCGAGGACGCCGTCCCCATCGCAGTTGGCGCTTCCGTCACCGACGGCCACCGCCTCGATGCGGTAGTTGTCCGCCCAGTCGAAGCTCTCGACGACGCCGGAGTTGCTGGGGTCTCCGCGATCGGGAGCGACTGCCCCGATACCCAGACCGCGATTGGCGAACGCCTGACCGAAGCGGTCGTAGTCCTCCATGCTGTTCGCCGCGACCACCTGGAGCAGCGCGTCGCGGGCCTCCACGAAGGTCGGGAAGGCAGGCGTCACCTTGTACGAGGCCACGATGTAGTCCTTCATCGTGTTCTGCGCCTCGGCGAAGGGATGGTTCTGCAGCATGCTCACGTAGCAGTCGAAGAGCATCGCCGCCCAGATCTCGCCGGTGGCGTGCACCTCCGCCGGGTTGTCCGCTGCCGTCCCCAGGAACGGGAAGTTGACCGTGGATCCGTCGACGGGTTCGCCGATGTACTTGAAGGTGGTGTGATTCTTCGCCGGGTCGGCGGAGTACGTCGCCCGCCGGATGCCGAACCACCGCTCGTCTTCGTTGAAGACCAGCGACGCGTAGTTACCGACACCGTAGGCGCCCATCCAGTTCGCGTTGCCCGGCTGGCTGTCCTGTCCGTCGCGGACCATGAACAGCAGCGCGTGGAAGTCCGACCAGCCCTCGCCCATGCCCGCACCCTGCTGCGAGTCCTGGGCTCCGGCGGCGATCAGGCGGTGCTGGATGTAGTGCCCCCACTCGTGGGCAACGATGCCCATGTCGAGCGCACCGTCCAGGTCCTTCGCCGAGCGGCTCATGTGCGCCGTGACCGTGCCGGCACCGACCGCGGTGTCCAGCGCCTGGCCATTGGCGTTATCGATGAAGAGGTTACCGACGGGCGTGACCGCGCCGGTACCGAAGCCGGAGCCGAAGGCTCCGTTGGTCTTGTTCCAGATCAGGATGCCCACCGCACCGGCGGCGATCGCGTTGATCTGCTTCTGATCGAAGCCGCAGGCGGGGCCGCCGTTGTCGCCGCCTCGAGCGATGAGGACGATCTTTCCGGAGACCGCGGCTGCGTTGGTCAGCGGGCTGCACGCCGCTGCCGGCACTGCCTTCACCACGTCAGCCGTGACGTCGAAGTTCCGGGCGCCCTGCGCCATCGCGACCACCGAGCCGGCGGGGAACGTGTGCGCCGGCGTGGTGGTCAACGCCACCTGATCCGATGGGCCGTCGAACACGTACATCTGCATGCGGGGCGGTGAGCCGTCCGCCGGGGTCCACATGTTGGCGTTGTCCGTGCCACTGAAGTCGTTGGTCTCGGCGAAGATCGGGTCCTGGTCACCCGCCGCAGCGCCGCGACCGTAGTTGTTCGACTGGGCGTTGCCCGCCGCCTCGTCGAAGCCGTTGTCGTAGTACCAGTCGTGCAGCCAGTTCACCATGTAGAAGAGCTGGGTGATGGCGGCCTTGTTCTGGGGCACCGAGGTGTTGGCGCCATCGGCGTCGGACCAGTCGTACTGGAAGGCGTTCGCGCCGGAGGTGTTGGCGGTGTAGTCCGGCCCGGGGCTCGGCTGGAGTCCGTCCTCGTCGCCCAGATCGGCGTAGGCGTGGACGTTGTTGCCGATGGTCTCGATGGCGCCGTCCGCGAGCCACGGGTCCCCGGTGCTGATCGGACCGCTCACCAGCGCCACGTCGTTCCGGGCGACGGCGGCAGGAAGGACGTAACCCGGCTGTGGCGCATCACCCGGCGCGGGCGTCTCGCCGTTGCCCACCGGCGAGATCATCGGCTGATGAATGCCGGCCGGATCGGCCCACACCCGGTACGTGAAGGGCGTGGCCCGCTGGGAGAGGTTGGTGCGAACCAGCACCTTCCCGTCCCGTGCCGAGATGACGTAGCTGTAGTAGTCGAGCGACCGGGCCAGCGGATCCGGCGAGGCAACCTCGACGTAGTACGCGGGAACTAGCCCGCCCGGCCGATGGAAGAGGACCTGGCGCGCGCGCCCGGGGAAGCTGAGCGGCGAGGGAGTGGAGACTCCCGAGCGGAGGGTGACGCCGCGGTAGTCGCCCCGCACCACGCCGTTCTCCTGGAAGGCGCCCGCGCCCAGCGGCGTTCCGGTGAGATCCCCGTACGCCGCGGCCACCGCGGCGGAGTGGTCCAGCGCGAAGGAAGGCGCGGCAGGTCGCGCGGTGAAGCTGCTCGAGCCGGCGAACAGGCTCGCCGCCGAGTCCGGGGTGGAGAGGTAGCCGGTCATCCCCACGAGCCGGAACTTCCGGTCCATGACCACGCTGAGCTCCTCGCCCCAGACCTCGATGCCCCCGGGGCGGGAGACAAACTTGACGATGATCGCCCCACGTCCGGTGTCGTGAACGTGCTTCACCACGGCCCCGTCCACCTCGCTCGCGCGGAGGAAGTACGCGCCGGCGTTCGCCTTGAGATGCTCACGGGCGGCGCCGATCGGCGTCTTCGCCAGCGGGAGTGCTTCCTTGCCCGTGTAAGGCGCCCGCAAGACGGTGGGCAAACCGAAGCGCGACTCGGACGCGCTGGCCGAGACCTTGCGCGACAGCCGGCTGTTCAAGGCCTTCAGGCCCGACGCCGAGCTGAGGCCGGATCGCGGAGAAAAGACCTCGTGGTAGTTCGGAAGACTCCGGGCGGTGGCGACGCCCGAGACGAGTAGTGCCAGGCCAAGAGCCCAGCGCATGCGTGGAGACATGGGGGACTTCCTCAGATGGGCGGTGGGACGGATGAACTGGGAGCGGAAGCTCGACCGACTGGGGAGATGCCAGGCCGCACTGGCCGATCGTTCTCGCGAACGTCGATCGCAAAGCCCCAATTTCGGTCCCCTCCCGCTTCGGAGTTGCGAGACGGTAGAGGTGCTACAGACCGGTAATCAAGGAGCTTCGAAACAATTGCGGTGGGCGGGACGACAGCCGAGCTGGACACCGGAACGATGTCGCGTTGCGCCCCGCGTGACCGACCATCCGGTGGGTCCTGGAAGACTCCGCGGGGTCAGCGGATGCAATTTTTTTACGGCCTGATCACAGGCCCAGATAGGCCTCTCGGATGCTCGGGTCGGCGATGAGCTGCGTCGCCGCGCCCTCCTTCACCAGCTTGCCGTGCTCGATGACGTAGCCGCGGTCCGAGATCTCCAGACCCTCCATCACCTTCTGCTCGACGATCATCACCGTCACGCTCTTTGCGATCTCACGAACCGCACTCAGCGTCTGCTCGGTGAGCTTCGGTGACAGACCCAGCGACGGCTCGTCGAGCATCAGGAGCTTCGGCTCGGACATCAGCGCGCGGCTGATGGCCACCATCTGCTGCTCTCCCCCCGAGAGCGTGCCCGCGAGCTGGCGCCGTCGCTCGCCGAGCCGGGGAAACAGCGCATACATCCGCTCGAGGTTCTGGGGCCGGTGCGCCCGGGCCCGGCGAAGCTGCGAGCCCAGGTACAGGTTCTCCTCCACCGTCATCTCCGGGAAGAGCTGCCGGCCCTCGGGCACGTGGGCGATGCCGAGGTCGACGATGACGTCCGGCGGGGTCCGGGTGATGTCCTGCCCCTCGAAGTGCACCGAGCCGGAGCGCGGCCGGAGCAGCCCGGAGATGACGCGCAGGCAGGTCGTCTTCCCCGCTCCGTTCCCGCCGAGCAGCGCCAGGACCTCGTTGGGCCGCACCTCGAAGCTGATGCCGAAGAGCGCCTGGAAGTCGCCGTAGAAGGCGGTCACGTCCTTCAGCTGGAGCAGCGGCGCGGTCATTGCTTCGCCCCGGCCACGAACTTCGAGCCCAGGTAGGCCTCCACCACCTTGGGGTCGTGCACCACCTCTGCCGGGGGGCCCTCGGCGATCTTCTTCCCCTGATCGAGCACCACCACGCGCGAGGCGAGGGACATGACGATCCGCATGATGTGCTCGACACCGCCCACGCTGGTGATGCCGAACTCCCGCAGGCGGCGGATGAGCCCCACCACCTCCTCGCCTTCCCGCGGGTTCAATCCCGCCATCACCTCGTCCAGGAGGAGGAGCTTCGCTCCCGTCCCGATCGCCCGCGCCACCTCCAGGAGCTTCCGCTGGGCGAGGGGGAGCCCGCTGGCCAGCTGGTCCGCCCGCGAGCGCATGCCCATGAACTCGAGCACCTGGTCCGCACGGTCGGAGGCGTCCTTCCGCCGCGGGTACTGGAGGAAGGTCCCGAGCATCACGTTCTCGCGCACGGTGAGCGCCGGCAGCGGCTGCACCACCTGGAAGGTGCGTCCGATGCCAAGGCGGGTCGCCTGGTAGGGCTCGCCGCCGGTGATGTCCTTTCCGGCGAAGCGGATGGTGCCCCCGTCGGGCTTCACGAACCCGGTGATGAGGTTGAAGACGGTGGTCTTGCCGGCGCCGTTGGGCCCGATGAGGAAGACGATCTCCCCCTCGTCGACGTGGAAGCTCACGTCGTTCGTCGCGAGCAGCCCGCCGAACCGCTTGCTCACCTTCTCGAACTCGAGGATGCGCCCCATCGCGTCAGCCCTGCACCGTGCCGATGGGCCCTGCCTGGCGTCGCAGCTGCGATCTCCGCATGAAGAGCGAGACCACCCCGCCGGGGAGGAAGACGACCACGACGATCAGGAGCGCCCCGTAGACGACCAGGTGGGTGTGCTCGAAGTAGGTCTTGAAGATCTCCGAGGTGAGGGTGAGCACGATGCTGCCCAGGATGGGTCCCCACACCGTCGCCGCCCCACCGAGCATCGCGATCAGCGCCGCCTGGACGGAGATCTCGATGGTCAGCACCGTGTCCGGACCCACGAAGCTGAAGTAGCTCGCGTAGAGGCACCCGGCGAGCGCGGTGAAGACGGCGCTGGGGAGCAGGGCGAGCAGCTTCTCGCGGGCGGGGTTCACTCCCACCGCCATCGCGGTGTTCTCGTTCTCGCGGATCGCTCGGAGCCGGTAGCCGAAGCGGGAGCTGTGAATCCACGTCGAGAGCGCGAACGCCGCCCCGAGCAGCGGGACCGCTCCCCAGAAGAACTTCGCGTCCAGGTTCGGTGCCTGGAACAGGAGCGGGGCGTTGGTGCCCACCGCTCCGTGGGTGAGCTCGTCCTGGTTCTGCACCAGCACCCGGATGATCTCCGCCGCGGCGATGGTGGAGAGCGCGAAGTACGGCCCCCGGAGACGGAAGGTGATGCTCCCGATGATGACCGCCGCGAGCACGGCCAGGATCACCCCCACCACCACTCCCAGCCACGGGTTCCAGCCGATGCGCTCGGTGGAGAGCGTCATGGCGTAGGCGCCGATGCCGAAGTACGCCACGTGCCCGAGGCTCAGCTGGCCGGCGTAACCACCGATGAAGTTCCACGCCATCCCGAGGACGGCGAAGACCACCACCCGGAAGATGAGCTGCAACACATAGCCGTCGGTGATCCACAGCGGCATGCTGAGGAGCACCGCGAAGAACAGCGCCGTCGGCCACCACCGGGGGAGACGCTTCATGACTTCCCCCCGAAGAGGCCCTGCGGACGGAAGAGGAGCACGAGGAGGAAGATGACGAAGTTCACCACCTCGGCGTAGCGGTCCGCCCAGGTGTACGCGGTGAACTGCTCGGCCACCCCGAGGAGCAGCCCGCCCAGCGCCGCCCCCTGCACGCTCCCCATCCCTCCCAGGACGACGATGACGAAGGACTTGAGCGTGTACGGCGCCCCGACGGTGGGGTTGGTCCAGAAGATGGGCAGGAGCAGCGCCCCGGCCACGCCGGCGCAGGCGATTCCGAGGCCGAAGGTGATGGCCGACACGCGCTCCACGCGGATGCCCATCAGCGGGGCCACGGTCCGGTTCTGCGCGACGGCCCGGATGGCGCGGCCCATCTCGGTCCGAGCCAGGAACTGGGTGAGCCCGATGACCAGCGCGAGCGACACCGCGAACGACAGGATGTAGCCCACGCTGAAGTGCAACGAGCCGAACCCGGTGATGCGGTTGGCGACCGGGAGGTTGATCTGCCGGTAATCCGCGCCGAAGGCGAGCTGCGCCAGGCCCACCAGCGCCAGGCTGATCCCCTCGGTGAGGAGGATCTGCAGGAAGTCGTTGGCCCCCATCACCCGGCGAACGAGCAGCCAGTAGACGCCCAGGGCGAAGACGAAGAGCACCGCTCCCCAGAGCGGAAACCCGAAGTACGGGTTCAGCCCGAGGAGCACCCAGCCGTAGTAGCTGAGGTACGTCCCGAGCATCAGGAATGCCCCGTGGGCGAAGTTCACCAGGCGCATGACGCCGAAGATCAGCGCCATGCCGCTGGCGATCAGCGCGTAGACGCCCCCCACGAGCAGGCCGTTGAGGAAGGCCTGCACGAACGCCACGTCAGCGCCCGCTCCACTTCGGGGTGGGGAGGACCGGATCCGCCGTCGCCTCGTTCTTCGGATGGACGATCTGGTACTGCCCCTTCTGGACCTGCGTCACCAGGACCGGATGGAGGTTCTGCCCCCGGGCGTCGAACTTGACCGGGCCGAAGGTGGTCTCCGGGATGTCGATGCTCTTGAGCGCGTCGCGGATGGCGACCGGGTCCCACTTCCCGGCCTTCTTCACCGCCTCCGCCATCACCTTCAGCGCGGTGTAGGCCTGCACCGCGTGGTAGGCGGGCACCGAGCCGTAGCGCGCCTGGAACTTCTTCGCGAACTCGGCGCTGCCCGGCCACTTCGATTCGGGCATCCACTGGGTCACGCTGAAGGTGTACTCGGCGTCCTTGCCCGCGCCCTTGTCCGTGGTGGGGAACTCGGGAGTGCTGAACCCGGTGCCCGCGGCGGTGAAGTAGCGGGGGTTCAGGTCCACCTGCCGCGACTGGTGCATCAGGCTGGTCGCGTCCAGGAGGTAGCTGGCGAAGTAGATGGCGTCGGGCGACTTCTCCTTCACCTTCTCGAGCATCGCGGTGTAGCTGGGCGACTTGGCGGTGTACGACTCGTCGGCCACGATGGGGATCTTGGCGTCGGTCGCCGCCTTCTTCATCGCCGCGCCGTTGGCCTGCCCGAAGTTGGTGTTCTCGTAGACGATCGCGACGCTCTTCGGCAGCCCCGCATCCTTGAAGAAGCTCACCATCGCGTTGGCGTAATCGGTCGCCCCCGAGCAGAGCCGGAAGCTCCACCCCTGGGTGTTGTCGAGCACGTTGTCCGCGGTGGCGGTGGGCATGAGGAGCGGCACCCCACGCCGGGCGACCAGCGGGACGATGGCCTTCGTGCTCTCCGACGAGTAGGAGCCGATGAGCGCGCTCACCTTGTCCTGGTCCACCAGCTTCGCCACGCCCTGGGCGGCGATGTCCGCCTTGCTCTGATCGTCGTACTTCACGATCTCCAGGGGCTTTCCGAGGACGCCCCCGGAGGCGTTGATCTCCTCGAGCGCGATCTCGTACCCGCGGTCATGGGCCTGTCCGAAGGCCTGCTGGCTGCCGGTGAGGGCGGTGATGACGCCGATCCGTCCCGGCTTGTTCTGCTGGCACGCCCCGAGGACCACCACCGCGACGGCGAGGACGAAACGACGCATCGGTGAACGCCTCCTCTGTCTCAGTGCCGTCGCGATAGGTCACGCCGTCGTTCCGCACCAGCGAAAAGGCACGCGAAGCTCAGGCCGGAGGTGAGATCTGGGTCGCGGGCAGACACTCCGCCGACGATGACGCCCTGCGTCGCGCGCCCCTGGCCTCCGGACGACGCCCCGCGTCTTGTTGGGAACATTCCCACCCATTTCGCCAATCGCTGAACCGCTCTGGACAGTCCGTGTCTGGACGGAGAGCGCGCGCCGGGCGAAAGAAGAGGTCCCACTGAGGAGACACAGTGCCGACGTCGCCGAAGAGGAATTCCATCACCGAGACCGAGACTCGCGAGCCGACGGCTCGCTCCCAGACCGAGCCAGCTGCCGAAACGCGGCGGACCGGGCGGCCCTCCCCCGCCCCGCGCCCGCCCCGGGGCGCCGCCACGATCCCCGCTCCGCGCAAGGCGGAGCTCCACCAGGTGAGGCTCGCCCCGCGTCCATTCCCGACGCACGAGCAGATTGCCCGGCGGGCCTACGAGATCTGGGTCCACAGCGGGTGCGTGACCGGGCGTGACGCCGAGAACTGGGCGCAGGCCGAGCGCGAGCTGTCCGCCGGCTGTTCGGCGCCGGAGAGCTCAGCGCATCAGGCCTGACCTCGCGGCCCGGAGCTGCGCGAAGATCCGCTCGGCCTCGAGCACGGTGCGCATCGCCAGCCCGCAGGCCGGCGTGGTCACGAAGTGACGAAGCGCGTCCGGCCGGTCCGGAAGGGCCGCCGCGAACGAGGTCTCCACCGCCCTGGACAGCTCCTCGGGGTCCGCCTCCTGACCCAGATCGGTCGGGACGAGCCCCAGCGAGAAGGCCCCGCCGCGGTCGAGGAAGCGCCGCACCGCCTGCGGCTCCTCGAGGACCGCGTCCAGCGAGAGGCGCACGTCGAAGGACAGCAGATCGATCCCCAGGTCGAGCAGCGCGCTCCACCGGGTGTTTCCGCAGCAGTGCAGACCGACCAGCGCGCCCTGCTGCCGGAGCGCGGCCACGAGGAGCCGGAGCTCGGTGAGCACCGCGAGGTGGGCGGGGTCCGTGGTGTCCAGGGCGTAGAGGCCCGGCTCGTCGAGGTAGAAGATCGCCGTCGCTCCGGCGGCGCGCACGGCCTGGACCAGCGCGAGCGAGCGCACCAGCAGCAGCCGGAAGACCTGCGCGTCGAGGCCGGGGTGCTCGGACAGCGGCTCGCCGGTCGACAGCCGCGAGCTCCAGCGGACGGTGGCCGGCCCCGCGAGCTGCGCCTTGGCGAAGGCCAGCTTCCGCTCCCGCACTTCCCAGAGGAAGGGCCGGAGCGCCCGGGCCGCCGCCACCCCGGGGAGGAACGCCGAGGCGTCTCCGCTGCGGACCGCCGCATCGATGCGGGCCTCCAGCGCCGCGCGCCCCGCCTCCCAGGCGCCGAGCTCCACCGTGCACGCGCCGTCCTCGCCGGCCTCCAGCCCCGGGAGACCTTCCAGCGCCGCGGGGACCATCAGCTCGGACGGATTCTGCGAGGGCAGCTGCGGCAGGTACGGCACGTCCACCGCCAGCGCCATCTGCAGCGCCAGCTCCATCTGGGTGTGCGGCAGGCTCCCGATGCCGGTGATGGCACCGCGAGGAAGCAAGGAGAGCGCAGCTCGGACGTCGGCCATTCAGGGCACTCTAGGTCACCGTGAAGTAGTACGCGTCGGGGTGGTGGAACACGAGCGCCGAGACCGACGCCTCGGGCTCCATCATGCACCCGTCGGTGAGCGTCACCCCGACGTCCTCGGGACGGAGCGCGGCGAAGAGCTGGTACTGGTCCTCGAGCCGTGGGCAGGCCGGGTAGCCGAACGAGTAGCGCTTCCCCGAGTACTCCGCCCGGAACCGCTCCAGCATCGTCAGGTCCGGACGATCCGGCGTTCCCCACATGCTGCGGATGCGGGAGTGCAGCAGCTCGGCGTACGCCTCGGCCGTCTCGAGGGCCAGCGCCTGTGCGCCGTGCATCTTCACGAAGTCGCCGGCGGACTTGAAGCGCTCCGACAGCTCGCGGATTCCCCTCCCCGCGCTGACCACGAAGAGGCAGAGGTTGTCGGTGGGCTTGCCGCCCTCCAGCGGCCGCACGAAGTCGGAGAGACAGATGCCGCCCGGGCGGTTCTGGCGCTGGAACTCGAAGGAGGTGACCTCCGCGCCGGTCTGCCCGTCGAAGAGGAGCACCCGGTTCCCCTCCGAGCCCGCGCGGTAGAAGCGGAACACCGCCCGGGCCTCCATGCCCGCCTGGAGCAGCTCGCCCTTGAGCTCGTCCAGCGTCGCCTTGAGCGCCAGCGCCTTTCGCCCGTCCTCGGTCTCGGCGAGCTTCGCCTCGGCCGGGGTGTCCAGCGCGCGCGCCGCCGAGCCCTTCACCCCGAAGTGGCGCCCGTAGAGCATCACCGGGTTCACGAACTTCCAGATCTGCTCCAGCGGCGTGTTGGACAGCACGTGCCGTTCCCAGTCGGGCGGGGCGGGAGCCGACTCGAGGATCCGCACCTCGTGCGAGCGGGCCGCGGGGGGCGCGGGAATCGGCGCGGGGCGGCTGGCCGTCTCCTGGGCCAGCTTCTCCCGGCGGACCCGCAGCTCCTGGTCGAGCCGGCCGAGGCCGCCCGGCTCGACGATCTGCTTGGCGAGGTCGAGCCCGCTCATGGCGTCCTGCGCGTAGGCGACGGTCCCCGCGTAGGCCGGTGCGATGGAGCGGTCCACGAAGTTGCGGGACAGCGCCGCGCCGCCGACCAGGACCGGGACCTTCACCCCGGCGCGCGAGAGGTCCTCGGCGGTCGACACCATCTGGTGCGCGCTCTTCACCAGGAGCCCGGAGAGCCCGAGGATGTCCGGGTGGTGGTCGCGCACCGCCGCCACCAGCTGCTCGGGCGGGACCTTGATGCCGAGGTTCACCACCTGGAAGCCGTTGTTGGCGAAGATGATCTCCACCAGGTTCTTGCCGATGTCGTGGACGTCGCCCTTCACCGTGGCGAGGACCACCTTGCCGCGGGTCGCGGTGGAGGCCTTGTCCATGTGGGGCTCGAGGTAG
>Ga0310810_10005186_pt1 | contig 14534 bp, 9 predicted proteins | sample NCmetagenome_FD_207641 | JGI IMG/M metagenome (GOLD analysis project Ga0310810, IMG submission 207641) | Soil microbial communities from experimental microcosm in Duke University, North Carolina, United States - NC | ecosystem: Engineered > Artificial ecosystem > Soil microcosm > Unclassified ... | reverse complement strand
ATGCTTTAGCGCCTTCAGCTTTTGTCGCTACACCGCTGAGCACCATCCATGCCTGTGATGCATAAGAAATCTGCTTGTCCTTACCGCTCACAAAAACCGCATTGTTTTTATCAAATAAATTTTTGTGAGCTGCATCCGTCATCTTCATGACGAGGGCAGGAATCTCTGCCAGTTCATTCTCTTTGCCGATCATCTTCGCCAGTTCGTAAGTATTCTTATATGCCCATATAACTACTCCCTGCAATGAAGCCTGTTTATCTAAACCGTTTCTCCAGTCAAAGAACAACCACCATTCTTTCCCGGCCTTTTCATAATCGAGCATGCCGTCGGCCTTCAAATACTTTTTTGGTATCTCTAATTGCCTTTTTATGAGCGGCCAAAGGTCCAGCGCGGTTTGCTTGTCGCCCGTAGCCTGCACATATTCTTTCACGGCGACGTCGTAGATCAATGCATAATCAAATAAAGGATTGATCTGCGGATGAGGTTTGGGTCTTTCAAATACATTGGAAGGCGCCACGCCGTCTTCATAACTTAACCCTGCAAGCAAGTACAAACAATGTTTAGTCAGTTCGTGGTTTTTGTAAGAATACATATTTGCCAGCGATTCGAGGTAGAGATCGCCGATCCATAATCGGCGGTCGCGTTTGGGACCATCCTCATAAACTGTTTGCATGCATTCTTTCAGCGTCGTGAGACCAATCCTGTCTATATCAGCTATCATTTTATCCGTAGAGGATGCAAGAGGTTCGGCTTTTACATTTACCGACGTGGTTGCTTTAAAAGAAATATTGCTGATACGAAAATCAGAATAGACCGAGCTGCCCAGCAATTCCATCTTCACATAACGGAAAGCAAAGCGTCGGGGAATGGTTATCGTGGAAGGAATATCAGAAACGGTAATAATTTCATCCTGCAACCAGGCACGGCTCAGACCGCCGGGGTACGGATCGTATGGCGTGGCCAGTTCAGCCGGCACTTCGCCAAATGTGAACTTTATTCTTACCGGAGCATCGGCAGTGCGACCCAAATCCTCAAGGGAGAAAGAAAAATATCCCGTGAGATGTTCTCCAAAATCAACGACTATGCTGGAAAGTTTTTTAAAAGAATTATTATACAACGAATCTACAGGTTTGGATGGCACTACTTTCCAGTGCTGAAATGCTTTTTCATCTTTGACCAGGTCAACAAGCGAAACCGGCTGCCGTGTTGTTTCAATTAAACGCGGCTTGCTTTGTTCGGCTTTCTGTAACCAATCATTTCGATAATCTTTGTAAAGATCCTGCGCGTCGACAACCCGGCTAAACAGAATGATGATAAAGAAAATACCTTTGAACATTATACTTGTTTGGATTAAAATTTAAAATATGACTATTCCCGGCTTTAATTCCTGATCACCAGGATAATTTCGACTATTGCCAGAACATACAATTTGCAGGTAAATCTTCTATTTATTTAAGCAGGCCCTGCAATTCGAGCCAATCGCCAAACCGTTCGATCCATTTATCTGTAGGTAGGTTTTGTTTGTTCATTCCGAAGCCATGTTTTCCCCTTTCATATAGATGTAATTCCGCGGGTTGCTTTGCCTCCATCCATTTTTGATAAATACCTATGCTATGGCTTGCAAATCCGAATTCATCGTCTGTTGCTGCAGCAATGAAAATCGGAGTCTTTACTTTTGGAACTTCAGTTCCGATGATAGCACCGGCAAAAGCGTAAATGGGCGCCACAAAATTTGGCCGGTTTTCATCTTTCGCACTATAAACAACCGACATGGTTACCGTTCCGCCTGCGGAGAAGCCCATGAATCCAATTTTGTTCGGATCTATCTTGTAAGTAGCAGCATTATCCCGGACATATGTTACTGCAGTCAAACCGTCCTGGACGGCAAGAGGTACAACGGTTGCGTTAATTGAATCGAGCTTCTTAAAGTTTCCTGATCCCATTAATGCCCCAATATGATTTTCAGGATGCGCAGGGTCCTGGTAGACCAACCGGTACTTTAAAACAAAAGCTGTTATTCCTCTTTCACTTAGCCATCTCGCCACAGCAGCTCCTTCATGCTCAATCGCCAATGCATGGAAAGCTCCGCCGGGCGCGATGATAATAGCAGTTCCATTTGGTTTTGAAGGAAGAAAAGCGGTAAGAGAAGGCTTCGATACATCCATAACTATCTTCATATTACCCGCCGTGAGTTCACGTTCATTCCAGGTCCAGTTCTCTGATCCGGGAGCAACACCTTTGTATAATGGAATTACATTATTCTGCGCATTCGTTAATGAACCGATCAACAATAACAGCAATAATGCCACCGACACTTTTTTCATAAAAAATCTTTTTGATTTATTATCATCTCGCACGATCATGAATCAAAGGTAAATCGCACTTCCATTCAACGATTTATTTCGATAAAATAACGTCATCAAAAGCGGCGAGGCTGTCCAAAAAACAGTTTGATTGTCATATTGAGTTTGGCCCGCAGCCTCGAAGGATGCTGATAAGAAAAGAGAGAAAAGTAACGAGCAGACGTAGCCAACATAAAAAACCAATTTTTCATACAGAAGCATTTTTTTGTTGGGAAATTAAAAGGGGCAATCCCACCAGCGACTTATACCGGTGATGGATAATTTAACGAGTGCAATTTATATCAGCAAAACAGTCCGACCGTCCCCTGCCGTCCGCATTACGCATTTTTTAGTGTTGATTACCGCGTCATCATTAAAACGCAGGTGGCGTTCGCCGGTCCGTCAACATTTTTTAAAAAAACTTTGGTTCGTTGATTGCCGAACCAAAAAAACCAATTAGCTTTGATCCGACAATTGAATAAAAATGGCTTCCCCGGCAACGAAACGAAGAACAGACAGCCTTTCAGAAAAAGTAGAACAAATGGGAATTATGATCGAGCAAATGGGACATGCACCCGTCCCCGGGAGAATTATGTCTTACCTCATGCTTTCAGAACCGCCCTATCGCGACTTTTATGAAATCCAGGAATTTTTAAAAGCCAGTAAAAGCTCCGTTAGCACAGCCCTTAACCAGCTGATGCAGGGAGGCGTCGTGAATTATATCACCTTCAGCGGTGACCGTAAACGATATTTCCAAATTAATACCAAAGGACTATTAAATACCATAAAACAGCAATACAAACAGGGCCAGGTATTAAATGATATGGTAAGTGAAACCCTGTTACACCGGAAGAATTCCGAATTCCCCCGATTTAACAGGGAACTTAATGAAGTGGTAGAGTTTAGTTCATATGTTCATAATGGAATAAAAAAGCTAATCGACGATTGGGAAAAAACCCGTAAATAATTTTTTTTGGAATTTGGTTCGTTTAGTTTAGAACTAATATAACAAGCAAATTGAACAATAAACAAAAGAGCGTACACAATTTAAAAAACACAAAAAACAACTAAAGATGAAAAAAACAATGGTACTATTCGCCGGATTATTCTTGCTGATGTTAACGAATACTGTGAATGGTCAATCAAAAACAGGTGCAGATTATTTTGAAGGTAAATGGAGTATCCTGTTAAAAGCACTTCCCCAGGGCGATGCCAAAATGATCTTTGTCCTTGAAAAGAAAGATGCAACCATTGTTGGCACGGTGCAGGATTCTACCGGCAAGGAAATTTCAAAAATTGACAAAGTAGAATTGAGTGACACCAGTGCTACTGTTTACTTTAACACCCAGGGTTACGACGTAAACCTCGCGATGAATAAGAAAGACGAGGACCATATTACCGGGAGCCTGATGAGCATGTTTGACGCAGAAGGCGAACGTATTAAAGAACCCAAGAAATAAGATAAGCCGCCCATTTACCGAAAAAATGAATAGCGGATTTATTTTGTGTACAGCCGGCATGATGAATATCGACAGGTCCGGATTAATGCCGGCTGAACATTTTTTAAAATTGACGCCATGAAAAAGTTTATTCCCCTCCTATTGCTTTCGTTTGGTTTTGTCGTGTCAATGGCACAAAGTGGTAATCAATTACGCACTGTGTCATTTGACGGTAACTGGCGTTTTAAAAAGGACAGCGTTATTGATGCCTCGCCCATATCATTTGATGACTCCAAATGGCGGGCGCTTGACTTGCCCCACGACTGGAGCATTGAAGATTTACCGAATCAAACCGATTCGGTTGTTGGTCCGTTTACCACAAAAAGTGTTGGTACAACAGCAACTGGTTACACTGTCGGTAGCGTCGCCTGGTATAGAAAACACTTTACTTTAAGTAATACATCAAATAAAAACGTCGCCATTTATTTTGACGGCGTTTACATGAACAGTGATGTATGGATCAATGGTCATCATCTCGGTAACCATCCCTACGGGTATACACCATTCTATTATGATCTCACGCCATACCTCAAACAAAACGGGGAAAATGTTCTTTCAGTACGAGTCAGGAATGAAGGAAAGAACTCGCGCTGGTACAGCGGTTCAGGTATCTACCGCCATGTATTTTTAACAATAACAAACCCCGTACATATCGAACAATGGGGCGTTTATATAACTACATCTAAAGTTTCAGAAACATCTGCCCCGGTAAATATACAAACAGCCATCATCAACAATGAGCAACATGGGCAGCCACTGAAACTCCGTGCAAAAATACTTGATGCAAAAAATAAAGTTGTTGCAACGACAGAAACCAATATCCCAATATCTCAATTTCATAATATCCCAATATCCCAAACTATTGAATTACCGGCTCCTCATCTTTGGTCAACCGAATCGCCTTATCTCTATCAGGCAGTAACCGATATTCTGCAGGGTGAAAAAATCATTGATCATGTTGTAACAAATTTTGGGATTCGCTCGATCATCATTACTGCGGATAAAGGTTTTCTTCTCAACGGTAAACCCGTGGAATTAAAGGGTGGATGCGTACATCATGACAATGGTCCCTTAGGTGCGGCAACAATAGATCGTGCTGAGGAAAGAAAAGTGGAGCTGCTAAAACGGTTCGGTTATAACGCAGTACGCACAAGCCACAACCCTCCTTCCATTCAATTCCTTGATGCATGTGACCGGCTCGGTATCATTGTTATTGATGAAGCTTTTGATCAATGGCAACGACATAAAAACCCTGAAGATTATGGCTTATATTTCGATACCTGCTGGCAACGCGATATAGATGCAATGGTGCTTCGCGACCGCAATCATCCTTCGGTTATTTTCTGGAGCATTGGTAACGAGATCAATGAAAGGGCAGATGCAGAAGGTATTGCTATAACAAAAAAATTACGTGATGAAGTAAAGCGACTCGATAATACCCGCCCCGTTACAGAGGCCCTTTGTTTCTTTTGGGATCATCCCAACTATAAATGGGACACCACTGCAGCCGCTTATGCTTTACTTGATGTGGGCGGTTACAATTATCAATGGCAAGTGTACGAAACCGATCATGCAAAATACCCACAACGGATCATGATGGGTACAGAATCATTTCCGCTACAGGCATTTGAAAACTGGCAGAAGGTGGAACAACATCCTTATGTGATTGGGGATTTTGTTTGGACGGCGATGGATTATCTTGGAGAAACAGGTATTGGTCATACCGAACTTGATAAGCTTTCAAAATTTGCAATGGAGTTTCCCTGGTTCAATGCATGGTGTGGAGATATTGATCTCATTGGTGGCAAAAAGCCCCAATCTTATTATCGTGATGTCCTCTGGAATCGCAGCAAGCTTGAAATGCTGGTTCATTCACCTGTTCCGGAGGGACATAAAGAAGCGATAAGTTTTTGGGGGTGGCCAGATGAATCGGCTGCTTACACTTTTCCCGGTGCTGACGGAAAGCCTTTGCAGGTTCATGTGTACACAAAATACGATTCGGTGCGTCTTGTCCTCAATGGCATAACAATTGGCGTGCAAAAGGCATCTGATCAAACAAAACTTACAGCATCATTCAACATTAACTATGAACCGGGAGAGTTGAAAGCTGTCGGCTTGAAAAATGGTAAGGCCGTTGATTCCGTTGTATTAAAAACAGCAGGCAAAGCCGCTGGCATACGTCTTGTTGCAGATCGAAAAAACATACATGCAAATCCAAATGATCTCGCTTATGTTACAGCAGAAGTAATTGATGCAAATAGTAACGTTGTTCCGGATGCGGCATTGCTTTTGCATTTTAGTGTGAGTGGCAATGGTAAGATTATCGCAACGGGCAATGCAAATCCTTCGGGCATGGAAAGCATGCAACAACCACAACACAAAACTTTCAAAGGCAGATGTTTGGCGATCGTCCAACCAGGAAGCAATGCGGGTAAGATTATATTAAAAGCTGAAGCAACGGGGTTGAAGGCATCGCAGGTAGTTATCAATACGCAATAAGGGAAGTAAATTTTTTAGATTCGGAATAAGCAGCGCTACCCGACACATAAAATATCAATACCATTGTTTATCTGTTAATCACCGCAATATGTCATCTTCAAATTTTCGCAAGGGCTTGCTGGTCTTGTTTGTCTTTAATTCTTTCATCACGCAGGCGCAAAATAATTTGGTTCAATTTAGTGATGAGCTTACTAAAAAATTTACAACGTCAGATACATTATTGAAGTCTCCTTATGTGGATGTTGATGAATGGCGGGATAAACCAATTCGTCATCGTTATGTGCATGGCGGATTTAAAGGCACGGAAACCCGCTTCTCTTTTTATTTTCCACCCAAAGAAAAATATGAAGGTCGCTTTTTTCAATACATCACTCCGTTTCCGGATAACGAATATTTATCACAGGGTGCATCAGGAGAGGAGGACAAGATCGGGTTTTCTGTTAGCAGTGGAGCTTATTTTATAGAAACCAACGGAGGTGGGAGGATTGACTTCGGTAAGCCGGGGTTTGCATCTGACCCATCTATTGGTGCTTATCGTGCCAATGCTGCATCTGCGCAATTTTCACGTGTGGTTGCGGTCCAAATATTTGGTGGAAAAAGGCCTTATGGTTATGCTTTCGGCGGAAGCGGTGGCGCTTATCGCACCATCGGTGGCATAGAAAATACGGAGGACGTGTGGGATGGGGCTGTTCCGTATGTTGTGGGATCACCTATGGCCATTCCAAACGTGTTTACTGTCCGCATGCATGCCATGCGTGTTTTGAAAGATAAGTTGCCCCAGATAATTGATGCCGTGGAACCGGGCGGCAGCGGCGATATGTATGCAGGACTGAACGCGGAAGAAAAAGACGCGTTGCAGGAAGTAACAAAAATGGGCTACCCTCCGAAATCATGGTTTGGGTATAAGACAATGGGCATTCATGGATTTTTGGTGCTTTACCAGGGTGTGGTGATGGCAGACAGAAAATATTTTACAGATGATTTCTGGAAAGTTCCCGGCTATCTTGGCGCAAATCCGCCTCCATCACTTTTAAAGGCGCGCATTCAAAAAGTAAGTAAGATAAAAGCAGGCATACCTGTTGATGAAGCTGTAAGACTGGGTTTAATAGAATCCCCGTCGGCGCAGGAGCGCGGTACTGCCGAAGCAGCATGGAAGAGCATGGGTGAAAAAGAAGGAACCATGCCGGTCGCATTTCAATTAGAAGACATGTTACCCGATATTGATTTTCCGGGCGGAGACCTGGTCATTAGAAGTGGAACCGCTGCAGGAAAGACCCTGCAGTTGACAAAAATAGCCGGCGATAAAGTCATCATTGGTCCTGCAGATGCCAGGGTTCTTGCGCAGGTTAAGCAAGGTGACGAAGTACAGGTGGATAATTCTAACTTTCTCGCAGTGCAAACTTATCACCGTCACCAGGTTCCCGGTAATGAATATAAGGTATGGGACCAGTTTCGCGACAAAGATGGTAAACCCATTTACCCGCAGCGGCCGATGATGCTTGGGCCACTGTTTACCAGGAGTGCTTCCGGTGTGTTACCTGGTGGTAAATACAAAGGCAAAATGATTGTGCTCGCATCATTGTGGGATCGTGAAGCTTTTCCCTGGCAGGCTGATTGGTATCGTTTGAAAGTGATAGAAAACCTGGGAGCTGAAACAGACAATCATTTCAGACTTTGGTACACAGATCACGCGCTGCATGGTGATCTTACCAAACAGGAAGACCCGACTCATACAGTCAGTTATCTTGGAGTGTTACAGCAAGCATTACGTGACTTAAGTGCATGGGTTGAAAAAGGCATAGCTCCACCGGCAACAACAAACTATAATATTGAAGATGGGCAAGTTATTGTACCTCCCACTGCCACAGAGCGCAAAGGCATTCAGCCTGTTTTAACGTTAAAAGCAAATGGAGGTGAACGAGCTGAAGTCAAAGTTGGTGAACCCGTAACTTTCAACGCCATTATTGAATTACCGCAAAATACAGGAAAAATTGTAGCAGCTCAATGGGACTTCGAAGGCGCAGGTAGTTTTGGCGTTGAAGGAAAATTAATTCCTGATGGTAAAAGTAGTACTCGTGTGACTCTAAAAACTTCTCACGTTTTCACTAAACCGGGAACCTATTTCACTACATTAAGAGGTATTTCACAGCGACAAGGCGATGTAAGGACGCCGTATGCAAGAATACAAAATCTTGCACGGGTTCGGATAATAGTAAGATAGGAAAATTTGGTTCCAGGGTACAGAGCCAGGCAAACAAAACAAAATTTATACGCACAAAACTAAAAATGATGAACGCAAAATTGAAAAAAGCGACATTGATTTCTTGTGCACTGAGCATTATGCTTTTTGCTCCCGCTGTTACCCGCGCGCAAAATTCTGCAAAGCATCGCCTGATTGTGGTTACAGATATCGGTAATGAACCGGATGATTTCATGTCAATGGTTCGGCTGATGTTGTACACAAACCAGATTGATCTTGAAGGACTCATTGCTTCTACATCGATCCATCAATCAAAGAAGGTTAGCCCGGACCTTATAATTAAGGTGATCAACGCCTATGGAAAAGTACAACCGAACCTGTTGAAACATGAACCGGGATTTCCGACCGCGCAAAAATTGCTGAGCCTGGTAAAAAAAGGCCTCCCGGTTTATGGAATGGAAGGTGTAGGTGAAGGAAAGGATTCGGAAGGCTCTGAATGGATCATTCGGGCGCTCGAAAAAGATGATAAACGTCCACTATGGGTATCCGTTTGGGGCGGTGCAAACACGGTTGCCCAGGCGCTCTGGAAAATAAGAGCTACCAAAACTGACGCAGCAGCAAAAAAACTGATCAGCAAACTCAGAGTGTATACTATTTCCGACCAGGACAATAGCGGGCCATGGATACGTAAGAATTTTACTGATCTGTTCTATATCTGCAGCCCGGGAATTTATATGAAGGCAACATGGATAGCCATAAACCTGGTAGCGCCCGGCGCAAACAATGAAGTAGTAAGTAATGCGTGGCTGTTACAAAACATCCAGGAAGGACATGGACCATTGGGGGCAATTTACCCCGACGTTTCTTTTGGAATGGAGGGCGATACGCCTTCATGGCTGGCGATGATTCCAAACGGGTTGAATGATCCGGAGCACCCGAATTCCGGTGGTTGGGGAGGTCGCTATGAATTGTATACTCCACCGTTCAATCCGAAGGAAAAATGGATTATGCCTCTTGAAGAAGAAACGAGGCCATTTTGGACGAATGCCATAGATGAATTCACACCATGGGTGCAGGGAAAATGGGGAAGGGCTACCGTTAAAGATACAGGGACTTATAAGAGCAATCATGTAACGATATGGAGATGGAGGGAGGAGATCCAATACGATTTCGCAGCAAGAATGACCTGGTGTCATAAGGATTACAAAAATGCTAATCACCCACCTGTGGCCAAACTCAATATGCCGGATTCAATTATTGTCAGGTCAGGTGCAACTTTTGAACTCGATGGCAGTACATCGTCGGACCCCGACGGAGACGGATTGAGTTTTCTATGGTTTCAATATCCCGAAGCAGGAACTTTGAAAAAGAAGATAGCCGTTATTCCCGCGGATAATATGCCAGTGATACCGGAGTTAAAAGCGCCCGAAGTGGATACTCCCCAAACAACACATTTTATTTTGAAAGTGACGGACAAAGGAACACCTTCTTTGACCCGTTATAAAAGAGTGATTGTAACTATAATTCCAAAGTAGGACCGAATGAAAACCCCGGCGTTACATTGGAAAAGCCATTAACGATCTATCCACTAAACATTCCAGTACATGAAAGTTCAAAATAAAACAATTGTAGTCACAGGCGGTGGAAGCGGGATGGGACGTGAATTGGTTCTGAACCTTCTTTCCAAATCCGCGAAAGTGATTGCTATTGATGTCAACGAGGCCGGATTAAATGAAACACTGGCATTGGCCGGGGATTGGAAAGGTTCATTGGGAACCTTCGTCGTCGATATTTCAAATAAAGTATCTGTTGAAAAGTTATTTAACGATGTGATGGCTCAATATGGCCATCTTGACGGAATTATTAATAATGCCGGAATCATTCAGCCCTTTATGAAAGTAAATGACCTGGGCTATGATGCGATCGAACGAGTGATGAATGTGAATTTCTATGGCACGCTTCACCTGGTAAAGGCCTTTTTACCACATCTGCTTACACGCCCTGAAGCGCATATCGTGAATATTTCAAGCATGGGCGGCTTTCTGCCTGTGCCCGGTCAAACAATTTATGGCGCCTCGAAAGCAGCTGTAAAACTTTTAACCGAAGGGCTTAATTCGGAACTTGCTGACACTAATGTAAAGGTTACCGTGGTTTTTCCGGGAGCGGTAAACACGAATATTGCCAGGAATTCAGGATTGAAAAACCAGGCACAATCTCCAGCCGAGCAAAAGCCGGGTCAGATTTTATCAGCTTCAAAGGCCGCAGAGATCATAATTAATGGAATGGAAAATGATCGTTACCGTGTATTAGTGGGAAAAGACTCAGTATTCATGGATATGATTTACAGGTTTAATCCCAAACGTGCTGCGGGGTTCATCAGCAAAAAAATGAAGGCGCTGTTGGCGGCCACATAAAGTTCTTTGAATAATTCACGTACCAGGAAATTTGAAACAAACCGTTAAAAACTATGGCCTCCCTCCGCTTCAACCGGGCTGGCGGAAAATCCATTTAGTATTTTTTACTGTTTGTTGACCATTTCGTATGTTCGCATCATGAAGCGGACCCAATCCATCCCCGATATCGCAGATCTTGAAAAAAGTCATCTATCACACCTTTCGATTGACTGCGTCATTTTTGGATACCATGAAAAACAGTTGAAGATCCTTTGTACACGAATAGGTGGCATGAAGGGTTGGCTGCTTCCCGGTGGGTTTATCCGCAAAACGGAGGATATTGATGATGCCGCTTCGAGAATACTGGAAGAGCGAACCGGCGTTAAAGATCTTTACCTTAACCAGTTTCATGTGTTTGGTAAACCCGATCGCAGCTGGACGAACACCGAAGAATGGGACGAATTGAAACGGGTGTCAAAACCAGGCGGTAAACTGTTAAAGTGGCTTACCGACAGGTTTGTGTCGATCGGTTACTACGCATTGACTGAATACAGCAAGGTGACACCAGGCCCGGGTTTATTTGACAGCGAATGCAGTTGGTTTGACATTTATGACCTGCCCCCTTTGCTGCTGGACCATAAGGAAATTTTCCAGGAGGCTTTTAAGACCCTACAGCACCGGCTGCACCACGAACCAACAGGACTAAACCTGCTTGCGGAGAAATTTACGCTCCCGGAATTGCAGGCACTCTATGAAACGATCCTTGAAAAAAAACTCGACCAACGAAACTTCACCAAGAAACTTATTTCGCTCAACCTAATTAAAAAACTAAATGAAAAAAAATATATAGGAGGTCATCGTGCTCCTACCCTTTTTAAATTCAACAAGCGGGAATACCATCACGCTATAAAACACGGTGTAGAACTGGCATTCTAAAAAAATCAGGTCCTGAAAAAACTAATTGATACAGTAACCAAATTATTAACAACAGAAAAAAGAGATTTTATGAAATTGCCTGCCTTATTAAAAAAAGGTTTTTACGGGCTTGCTATCGCGTCACTCACATTACTTTTTGGTTTCAACAGGGCTGAAAAACCAAAGGTGCTTGTGTTTTCAAAAACTGAAGGTTTCCGGCATCAATCAATCGAAGCGGGAAAATCAGCATTTGAAAAAATGGCAGCTGAAAAAGGATTTGATGTTGAATTTACCGAAGATGCCGGGCGGTTTACCAATGCCAACCTGAAACAATTCAACGCAGTTGTGTTTTTGAATACAACCGGCGATGTGTTGAACAATGAGCAACAGGAAGAATTTGAAAGATACATTCAAGCAGGTGGCGGTTATCTCGGCATTCATTCCGCAACTGATTGCGAATACGAATGGCCCTGGTATGGACGCCTGGCAGGAGCATATTTTCTCGATCATCCCAATCCAAAAAATGTTCAAACCGGAAAGTTTTACGTGGTGCAGAAAGACAATTTTGCTACCAAAGGGATGCCCGATGAATTTGAACGTACTGACGAGTTTTATAGTTTCAAACAAATCAGCCCTGCAATCAACGTACTTGTGAAAATTGATGAATCAACATACCAGGGAGGAAAGAATGGCAAAGATCACCCCATGAGCTGGTACCAGGAATACGATGGAGGCCGTTCTTTTTATACAGCAATGGGTCATACCGACGCCACTTTTTCTGAGCCGCTATTTCTAAATCATGTTTGGGCAGGACTGAATTATGTAATGGGTGGAGATAATCCAAAGCCGCTTGATTTTAACAAAGCAAAACCGGAAGAAAATCGTTTTTCAAAAGTTGTATTGGAAGAAAAGCTGAACGAACCCATGGAGCTGAGTGTTTTGAACGATGGACGTGTCCTGTTTATCGAACGCCATGGCGCGGTACGACTTTACAACATGAAAACAAAATCCTTAAAGACCATTGCTACCATCCCAGTCAGCACAAAATACAAAGACAAGAAAGGTGCAGTTTCAGAAGCAGAAGATGGTTTGCTCGGACTTAACAAAGACCCCAATTTTGCAACCAATCATTGGATATATCTTTATTTTTCGGACCCTGTCAAATCAGAAAATGTTTTAGCCCGATTTACATTGGTAGGTGATAAGCTCGATTTGAAATCAAAGAAAATTTTGCTCGTCGTACCTACGCAACGCGAACAATGCTGTCATACTGCCGGTTCGATTGCCTGGGACAAAGACGGCAATCTTTATTTATCAACCGGTGATAACACCAGCCCCAGGGCAACTGCCTATGCACCGATTGATGAGCGCCCGGAGAGAGGACCATGGGATGCACAAAAGTCATCCGGGAATACAAACGACCTGCGTGGAAAGATCATCCGCATTAAGCCGCAGGCAAACGGAACTTATACCATCCCGGACGGAAATCTTTTTGCAAAAGGAACTCCGAAAACAAGGCCCGAGATCTATACCATGGGCCATCGTAACCCATTCAGAATATCTGTAGATAAAAAGACTGGATTTGTTTATTGGGGTGAAGTTGGCCCGGATGCCAATGCAGACTCCACAAGAGGGCCCGCGGGACAGGATGAGGTTGGCCAGGCAAGAAAGGCAGGAAACTACGGATGGCCATATTTTGTAGGAGATAATAAGGCATATCCTAAAGTTGATTTCGCCGACAACAAGATCGGTGAAAAATTTGATGCTATGCACCCGGTTAATACCTCTCCGAACAATACCGGATTGCAGGAACTACCTCCTGCACAAAAAGCATTTATTTGGTATCCGTATGGTGAATCAAAGGAATTTCCATTGGTGGGAACCGGCGGACGTAATGCAATGGCAGGACCTGTATTCTATTCTGACGATTTCAAAAAAGCCACAAGAGCATTTCCTGCTTACTACGATGGAAAGTTATTTGCTTATGAATGGATGCGCGGATGGATCATGTCGGTTACGATGGATAAGGAAGGCAATTACTCTTCGATGGAGCGGTTCATGCCCAGTTACAAATTCAGTAACCCGATGGATATGGAGTTTGCAGATAATGGAGACCTGTATATGCTTGAGTATGGTTCGGGATGGTTTACGGGAAATGATGATGCACGACTGATCCGCATTGAGTACAACGGCGGCAACAGGAAGCCGGCGATAGAATTGTCATCGGATAAACTTGGTGGCTCACTTCCGTTTACTGTTAATCTTTCATCAAAGGGAACTAAAGACGCAGATGGCGATCCCTTAAAGTATTCCTGGAAGATCACTTCTAAAAACGGGTATGCAAAAACTATCAATGAACCCGATGCACAGGTTACGCTTTCCAAAGCGGCCGTGTATAAAGCAACGCTTACCGTGACTGATAATAAAGGTGCTGTTTCAACACGATCGGTGCAATTAACTGCTGGCAATGAACCTCCTGCTCTTTCATTCGACATCGGCAAAAACAATAAGTCATTTTATTATAACAATAAAACCTATAATTATAAGGTAGCAGTTAAGGACAAGGAAGACGGTTCACTGGCAAATGGAAAAATCAAACCATCACAGGTAGCCGTTAATATTGACTATCTCGCAGAAGGATTTGACAAAGCTGAAATTGCGCAGGGACATCGTACTGCTGAAGAAA
>Ga0310810_10005185_pt1 | contig 14534 bp, 8 predicted proteins | sample NCmetagenome_FD_207641 | JGI IMG/M metagenome (GOLD analysis project Ga0310810, IMG submission 207641) | Soil microbial communities from experimental microcosm in Duke University, North Carolina, United States - NC | ecosystem: Engineered > Artificial ecosystem > Soil microcosm > Unclassified ... | reverse complement strand
AAGAAACGCGGTGACGAGCGCGGTGTATTCGGCTACCAGACCCCAGATGAGCGCACCCACGGCCTGAGAGCCGAATAGCGCCATCTGGTACGCCGCGAGCCCGCGGGCCCGCACCCAACCCGGCAGGAACAACTGCACGGCGGCGTTGGTGCTCGCTATGACGGTGATCCATGCAGCACCCGCGGGAACCAGCGCGAGAAGGGCAGCGAGGGGGTCGCGGACCAGGACCAGGACAACCATCGCTGCTCCATAGACTACTGCTGCAACTATGAGGATTCCGTTGTTCGATAGACGCTCACGCACGCGGGGGAGGCCGAGTGCCCCCACCAGAGCGCCTGCGCCGAGTGCGCCAAGGAGCAGTCCGTAGCCGCCGGCGCCGAGCCCGAGTCGTTGTGTGGCTACCAGGGGCAGCAGCGCCCAGATGGCGCTGGCCGGCAAGATGAACAGACCGAGGTGCAGCAGAATCCTGCGGACCACTGGGGAGTAGCGGACATAGCGGCCCCCGGCGCGCAGTGCGGGGATGAACCGCTCGGGCGAGGCAGCACGCGCTTCGGCCGGGCGGCGCCAGGCTATCAGAACCAACGCGAAGAGGAGGAAGGCCGCCGTGTTGAGCGCGAATACGGCGCCGACACCGACCCGTGCGATCACCAGACCCGCGACGGCAGGGCCGATCGCGCGAGCTAGATTGACGCTGATCCCGCCGAGTGCGGCTGCCGAGGAAAGTTGATCACGGGGGACCAGCTCGGGGGTGAGCGCCAGATAGGCGGGTGTGGCCAGGGCCGACCCGGCGCCAAGCGCAAGGGTAAACGCCAGCAGCAGCGGCGGGGTCATCTGCCCAGCGAGAGTCAGTGCTGTCAGCCCCACCCCGATCGCAACCTGGAATAACTGGAGGCCGATAAGGAGCCGGCGCCGGTCGAAGGAATCCGCGAGCGCTCCTCCCGGCAAAGCCAGCAACACGTCCGGCAGTGTGTCGGCGGTCTGTACCAGAGCGACGAGGGTTGCGGCGTTCGGCAGGCCTACCAGGAGCCACTGGGCGCCTACCGTTTGCATCCACGTTCCGATGTCGCTGGCCAGCACCGCCAGCCACAGCATCCGGAACACCGATAGACTCAGCGGTGCCCACGCCGAGACGGAGGGATGAGCACTAACTACGTTGGCTGTTGCAATTGATTGCTTGCGCATCCGCAGTCCAGGTCTTACCGGAGCCCAAACAGCCTGCGTCCCGCCTTCATCCAGCCTGGGGCGCAGCCATACAGTGATAGGTTTTCCGGCTTCGGGCTAGATAGCTCAGTTGGTAGAGCAGCGGACTGAAAATCCGCGTGTGGGCGGTTCGATTCCGCCCTAGCCACTTCAGGCGAGAGACGGCAGGGGCCTTAGAAAGCGCGAGGTCGCGGCCGTCCCGATCGAGGTGACACGTAACGGCTGGCGATGCCTATCTAAAATGTCGGTCTCGTTCCTCCTCACCGCCGGCGTCGCGGCGTTCGCGTCATCGCTGGCTTCGATCTCGCAAGGACCAGAGCCTGATTCGTCGGGTTGGGACGTCAGGCACTACACCATCCGCGTTACGGTCGATCCCAACGCTCAGACCATCCGCGGCAGGGTCACCATCCTGGCGCGAGTCACTGCCGAGCGGCTCGACAGCGTTCGGCTCGACCTTGGCCAGGCAATGACGGTCGACTCGGCGACCATGCCCGGCGGCCGGCTTGGGTTCTCGCGCCTGGGCGATCAGCTCGCCGTTGTGGGCCGCCGAGCCTGGCGTAGAGGCGAGCGGCTCGAGATCACGATCTGGTACGGCGGCCATCCCGACGGCGGCCTCCTGTTCGAGGCGCACGCCGGACTTCCGGCCGTCGCCTCGTACGGGCTGCCGTACAACGCCCGTCGGTGGTGGCCCTGCAAGGACACCCCGGCCGACAAGGCGGAGGAAGGCGCCGCGCTGCTGGTAACGGTCCCGCGCGGGCTGGTCGTGGCCTCGAATGGGCGCCTGGTGCGTCACAGGACCGGGCCGCGGGGAACAGAGCTCTACGTGTGGATCGAGTCGTATCCCATCTACCCCGACGCCATTTCGATCGCGGTGGCGAACTACGCCACATTTGTCCGATTCTACCACGACTCGGCGGCCGACTCGATGCCGCTTGCGTTCTACGTCTACCCCGAGGACCGGGCGAAGGCGGAGCGCGATTTCGCGGGCCTGGTGGAGATGCTGGAGAGCCATGTCGCCGCGTTCGGGCCCTATCCGTTCCGCAGGGAAAAGTACGGCGTCGCCGAATTCCCGATCCGGAGTTTCCGCGAGCACCAGACGCTGCCGAGCTACGGCGCACCGTTCATCACCGGCGATCGGAGCAACGACTGGATTCTCGCCCACGAGCTGGCCCACCAGTGGTTCGGCAATCTGCTCACGGTCGCCAACTGGTCGCACATCTGGCTGAACGAGGGCTTCGCTACCTACGCCTTTGCCCTGTGGCGGGAGCATCAGGGCGGCGATTCGGCCTATCGGGCCGCCATGCGCGGCCTCTACCGACCCGACTTCGAGGGCACGCTCTACGTGCCCGACTCGATGGACGTATCGCGCTTCTTCGGACCCACGACCTTCTCGAAAGGTGCCTGGGTGCTCCACATGCTGCGGCACGTCATGGGAGACTCGAGCTTCTTTCACGCGCTCCGCACCTATGTGCGCGAGTTTGCCTACGGGAACGTGGTGACAGAGGATTTCCAGCGGATCTGCGAGCGCGAGCACGGCCAGCCGCTTGACTGGTTCTTCAAGGAATGGGTCTACGGCATGTCCGAGCCGGCGTATGCCCTCGACTGGGCTTCGGCCGCTCAAGGCGCCGATACCATGACGGTCGTGACCATCAGGCAGACCACGGGCGCCGGCACGTTTACCATGCCGCTCGATCTGCGCATCTCCCGTCCCGGCGGCGACACGACGCTCGTTGTGTGGGACAGTCTCCCGACGCAGCGCTGGGACCTTGGACTGGGGCGGGCGACGACCGATGTGGTCCTCGATCCCGACGGTTGGGTGTTGCGGCGGATGGACGGCAATCGATGATCAGGACACATCGCACCCGGCGCGTGCGGTGGCGACCTCTCTTATCGTTTACTATAGCGTGCAGTTCAGCTGGCCTACCGATGTTAGTTCTCCGGCGATTGGAGCGACGGTCGTATGACGATGAAACTAAGGTTGCCCGCGCTCGCCTTGCTGTTGATCACCGTCGCGGCCGCCGATACGGGGCCGGGCTACCATGTCCTCAAGAGCGTCGTCCTCGGGGGCACGGACGGCTGGGATTACGTCGCGCTCGACTCGATGCACCACCGCCTGTTCGTCGCGCGCCAGACGCGGGTCATGATTCTGGATCCGGCCTCCGGCAAACTGCTGGGCGAGGTCACCGGCCTCAACGGAGCCCACGGGACTGCGTTCGCCTATGCCGTCAATCGCGGCTTCGCGACGTCCGGTCGGGACAGCACGGTGACGATGTTCAATCTCGACACTTACCAGGTGCTCGGTAAGCTGAAGGCGGACGAGGATGCGGACGCAGTGCTGTACGATCCGGCTACGAAGCGGATTTACACTATGAACGGCGACGCTGAGACTTCCACCGTCATCGATCCGGCGGCCGGCAAGGTGGTGGGCACGATTCGCTTGGGCGGGAAGCCGGAGTTCGCGGTGTCCGCCGGCGACGGGATGCTGTATGCTAACCTCGAGGACAAGGCGGACATCGTCGAGATAGACGCCAAGGGACTAAAAGTCGTGCGCGAATGGCCGATGGCACCTTGCACGTCGCCGACGGGACTCGCCATTGACCGTCAGCATCACCGCCTGTTCAGCGGGTGCCGCAATCGGGTCATGGCGATTTCGGATGCCCACCAAGGCCGACTCCTTGCGACGGTGCCGATCGGGGCCGGCGTCGACGCGAACGCCTATGACCCAGGGACCGGCTTCGCCTTCAGCTCAAACGGGGAGGGCACGGTGACCGTAGTCCGGGAGGAGGCGCCGGGCAAGTTCACTGTCGCAGAGACGGTTCCTACGATGACCGGTGCCCGGACGATGGCGTTGGACCCCACGACCCACACGCTGTACTTGGTCGGGGCGAAATTCGGCCCCTTGCCGGATTCAGCTGCGCCCGGGACCGGTCGCCGCCGGCCGCCGGTGCTACCGAACTCCTTCACGCTCCTCGTGGTGGGACGGTAGGCAAGCCTGCCAGAGGCAGCGGATTCATGTTCTGAGTTCTGACACCGTCATTTCGCTTCGGTCCCTCCTGGCTGTCACGGGGAACGGGCGTATGTGTGCGGCGGTTCGATTCCGCCCCTTACCAGCGAACCGGCGTCAGCGCCCGCCAACAGGGGTCTGCGCCAGCAGGTGAGGTAGCCGAACGATCTCCGTACGAATGAGCAGCGCCTCCAGCACGATAAGCAGCACGGCGCCGGCCACCGGTATCGGTCCCGCGACTGCGAGGAGGCACAAGGGCGCGAAGACGCCTCCCCCAGCGACAACGAGAATGAGCCGGCCCCGCCTGGCGCGGTCGTAGGCGCGTGCCAGCGTCGCGCGGGTATCCCGGATCACCAGACCCAGCGAAACGGCGTTGAGGAGGAGCAGCAGCACCAGCGCGGGACGGAGCGCGACCGCCGCTACCAGCTGGCCCGTCGCGATCGACAACAAGAGCAGCTGCGCTGCGCCCACCATCACCGCCGAGCTGGCAAGATATCCGCCCAGCCAGCGGGCGTCCTTCCAGCCTGGTTGTGCCGAGGTGCTGAACAGAACTCCTTTGTACACGGCAGCGCCCAGGGCGGGCAGCAGACCGAGAATAATCGCCGGCCGGCGGGCCCATTCGAGCGCGCCGCTCGGCAGGACGCTCAGCGCCGCGAGAACCGTCAGCGGCAACGCGTAGACGGTGAGACACCAGGTGCCGAGCGACATGGGCGACGTGGGTTTGAAGACTCGCAGCATGTGGTGGAATCGCAGGGGGTCGCCGAGGTCGAGCACCAGGCAGAACAGGTCGGCGAGGAGGAGCAACAACGCGATGGGATAGGCGGATCTTGCGACCACCGCGAACACCTTCGGCGCGAACAGCTCGCCCAGGGCCGCCACCAGGAAGAGTCCGGTGGTCATGTTGTTGAACAACGTGTCCAGCGCGACCAGCCCGTGCCAGTTCGGCGCTTTGGTGACGAGCCGGTCTGCGTATCCGTGGTGCATCTCAGCGGGCCAGAAGCAGCGGCAGCAGCACGGCGATCGCTGCGAGTGCACACACGGCCGCACGGAGGTAGTCGCCCTTCATGCGCAGCCATGGGTTGAACGGGTTATCCGGGAGACCGTAGACCGAGGGTCGATCGACCAGCAGATAGAAGGAATGCAGCTCGGAGTAGGTGGCGCTGGGCGCGTCGCCGTACAGGTAGGCGCCGGAAGCGCCCTGCTCATGCAGCGTCGCTACCCGTTCGCGGGCCCGCTCGCGCAGCTGGTCGATCGGACCGAACTGGATGGACTGGGTCGGGCAGGCCTTGGCGCACGCCGGCACCAGGCCGTCGCGCTGCCGGTCGTAGCAGAGCGTGCACTTGTGCGCGTGGCCGTCCAGCGCGCTGCGGGTGATGACCCCGAAGGGGCAGGCGGCGACACAGTAGGCGCAGCCGTTACAGATGTCAGACTGGATGTAAACGTTGTCGAACTCGGTATGAATGAGGGCGCCGGTGGGGCACGCCTGCTGGCAAGGAGCTGTGACGCAATGCTTGCAGACGTCGCTCATCATGAGCCAGCGGCCCGGGTCTAGTAGATCGGGGCCGGTGCCGGCGAGCGCCGGGGATCCGTCGACCGGGAACTGCTCGATAAACTTCACGTGCCGCCACGAAGTCGCCGACAGCCCGCCGGTGTTATCGTAGCTGTCCCCGATCCAGGCGAAACCGTCGGCCGGGAGCTGGTTCCACTGCTTGCACGCGACCTCGCACGCCTTACACCCGATACAGACGGTCGTGTCCGTGTAGAAGCCAGTGGCGACTTGGGGGGCGGGAGGCGCCCCGCGGTGGAACGGCTCGACAAGTCGATCCAGCAGCTCAGGCAGAGAGCTGCGGGGCGGATCGCCACCGGAGGCCAGCGCCGCCAGCTCCTGTTCTCTAACGGCCATCGTCGAATTGCCCCTCGGGCTGTGCGGCCAGCGGCGTGTCGGGGACGGGATCGCGGGTGGGCCAGGGCGCCGGCTGCTTCGTGGGTGCCGGCGCCGCGCCGTCGAGCCGCACGGCCGCGACTTGGCAAGCGAACGCCTTGCACTCGTGCATGCTGACGTTAGGGTCGGCGACGATCGAAGTCAGATCGTTAGCGTTGGCGCCCACGACTTCACCGGCGAAGGCCCAGTGGAACGGCAGGCCGATCTGGTGCACGATCCGCCCTTCGACCAGAAGCGGCCGAAGCCGGCGTGTCACCATTGCGCGGGCCTCGATGGTAGTGCGGGCGGAGCGCACCGTCATCCATCCGCCGTGCGTGATGCCGTGCTCGGCGGCCAGCTCCGGGCTCAGCTCGACGAACATCTCGGGCATCAATTCATTGAGCCAGCTGTTGAAGCGGCTCATGGGCCCGCTGAGGTAGTGCTCGGTGAGCCGGAATGTGGTGGCCACCACGGGGTATTCCGCGGTCGGGGCGTGGGCCAGGCGGTTGAGCGGTCCCTCGAAAGTCCGCACCGTCGGGTTGCCGGTCTGCCGGGGGTAGAACAGGTTGCCCACCGGCGACTCGACCGGCTCGTAGTGGACGGGGAGCGGCCCGTCCCGGACCCCGCCGGGCGCATACAGCCAGGCCACGCCGTCCGGCTTCATGATGAAGGGCTGCGTGCCGGCGATCGCCGCCATTCCCTCGGCGTCGGGCGGCGGTTGGTAGTCGGGCGGCTTGGTCAGGTCGAAGTCGGGCTCGTCCAGGCCGACCCAACGTTGCTGTTCCTTATCCCACCAAACAAGCTTCTTTCGCTCCGACCAGGGCTGGCCCTCGGGATCGGCGGAGGCACGGTTGTACAGGATGCGGCGGTTGTGGGGCCACGCGAAGCCCCACTCGGGCTCGAGCGGATGGCCCGTGCGCTTGCGATCGCGCGCGCGATTGCGACCCGGCTCGGGAAAGACCCCGCTGTAGATCCAGCAGCCGCACGCCGTCGTTCCATCGTCCCCTAGCTCGGAAAATCCGGTCACCAGCCGGGGCCGGCCGGTTCGCGGATCGATCTCGTTCAGCCGGAAGCCGTTGATCTCCATCAGCACCTTCTCCAGGTCCGGCTCGCCCTCGATGCGGCTCGGCCTGCCGTCGGGCAGATGCGGGTGCTCGTCGAAGTCGTAGTCCCAGGTGAGCTGGAGCAGGGGCTGGTCTCTGGGGTTGGTCGAGCCGGCATACAGATGCTTGAGGCGCTTGCCGAGGTTGTAAACGAACCAGGCGTCCGAGCGGCTGTCGCCCAGCGGATCGAGGGCCTTGTCGTGCCATTGGAGCATTCGTTGAGTGTTGGTGAGGCTGCCATCCTTCTCCGGCGCGGCGGCCGCCGGGAGGAAGAACACCTCGGTCCCGATCTGATCCGGCGGCGGCCCGGTTGGATCGCTCTTCCAGAAGACGGCGCTTTCGATCTCGAACCAGTCGACTACGACGAGCCAGTCGAGCTTGCGAAGCCCGGCACGGTGCAGGCCGGCGTTGGGCCCGCCGCCGGCCGGGTTCTGCCCGAACAGGAAGTACCCTTTGACCCGACCCTTGGCCATGCGATCGAAGTAGGGCAGCTGCGAGTAGTCGGCCTCCACGCGGGGGAGCCAGGAGAAGCGGAAGTCGTTCTCCCACGAAGCGGCGTCGCCGTACCACGCCTTGAGCAGGCTGACGATGAACTTGCGGAAATTGGCCCAGTACCCCCTCGCCAGTCCCTCGTGCGCGACGTACGACTCGAGGGTGTCGTGCTGGCGGTCGGCGCAGGGCTGCGGCAGATAGCCGGGCAAGGCGTCGTACAGGGTCGCGAGGTCAGTGGAGCCCTGGATGGTCGAGTGACCGCGCATCGCCATGATGCCTCCGCCGGGCCGACCCATGTTCCCGAACAGGAGCTGGAGGATGCCTGCGGTGCGGATCATCTGGACGCCGGTGGTGTGCTGGGTCCACCCCAGCGCGTAAACGATGGCGCTGGTGCGATCGCGCCCGGAGTTGGCGCACAGAAGCTCGGCTACCCGCTCCATCTCCTGCGGTGAGCAGCCGCAGACCTGTGACACGACCTCGGGGGTATAGCGGGCGAAGTGCCGCTTGAGGATCTGGAATACGCAGCGCGGATGCTGGAGCGTCGGGTCCGTGGCGGGGCCGCCTTCCATTACTGCGGTCATCTCTCCCCGAGGCCCCGAGTGACAGGGAGCGCCCGCATCGATGGCGTGGCCCTGCATGCCGAGCTCCTGCCTCAGCATGACGTACATCGGGGTCGCGCCGCTCCAGTCGCTCCACTCGCCCCCGCCGTCCGTTTCGGCTGCGCTGGCGTAACCCCAGCGACCTTCCCGGGCGTCGTAGGTGCCGGTCTTTCGGTTCCCGTGATAGCCGCTGAACAGGCCTTCCAGGTCCTCGGTGTCCTTAAACCCTTCGTGCACGATGGTCGCTGCGTTGGTGTAGTGGACGACGTACTCCCGGAACCACCGATCATGGCTCAAGACGTAGTTGACCAGACCACCGAGGAAGGCGACGTCGCTACCGGCCCGTATGCCGACATGGACGTCGCACAGAGCTGATGTGCGGGTGAACCGCGGGTCTACGTGGATGAGCGTCGCACCGTGTTCCTTCGCCTTCATCGGCCAGCGGAAGCCCACCGGATGGGCTTCCGCCATGTTGGAGCCCATGAAGAGGACGCAGTCGCTGTGGGCCAGGTCCTGCTGGTAGGTGGTGGCCGCGCCGCGGCCGAACGAGGCGCCCAGACCGGGCACCGAGGCGCTGTGTCATATCCTGGCCTGGTTCTCGATGGAAACGACTCCAAGCCCTCCGCCGAAAAGCTTCTTGATGAGGTAGTTCTCCTCGTTGTCGATCGTGGCACCGCCCAGCGTGCCGATCGAGCGGACCGAGTTGAGCAGACGACCCGTCTCGTTCCGAACGGTGAAGTCGGCGTCGCGCGCTGCCTTGACCCGACGTGCGATCTGGTCGAGGGCCCAGTCGAGCGGTTTGGTCTCCCAATGGTCGGAGTAAGGGGCGCGATACAGCACCTGGGTGACCCGGTGCGGATTGACGGCGAGTTGAAAAGAATTGGCGCCCTTGGGGCAGAGGGTCCCCTCGTTGATCGGGCTTTCGGGGTTGCCCTCGATGTCGATGAGCTGCCCCCCCTTGGTGTAGATGAGCTGGCCGCACCCGACAGCGCAGTAAGGGCAGAGGCCTTCGGTGACCGTGGCGCCGCGGAGCCGTGATGTCTTGCGGACGGTCTGGCGGCTGAAGGGCTCGTGGGAGGGACAGGAATGCGGGAAGGGGGGAAGGTCGGAGTTTTTCATCGAGTCCGTTTCCGAGGGGCGGATCACACAGATTAGCGTACCGCCGCGGTGGCGCTAGAACGGTCTTGCGGACCCCGATCCACCTTACCCAGGTGTGTGCTCGGGCGATTGGGGTCGGTCACACCTGACGACGGTTGGTCCTAGGGGATCACTCGGACGTGATTTTTCCTCCCGCTCATACGGATACCCGCGGAAGTGAACGCAACAGGTCGGTCGTTCAAGTAGTACTTGGCGCCCGGCAGGGTCTTGCCTTTCAAGACGAGATTCCACCCGCCGTCTCTGGATTCGAAGCTGTATTCTATTCCTCGGTCCGTCCTAGCGCGTGAAAAAGCGAAAACGTTGGTTCCGACGGGAAGATTCTCGATGCTCATGTTATCCCAGCCGGCAGGCGGGCGAGGATCAAAGACAACGGTCTTGTTCGTCGCATCCGGCTGAATGCCGAACACTTGCTCGATAATCGGGACCACGATTCCGTAACTGGTCCATGCTATCGTAAAGCAGCCGTAGTCGGGCATCATCTCCGAAATCGAGCCGGGTGTTCGCCGGTTGAAGGTCTGGACGATCTTGTCTACATACCAGAGCGCTTCGTCGGTACGCTCGTAGTTGCCTTCCGAGACCGCCTGCACGCCGGTCGAGATGGTCATCATCGCATGTCTTTCGACAGCAGAGAGGAAGGGGCCGTACGCTCCGACATCTTCATTTCGTATCTTGTCCAGGAGTCGAATGGCGCGTGCTCGCGGAGCAATGCCGGTCTCCATGGGTGTGGTGATGACCCAGTTCTTGTTTGTGGTCCATCCCCTGGCTCCATCCGGCATGGCGGCGAATCTCCGCTCGAGCTCCTCGTAGTAGCCAATCAGCTCCCGGTCTCTTTGGGTCCGCTTGTCTTCTCCCTTCAGTCCTATCTGCTTGGCCGCCCCCTTTGCCGCGCTGATCGCCTGGGCTTTGGTGCCGTAGAAATCGGCGTAGGAGCCTTCCTCTTCCACCCAGAAGTGGTCATTGATTTTCTTTGCCAGTGTCGAGGCCAACTGGTCATACCGCTCTGCTGCGGCCGGGTCGTGAAGAATAGCGGCGATGTGCGCTGTGGCCCTCAACGCCTGCTGGGTGTAAACCGCGACATCGATCAGTTCCGCGTTCAATCCATACACTTCCATGATCCCGTATCCTTCCGGGAATAGATCGTGATTCTGGTCCATCTCTGTAAGGAGCCAATTGATGCCCTGCTTCATGGCCGGGTACATCTCTTTCGCAAAGTCCAGATCTCCCGTCCAGTCGACGAGCCTCCCGACCGTAAGGATGAACTGGGCTGTTTCCTGGGTGTTACCAGGATTGGAGACCACGCCGTTGGTCGTTACCTCATGCACAATCCGGCCGTTTCCGTTGGCTTTCATTGACTGATTGTTCAGCAAACGGAGGGTCTGCCTGGGGAGATCGAAATCGCCCGAAGCCATCAGCGCTTGGAGGGAATAGGTTTCGGTCCCGAACCACCAGGGATATTCCATCAGGCCGGCACCGAGACCACGGCCGATGCCAGGAACTTCTCGGACGAGCCACTCGGCGTTGACCTTCACCCAGCTATAGACCTCCTGCAGGCGGGGATCGGGAATTCTTATTCTCGCCCGGTCAATGATCGAGACGTAGTGCTCCTTCTTCCTTCGAAGCAGGCCTACGTAGCTGCTCGCCAGATGCTTGTAAGTGTCGATAGCGGCGTTCTGGCCGGTCGTTGAGCCCGCGATCACGAACGTCAGACTCGAGCTGCCGTGTGGGTCAACCGATAGACTGTATTGGGACGCGGCCGCGACTCCCAAACCATTCGTACGGATCGGCGGCGGATGTGCAATTGCTTGTGCCCCTGCGGCAGGGGTCGCTCCCCAGACGGCGAACCACGAGTTGCCTGTGTCCCTCGCGACGAACAGACGGTTCGCCGCTTGCCAGGCCACGATATCCTGAGCATCCTCGATCCCGAGGCGATCCGAATACCATACCGGCCTCAAATCCGTCTTGACTGAAAAGCGAAATTGGAGCTGCTGTCTGTGAGCGCTTGCGTTCCGGAACTGGTACTGGACGACCAATCCCTGTTCGCCGTCGGGACTGAACTGGAACCGCTCGATCTCCAGGCTGTCGAACACTGGACCGTACTTGAACCGACTGCCATAAGGGTAAGCGATGAATTCAGTGCTCTTCGAGAGGGCGATTTCCTTATGAGTCGCTCTATTCGTTATCGTTGCCCAAAAGCCGTCTATCAGTTTGATCGGGTGTAGCCATAGCCCGCCCATCTCGCCTGGCACGTGTTCGCCCATATCCGGAAAATCGCCATCCTGAGTCCCGATCAGGTATGTTCTGTCGCCTGCGGTGACGTACGGCTGCCCCTGGTTTTGCCCGTGATTACTTATCCCTGCCATGATGGGCGCTGCATAATCATCCTGGGACCGCAGCGGCTGCGTGTTCGTCAGCGTGAACGAGAGAGCCAGGAGGGGATGAAGTAAGCGCGTCAGTGAGGTAGTTCTGACAGCTGTGGCATCGGCGGGCCGAATCCTCGGCGCGTCACCACGGAACACGGAAGTGCCTTCCATGGGTTCGGCTCTTCGGTGGTGAATGCATTGCTAGTGCCCGGATCCCGTCCGGAGCTTTCCCCGATCCACCTTCCCCAGGTGCGTGGTCGGGAGCGAGTCGACGAAGATCACCTCGCGCGGATGCTTGTACGGCTCCAGCCGGTCGCGCACAAAGGCCTTGAGCTCCTCCGCAAGGTCGTCTCGGCGCTCGCGGGCGACGACGTAGGCGTGCGGCTTCACCAGTCCGCTGGCGTCGGACACGCCCACCACCGCCACCTGCGATACCGCCGGATGGAGCAGCAGACAGCTTTCAACTTCGGTGGCTGAGAGCCACTTTCCTGATACCTTGAGCAGCTCGTCGGCTCGGCCGCCGTAGGTGTAGTATCCCTCGGCATCCCGCCGAACCAGATCTCCCGTCACTACCCAGTCTCCTCGGAAGCACGCCTGACTCTTTTCCGACTGCTGCCAGTAACCCAGAGCCTGTGATCCGCCTCGCACCCACAAGTGGCCCATCGTTCCGTCAGGCACCTCGCGACCTTCGTCGTCCACCACCTTGATCTCAAACCCCGGCACCACTTCGCCCAGCGTCCCTCGGCGCACTCGGCCCAAGCGATTGGAGAGGAAGATGTGCCACATCTCCGCGGTGCCCAGCCCATCCAGCAGAGGAACGCCGAACGTCTGGTCCCACTTGGCATGCAGCTCTTCGGGCAAGCCCTCGCCCGCCGAAGTGGCCAGGCGCAACGAGGAAAAGTCCTGTCGCCCAGCATCGGGGTGATTCACCATCTGGTTGATCAGGGTGGGAACCGCAATCAGGATGGTGGGCCGGTGTCGCACAACGCGGCTGAAAATGACCTCCGGAGTGCATCGCTCATCGAACAGCACACTTGCCGCGCCCGCGGCGAAAGGAAAGAACAGATTGGAGCCCATCGCGTAGCCGAAGTACAGCTTGGACAGCGAGAGAGTCACGTCGTCCTCGGTGTAGCCGAGGACCTGGCGGGCGTAGCACTCGCAGCTGTTCACGTACGAGCGATGCGGCTGCACCGCCGCCTTGGGCCGCCCGGTGGTGCCGCCGGAAAAGAGCCAGATGGCGGGGTCGTCGCGGTGAGTGGGAAAGTTTCGAAAGGTTGCCGGTGCCGCTTCCAGGCGTGAGGTCCAAACGCTGTCGCCCACCACTAACAATGCCGGTGAGTGGGTGGCCCGGGCGGCAGCGGCACGGAATGCGTCCACTCGCTCCGCCGCAACCAGCGCCGCGGTGGCGCGGCTGTACTCGAAGAAATACTGGATGGCGTCTGGCTTGAGCTCCGGATTCACCATTACCACGACGGCGCCGAGCTTGAGAATGCCGAACAAGGCCGCCACGTAGTCAGGCCCGTCCGGCAGCGCGATGATCACCCGCTGTTCCGGAGCGACTCCCAGCGAAGCAAGCGCGTTGGCGTAGCGGTTGGCCAACGCCTGGACCTCACGGTAGCTCAACCGTCCTGCATCGGTCACCAGCGCAGTCCGCTCTCCCCGAGGCTCACGCACCCGGGCATCGAGAAAGAAATCGGCGATGTTGAGGTGCGCAGGATCTTCGAGGGTCATGGCGGCTGCCTTGGTGGTGCACTGAGTGTAACGGTGCTGCCGCTCGCCGCAATGCGTCAATGATCGCTGCCGCAGTACGCCCGAGGATCGCTGCCAGCCAGGACGCGACCATGGACTCGACCCGTCACCCGGGTTGACCATGCCTCCGACGGCGCCGATTCTTCAGGGCCTTCGCGCACCCGGCATCGAGAACGAAATCGGCGACGTTGAGTTGAGGACGCGCTTACGCTTCACCCGCTTGCCGCAATGACCTGGGAAGAGGCACGGGACGCCGCCGGCCCCGGTTCCGTCGCCATCCTGCCGGTGGGCGCCATCGAGGCCCACGGGCCCCACCTGCCGCTCGACACCGACGTCATCATTGCCCAGGCGATGGCGCGCTCGGGGGCGGTCCGGTTACAGGCGCGGGGCTCGAGGGTGGCCGTGCTCCCACCACTGGCCTACACTGCGGCGACCTTTGCCCGGAGTTTTCCCGGAACGGTCTCGCTTCGGCCGGAAACGGTTACCGCAACGGTGCTGGACATCGGGGGGAGCCTGACGCGACATGGTTTCGGCGTGCTGGCGATCGCGAACGCCCATCTCGATCCTGCACACCTTTCGTCGCTCGAGGCGGCAGTGAACGCTGTCCGACGCGATTTCGGCCTCGCGGTGGCATTCCCCAACCTCGCCGCCAAGCCCTGGGCGCTCCGCCTGAGCGAAGAGTTCAAGAGCGGCGCCTGCCACGCCGGGCAGTTCGAGACATCGATTGTGCTCGCAGAGCGTCCGGAGCTGGTGCGCGAGGAGATCAGGGCGGGCCTAGCGCCCAATCCGGCGTCCCTTTCCCAAGCCATCCGCGATGGCAAGGGGAGCTTCGAAGAGGCTGGTGGGTCCTGGGCCTACTTCGGGTTTCCGGCTCAGGCGACCGCCGAGGAAGGCCGGGAGACGGTGGAAATTCTCGGCGCCATACTCGACGAAGCGGTTCAGGCCGAA
>Ga0310810_10005184_pt1 | contig 14536 bp, 9 predicted proteins | sample NCmetagenome_FD_207641 | JGI IMG/M metagenome (GOLD analysis project Ga0310810, IMG submission 207641) | Soil microbial communities from experimental microcosm in Duke University, North Carolina, United States - NC | ecosystem: Engineered > Artificial ecosystem > Soil microcosm > Unclassified ... | reverse complement strand
AGCCGACCGCCTTCACGTTCGGGTCGTTGGTGAGCTTCTCGCGCAACCGACGATAGAACTCTTCGCTGCGCGCGCGGCTGTACCCCTGAAGTCCCGGCGCGAGATCAGCGATCAGCAGATTTTCGGTGACGAATCCCTTGTCCACCGTCGTCACGTTCTGAAGGTCGCGCAGGAAGAGGCCGGCGCTCACGAGCAGGACGATGGAGAGCGCCATCTGCGCGACGACGAGACCCTTGCTGGCACGCGAGCGCGACTGGCCGGCAGGTGCCTCACCCTTGAGCGCCGGGATGAGCGATGGATTCGTCGCCTGGAGGGCTGGCGCCAGCCCGAACAAGAGCCCGGTCAGCAGCGAAACACCGAACGCGAACGCGACGACCAGGGGGCTCAGATGAAGATCGGCGCTGAAGTCCACGGCCATCGGCAGCTGGATTCTGTTCGCGAGCTTGATCACCCACCACGCGAGCCCAACGCCAGCGAGTCCCGACACGCCGGCGAACAGCAGACTCTCGGTGAGCAGCTGCTGCACGAGCCGGGAGCGCTTCGCGCCAAGACTGATTCGGATCGCCATCTCACGGGCGCGGTCACGAGCGCGGGCCAGAAAGAGATTGGCCACGTTCACGCACGCGATGAGGAGCAGCACGCCGACAACGGCCATCACGACCGAAGACAGCGCGACCTGCGCGGGCTTGAACGTGGGATGGATGCCCGCCTCCGACTGCAGCACGATATTGATCCCGCTCTCCTCGTAGTCCTGCGGATGCTCGGCACGAAGGCCGGCGATCAACGCTTTCATTTGCGCGTTTGCCTGAGCCAACGTCACTCCGGGCTTGAGTCGCGCGATGAGGTTGAACGAGTTGTCGCCCCGCTCCGTGTACATATCGTGCCGCCCGGGCCGGATGTCGTTGAGCTGCGTCAACGGAACCCACAGGGCCGGGATGACGAGTGGCAGTGCACCACGAAATTCCGCCGGGGCGACGCCGATGACGCTGTAGCTGCGGCCGTTGAGGATGATCGACCGGCCGATGATCTTCGGGTCTCCGCCAAACGCGCCCTTCCAGGTCGACCAGCTCAGGACGGCGACCGGATGCGCCAACCGCCCCGTGTCTTCGGCCGGGACGAATGTCCGCCCAAGTGCCGCGTTGACGCCTAGCACCGAGAAGTGATTGGCGCTGGCCATCACACCGAGCACGCGCTCGTTGCGCCCGCCGGTCGCGAGATTCATGGTCTCGAAGTCCCACAGCGTCACGCCGGAGAAGGTGTTGCCCGACCGCTCCCGCACGTCGAGGTAGTGCGGAATGGAGTTCGACCCGAACCGCTCTCCCCGGTAGGTGCGGTACAGCTGGACGAGCTCGTTGGGAGCGCGGGTGCCGGGTAATGGGCGAAGGAGAAGCCCGTCGATGACCGAAAAGACCGCGGTGTTGAGGCCGATCCCGAGCGCGAGCGTCAGGACCACGACGCCGGTGAACATCGGATTCTTGACCAGCACGCGAACGGCGTATCGGATGTCGTCGAGGAGTGTGCGCATTAGCCGCCTACGGTGGTACGGGGCGTTATCTGAGTAGCGGAAGGTTTCTTCCCTACTCCCCGGCGTGGCTCCTGGTTTCTCCCGTCGTCCCTCCCGGATGGAGGCCGATCAAGGGGTCAGAGCCCTTGAAAGCCGAGTTTCAAGGGCTCTGACCCCTTGGTCCGGCGCCCTTTCTCCCGCCTCCCGAGTGCGGCGGGAAGCAATGCGCTGGCTAGGAGAGCGAACCGAACGCGGTCGCACATGATGAAAACCTCATCGGCTGCATCAAACCAATTTCTTCGGCGGTCAATCGATGGCGGCCCAAAGCGCAGGCTTCGCCACCATCGTGCATGCAGAATTTCCGTCGGCTGCGCGTGTGGGAGAGGGCGCACCAGTTTGCACTGGAAGTGCGCAAGGTCACCCAGTCATTTCCGCGAGCCGGCTACGGAGAGCTAAAGGCACAGTGGGTGAGCGCCGCGGAGTCGATCGTGACAAACATCGTCGAGGGTACGGGCGCCGTCACTCGAAAGGAGTTCGCGCGCTACCTGGACATAGCCATCAAGTCGGCGTCCGAGGTCGAAGGCCAACTGCAGCTCGCGCTCGACTACGGGATCATCCTTCCGATTACGTGGCACGCCCTGTCGGATGAGGCGGTGCAGATTCGGAGGATGCTTATCGGTCTTCGTCGGGCGGTGCTGGACGCGGATCGTGCAGCTCGCACTTGAATACTCATGACTCAAAACTCATGACTCAAAACTCAACACTCGTTCAGGCAGCCCGTCCTCGACGTCGACACGCGCGACCGCGTCCGCAATGCATGGATCCCATTCGCTCGCCGTACATCTCGCAATGCCAGAGCGAGCGATTGACGCTCCGTGAGTCGTCTGACCTCGTCTCTCTTGGCAGGTCCGATGGCGGGCTGCCCTGAACGAGTGTTGGAGTAGCCAGTATCGAGTAATGAGTTTTGAGTTTGCCGCCAGACGACGTTGGCCACGAAAACGCTTTAGTCATCGTGACTCCGCTCGTATTTGCGCTGTTCGTGCGCCTTGTCCTTCGCCTGCGCCGCATCCCGCCGTTTGGCCGCGCCTAACGCCCTCGCTCGCGTATCGTCCGACCTCACGGCGGGCAGAGAGAATATACGTTCCAACTCAGAGCTCCCACACGACGCGCACACGGGAGTCTCGCCGCCGCGGACGAGCGTCTCGAACTGGTGCTGGCAGCGCTTGCAGCTGTACTCGTAGATCGGCATGCCGTCCCGACGTTGGCGCTGCGCCTAATCTGCACGCAGAACCGTGTTCGGGTCCACCCGCGTCGCGCGCCTCGCCGGCAAGCCGCTCGCCGCAATCGACACGAGCACGAGCACACCAGCGACAGTCCCGAACACCCGAACGTCCGTCGCCGACTGCGCGAACAGGAGCGGCTGCACCCACCGCGCCGCCAGCAACGACAGCACCGTGCCGAGCGTGACACCGGCCACCGCGAAGCGTACACCCTGCCCCACGACCAGCCTAACGACGTCGGGCGTCCGCGCGCCCAGGGCGACACGAACGCCCAGCTCCTGCATCCGCTGCGCGACGTTGTACGCAACCACGCCGTACAGGCCGACCGCCGCAACCACCAGCGCCAGCACGCCGAACGCCACGAACATCGCAGCCCCCACGCGCCACGAGCGGCGCTCGCCGTCCACGACCTCGCTCAGCGGCCGCACGGTCACGTACGTCTGGCCGGGCATGACCGGCTGCAGGGCCGCCCGTACGCGTTCCGCGGAAGCCGCGGGATCGCCGCGCATTCGGAGCATGACGGCGTAGCCGGCGGCGGGACGGAACTGCTCGATCGGGAGGTAATACCGGTTGGGTGCGTCCTCCGCGAGACTCCCGTGCACCACGTCTTCGGCGACGCCGACGACCATCGTGCACGGCATCGTGTCCGCGCCGACGCGCATGCACTGTCCGATCGGGTTCGCGTTAGGCCAGAGCACACGTGCCATGCGCTCGCTCACCACGGACACCCGCGGGCTCGTGGCACGATCGGCCGCGGTGAAACCGCGCCCGCGAAGGATCCGTGTGCCCATGGTCTTGAAGTAGTCGGTGCTGCCCTGCTGGTAGGTCATGAGACCAAGACCGCGCGTCGACGGTATGCCCGGCACGACCAGATCGACGGCGGACGTCGTCCAGAACGGCACGCTGCTGATCCACGCTGCCGACTCGACACCCGGAACACTCTGGGCCGCCGCGAGGAGCTGCCGGCCGAGCCGCGCCTGAGCGCTGTCGCTCATGTCGGCGCCGCGGAGATTCCGGCTCACGATGAGAAGGCGCTCGGCGTCGAACCCCATGCGCTTCTCACGCACATGCTCGAGGCTTCGAACGAAGAGCCCTGCCCCCACGAGCAGGACCATGGACAGCGCGCCCTGCGCGACGAGCAGCGCGCCACGGGCGCGCGAGCGGTGATAGGTGCCTTCGCGGGGTCCGCTCTTGAGCATCGACGCGACGTCCGCTCGCAGCCCGAAAAAGACTGGGGCGAGCCCCGTGAGAATCGCGGCAGCCAGCGACGCCGCCATCGCTACCAGCAGCGTCCGGCCGTCCGTCATGACATCCAGCGGTCCGGTCTCGCCCACGAACAGCCGCCGCAGGACGGCCCCACCCCACTGCGCCACGGCAACGCCCGCGGCGAATCCGAATAGCGACAGGACGAACGTCTCGGTGAACGACTGCGCGGCAAGCCGGCGCCGGCTCACACCTAACGCGACACGAAGCGCCAGCTCGCGTCGGCGTCGGAGAGCGCGCGCGAGAAACAGGTTCGCGACGTTCGCGCACGCGATGAGCAGCACGACGACGGCGACACCAGACACCCACACGAGCGTTCGCGCCTCGAGTCCGGGATCGGGGCCGGCGGCTTCGCGCAGCGATGACGCGACGGCACGCGGCCGCGCGTCGCTCACCGGATCGAGCGATCGGTTCTCGCCGCGCTCGGCGTTCCAGCTTCGCGCGAAGGCGTTGGTGAGGTCGGCGTTGGCGGCCGCGACGCTCACGTCCGCCGTGCGCCGCACCATCATGTTCATCCATCCCCAGTAGTAGTGGATGAAGTAGGTCTTCGCGTCCTCGCCGGGCTGGTTGCCGGCAAAGGCGGTGATGGGGATGTACACGGCGGGCGCCTGGTCCTCCGCTACCCCGGTGAATCCACGCGGCGCGACGCCGATGACGGTCGCCTTGATGTTGCCAACCTGAATCGGCTCGCCGATTACGTTGCGGCCCGCGAAGTCGCTCTTCCAGAAGCCGTAATCGAGCACCGCCACGTTCGCGCCGACCGGCGTCGTGTCCTCGGCGGCCGCAAAAAAGCGCCCGAGTGCCGGGCGGGCATCGAAGAATCCGAAGAAGCTCGCGCTCACCGCCGCAATCGGGCGCTCCCGTGCCGCGTCTCCGGTACCGATCGCCTGCACGCCGTGCGCGTAGGCCGCGGTGGCGGAGAAAGACGTCGTCCACCGTCGCAGGTCGAGGTAGCGCGTGTACTCCATCGCATCACGCGTTGTCTCGCGGTCCTGTTGCTTGTACTGGAGGTAGACACGGTGCACACGTCCCGGGTCGCGCAGGTACGCGTGCGGCCGCAACATCAGCCGATCGATGACGCCGAACATCGCGGCGTTCGCGCCGATGCCGAGGCCGAGCGTGACGACCGCGCTGAGCGCGAAGCCGGGTGACCGCCGGAGGCCGCGGAGGGCGTAGCGGACGTCCTGCTGCAGCTGGTCGAGCCACGGCACCGACCATCGGTCGCGCGACTCCTCGCGGACCCGGGTCTCGTTGCCGAGTCGGCGTCGCGCCGCCCAGTGCGCCTCCTGCGCGTCGTCAGCGGGCGCGCGGATATCGCGCTCGATCTGCGTGCGATGGAACTCGAGCTCCTCGCGCAACTCGGCATCCAGCCGGTCGCGGCGGAACCAGTCGATGATTCGTGCAAGCCATTCACGCATGACGGTCTCTCGTGGCGTTAGGCGCGGCAGAACAGGCGACGGCCTCAGGCTGGCCGCATCACGCGGCCGATCGCATCCAGGAGCTCGGCGAATCCCGCCTCCTGCTCGCCCAACTGTCGTCGTCCGAGCGGCGTGATCGTGTAGTATCGCGCGCGCTGGTTGTTGGGCGTCTGCCCCCACTGTGCCTTGATCCAGCCCTTCTGTCGCATGCGCTGCAGGGCGGGATACAGCGAGCCTTCCTCGATGCGGAGGACGTCGCGCGAGAGCCGCTGGATGTGCTGGGCAATGCCGTAGCCGTGCATCGACTGCACGGCCAGCGTGCCGAGGATCAACATGTCCAGCGTACCGGGCAGCAGGTCGCGTTTGTTGACAGGCGCCATCGCAGGCACATAGAAAGTCTAGGGGATAGACGAACTATGTCCTATCGGTCGCCGCCGCGCAATCCCGTTCTAGCGGACCACCGGGCGCTCGTCCGTGCCGGTTCTGAACGTTGTGTGTGCGGCGAACGACGTGGCGGTCGGACTCGAGGACTCGGCCCGATCGCTCAGCCGCCGCGCCCCGAGCGCGGCCGCGACGGCGCGTGCGATGTCGCGCGCGGGGCCGACCGTGGACGCGAGATGGTGGTCGGGCTGCTTGCCCGCCGACGCCCCGGACCAGATGCGTCGGCCGGTCCTGCCATCGAAGAGCATGGCGGTAATGAGCACCGCGCCGTCCTCGTCCGAACGACGGACGTTGCCCAGGACGACGACGTCAGCGCCGGCTCGTCTGGCGATGTCGATCATGTGCCCGCTCGGGGCGTCGCAGACGGTGGAGACGTTCGGGGCGACCACGATGCCCTCGAAATCGCGGAGCGCGACGGCGACTTCTTCCCCGACGGTGTCGCTGCCGGTGTCGACCACCGGCTGCGCGCACGCGTGTACGAACGGGATGACCGCCACCCGGCGTCCGATGACGCGCACGCGATGGGATCCACCGACGAGCGAGGCGATGAACTCACCCGCCGTGGAGTACCGCCGCTCGGGCGACTTATCGAGCGCGCGCGCCAGTGCCGCGTCGAGCCTGGGCGGTATCCCGGCACATAGCGACGCGAGCGGCCGCGGACGCGCCGAGAGCTGCTGTCGCATCACGGCGTTAGGTGTTCCGAGGAACGGCGGGCGGCCACTGAGCATCTCGTAGACCATGCACGCCAGGCTGTAGATGTCGCTCCGACCGTCGATCTCCGCCTCACCTTCCACCTGCTCGGGGCTCATGTAATGGAACGTGCCGAGCGTGAGCCCCGGCAGCGTCCGCCGTGGCGCCTCGACCGTGTCCATCGCCAGCGCGATGCCGAAGTCGAGGACGAGAGCGCGGTCGCCGTCGAGCATCACGTTCTCGGGCTTGATGTCGCGATGCACGACCTGATGGCGATGGGCGAAATGCAGCGCGCGAGCGACGTCCTCGGCGATCCGGAGCGTGTCGGCCAGCGGGATGCGCCCGAGGCGCGAGAGCCGCGCGCGCAGCGTTTCGCCTTCCACGAACGGCATCACGTAATAGGGGATGCCATCGATGTCCCCCGAGTCGAACATCGGGACGATATTCGGGTGCCGAAGCTGCCGAACGACGTCGATCTCCGACAGGAAGCGGTCGGCATCCACGGTCGCCGCCATATCATCGCGGAGCACCTTCACCGCGACCCGGCGCCCTGTTGTGCGATCTTCGGCCAGATAAACGCAGGCGGCCACGCCGTTCTGCAGGAGCCGCTCCACTCGATAGCGGTTGCGGAGCGCCTCGACCGTCATGGCGAAATGTTCGCTGATCATGTCCATCCGTCCATCGGCACCACGAACGCCACTCTCGGTCGATCGCGACTGGACGTCGCACACGAGTCGAGCAGCGCGAATGCCCGTGCCGGAGGGGCCAGGAGGCAGATCATCCGATTCCGCCCCGATCCTCCGGATCTTACGGGGTTAGACGGATACATTCTGCGTTTTCCTTATGACAGGTCGTCCCCGCCGATGTGTCAGCTCCGATCGATGTGTCGTGGAACGACTGAGCATCACCCTTCCGTGCCAAGCGAGCGAGGCGTTAACGTTGCGCAATGAGAGCAAGGCGAGTGGTCTTCGTCATTCCACGGTAGCGCAGCGGCCGGTGTTTAACGGTCGCGCCCGGCTGAGCACCGTCGTGTGCGCGGGCCTGGTTCTCCTTCTCGCGTGTCGCGGCGCCCGCGACGATGCATCCGGCCCGCAGCAACTCGAGCGCGCGCTCCTCCGCGACCGGTTCATGGCCGCGGCCCTGGCCGGCGAAGCCAACTGGCATCCGTGCGACACGAGCGACCGCAGCGCGCTCATCACGCGCGAACGCTGCGGTCAGGCGCCCGCGGCACGCTCCAAGAGTCTCGAGCACATCAACGTCACTGTCCGTGGCGCGCGTAGCTGGCTCCAATCGGACTCCACTCCGCGCGCGCTCCACGCGACCGGACTCCTCGCGCTTCGATCGCTGGAGACCAACCCGCGAGGTATCGACCGGGCGGTCGACGCCCTGGAGCGCGCGAGTCGCGTTGCGCCGACCAATGCCGCGTTCCTGAACGACCTCGCCGCTGGCTACGTGGCCCTGGCCGAGCGGGACCAGCAGCTTCTCCCGATGCTCAAGGCGCTCGACGCGATCGAGCGAGCGATGGCGTGTGACAGTGCACTCTCCGCCGTGCTGTTCAATCGCGCGCTCATCCTCGAGCGACTCTACCTGCTGAGAGATGCTGAGCGAGCCTGGACCCGGTACACGGTCGCCGAACGGCGCGCGCCGTGGAGAGCCGAGGGTGAAGCGCGACTGAGACTCGTTCGCGAACGTCTCGGCACCGATGCGAGGGTCGAAGCCATCGACTCGTTGGCGGCGCGAGAAGATAGTTCGGCGCGTCGCGAGCTACGCATGCGCGTCGAGCGCTGGCCGGAGGGCGCACGCGACGTCTCGTTCGCGTTGTTTCGCCAGTGGGGCATCGCCGTCCAGCGCGGCGACAGCGCCGGTGCGGCAAACGCGTTGCATCGGGCCCATGTAATCGCAGAAATCCTTGGTAGGACGAACGCGGATCGCACGGTGATCCTCGCAGTCCGTGCCATCGAGACGCACTCACGATCGCGCCACCTTTTGGTGGACCTCGCCCGCGCCCACGTGGAGTTTGCAGACGGCCTGACGAAGCACTTCCAGGCAGCGCAGGACGAAGCGGTGGCGGCTCTCGCTCGCGCCGAGCCACCGCTTCGGGGAGCCGAGTCACCGCTGGCACAGTGGGCTGCGTTGTACCGCGGGGCGGCCGAGATCTTCCGTGGCCACTACGCCATCGCTGACCGGGTGCTCCAGAATGTGCGGCGCACGACCGGCTCGGACCAGCCAGCCGTGGCTGGGAAAGCGCTTTGGCTGCTCGGCGTTTCACAGCTGCTTCGCGGAGCCTACGATGTCGCGAACGAGCGGTACCGGGAGGCACGACCATTCTTCGAGAAAGCGCGCGAGCCCGAGAACCTGGGGGCCATCTCCTTTCTCCTGGCGGAGGGGCTCCAGTTCTCGGGACAGATTCCCGTCGGACAGAGCGAGGCGCTACTGGGACTTCGACTTCTCTCGCCATTTCGCCGGTCATCCCACCTCAATAACCACCTAACGACCGTTGCCGCGTACGCGCGGGCCGATGGCTTGAGTCACGCCGCGTTGGCGATCATGGACGAGGTACTCGGAGTAGCGCAGACGCTCGAACGCCCGCAAGCGATCGCCCTTGCCCGCGTCGCGCGGGCAAACGACCTCATCGCGCTCCGACGCCTGAGCGCCGCGCGCGCGGAGTTCGACGAGGCGCTGCGGTGGGTGGACAAGATCAACGCGGGTCCGGGCCACGATCGCACACTCGCCGACGTGCTCCTTGTTCGCGGCGAGATCGAGCGCGCCGAGGATCCGCGGGTCGCCCTCTCCACGCTGGCACACGTGGCGAGGATTTATCGACGCCTGAAAACAGACGGGCATCTCGCGGAGGCGCTCTATCAAGAGGCCGTGGCAGCGCAGGCAAGCGGCGACGAGATCGGCGCCCGCGCTCGGCTGCAGGAAGCGATCGACGCGATCGAGCGACAAAGCGCGTCTTTCGGTTCGCCGGAGACGCGGGCCTTGCTGTACGAGACGGTCGAGCGTGTGTTCGACGCGAAGATACGGATCGAGCTCGCGAGTAAGCGATCCGACTCGGCATTCGCGTATCTAGAGCGTGGCCGCGTCGCCGCCTGGGCTCCGGACGCGCGGCTCGGTACCGGACGCACGCCGGTGAGCCTAACGCGGATCCGCGAGCGGCTGCCGGCCAACGCGGTGTTCGTCGAGTACGCGCTGTTGCCTGACACACTCGCGATGTGGATCGTGTCTTCCCGGGGGTCGCGGGCGTACGCGGTGGGCGCGCGACGAGACTTCGTCGCCCAACTCGTTGACCGGTTCACGCGCGAGATGGGTGACGCGGATGTCGACACCACCAGTGCGCCGACGCGCTTGTTCGACCTGCTCGTGGCTCCCTTCGCGAGGGAGCTCGCTGCTGGCGGTGAGCTCGTCGTCGTGCCCGACCGGGAGCTGGCGCGCGTACCGTTCGCCGCGCTCTGGAATCGCGGCACCGGTCGTTACGTGCTGGAGGACTATCGGGTTCGCACGCTGCCGAGCGCAGCGTTTCTCCTCGCGGCGTCGCGGGCCTCGTCGGCGGACTCGCGTTCGAGCGCGCTCGTGATCGGGAACCCAAAGCTGGACGCGGCCGCCGCGGCTGAGCTCCCACCGCTTCCCGGCGCTTTCCGCGAGGCCGAACAGGTCGCTCGACTCTACGACCGACCGCAGCTCCTGACGGACGCCGAGGCGTCGCGCGACCGGGTCGTGGAGCTGCTTCCGAAGTACGGCGTCTTTCACTTCGCCGGTCACGCCGTCGCGAACGGCGATCAACCCGAGTTATCGTACCTCGCCCTCAGCAGCCAGCGCTCGGACGACCAGGGAACGCTCCGCGCCGGAGAAATCGCAAAGCTGCGGCTGTCCAATCTACAGATCGTTGTGTTGTCGGCCTGCAGTACGCTCAACCCGCGTCGCAGTCGTATGGGCGCCATCGCCGGCCTAGCGTACAGCTTCCTGCGTGCTGGCGCGCCGGGCACGGTGAGCACGTTGTGGGACGTGGACGACAACGTGACGACAGAGCTGCTCGTGTCCTTCCACAAGCGTTTTTCCGCCGGTATGTCCGCCGCCGAGGCGCTGCGCTTGGCCCAGCAGGATGCGCTTCGCTCGCGGCGCCCGGAGCTGCGCTCTCCGAAGGCTTGGGGGGCGTTCGTCTACACAGGCCCTTAAGTCGGTTTACGATCAATGACGGGAGGGTGAGATGTCCGTTCAAGCAGGGTCGGGGGACTTCAGGTTGTCGGTCGAGTTTGCGGGTCTCTGCCTGTACGTGATTGATCGCCGGCAGGCGCCAAGTGTGAGCGTCCTGATGCCGACCTGCGTGCCCACGCCAAATGGTCGGGTCAAAGCCGAGCATGAGGATAAATCGAGCGGTGCTCGTCACGTTCCGTACCTGCTGGCCAACCTGGCGAACTTCGGCCAGAGCGTGCCGTCTGGCCTGGCCGGTGATGGCCCACAATTCGGAGTCGTTAGGCGACTCAGTCGCGAGGAGATCCTCTTCGAGCCGGACGAGCGAACGAGCGCTGAGGTTGACCTCGACCGGCTGCCGTTGCCCGACTTCGGCAACTACAAGGGTAAGATCGGCCTTCGGGATGGCTTGCTCCGAGACGTAACGCGTGACGCGCTACCGGAGCTCAACGTTCGGACGGTCCTGAAAGGCGGTGCTCTCGGCGCGACAACAGGCACCGCGGCCGCCGGCGGCAACCCGAACTGGGACGAGTCGGAGGCCGACTGGGCGGGCTCGCTCCGGTGGACGCGAACGGTTCCGGGAAACTCCCTTACCGTTCGAATTCGCGGTTGGGACTCGGGTCAGGAGACTCCTCTTGCACTTACGCCGGTCAACCGCGGCAACGGACCGGTGATCGAGCTCAAGATCGCCAACCTCTGCGAGGAAAACGCGCTCGAATGGAAGGAGTTCGAGCCGAAATTCGAGAGACGCGACGTCGACTTCAAGTGGCTGTACCGTTTGTTCGCGCCTAACGTTGGCAGCAGCATTCTCGCAGCGCTCGGGAAGAAGGAGCTTCCGTATCCTCTCCTCAAGCCCAGGGGAGCGCGCACGACGGGGAACACGGGGTGCACGGGCGGAAAAATTGGTCTGCCGTGATCCGATTGACCCGTACCGGCAGTGGGCGCTCTGTCGGTGCGGCTTCCCCCGGATCTGGCCGATCCTCGACACAGGACCGGATCCAGGGGAAATCGCGGTCATTGACCGGGGGTGGAAGGGGCTGAACCATCGGGAGCTGGCTGGCCGCGTCACCCGCAAGCCTGCGCCGTCCAGTTCCTCGCGGGCAGCGCATGCGGCCGCCGTTGCGGCCGTCATCGCCGCGCGGCGCGACGACTACGATGGAGACGCCGACGGCAGGATGGATGGGTGCTGCTCCGCCCGTGTGCGCGTATATAGCGCATGGGATGCCGACGAACGATTCGATCTCGAGGCCGTTCGCGCAGCCCTGTTTGAAGCCGCGCGGATGAAGCTTCCGGTTGTGAATCTGAGCTTGAGCATCTCATTACCGAACCAGCGCGATCTCGACGATGCCATCGCGGCATGCGTGCGAAACGGCGTCGTGGTCGTCGCCGCGATGGGCAGCGGTAACGATCCCGATGATGGGCCCATCTACCCGGCAGCCAACCCTAACGTGATCGCCGTCGGCGCCACGAACATGGATGACAGACCGGCATCCGGCTCGAATAAAGGGGAACACATCTGGGTTTCGGCCCCCGGAGAAAGCATTCTCACCGTGATCGGGGACGACGCGCTCGACTACAAGTACCTCAGCGGTTCATCGTTCGCTGCTGCTATCGTGACCGCAGCGGTTTGGCTGGCGAGGCGAAAGAAGCCCGGTCTCACTCCGGGCGATGTCCGCGAGCTATTGAGGCGGTCCGCTTACCGGCCGGATGGCATTCCCGGACACGATAACGAGATCGGCCATGGCCGTCTCGACATGACGCGGCTCGCCGAGCTTCTGCGCTGAGGCGGCTCCGGTCGGCGACCAGCGCCGCCGTGCAAGCTCCACGGCGCGGGCGACATCGGGCCGGCCGTAGCCGTAGAGCGGGCTGTGGCCGCGCTGGTCGTAAGTCTTGCTCTCGACATCGATCTTCTCGCAGGAGTCACGGAGCACCGCCTTGACGTCGGCGGACGTGAGGCTGCTGTTCGCGCTCACGATGAGCGCGCAGATGCCGGCAACGGCGGCGGTGGCGGCGGAGGTGAACCCGAAGCGTGTGGTGTAATACGCTTCGCCATCGAGCAGCGAGCGGACGGGCGCGGTCGTCAGGTACGTCATGGATGCGCCGACGGGGTCGCGAGGGTCGTTGCTCGGGAAGACGCACCAGAGCGCGTCACCCCAGCCACTGTACGACGGATGCTTGCCGTGGCAGTTGCAGGCGCCGACGGCGATGACCCCCTTGTGGCTGGCGTAGCCGTTCAAGGCGAGGTCGGAGCCATCGTTGCCGGCGGAGAAGACGATGACGCAGCCCTTGCCGTCGCGGCCGCGCGTTAGGCAGTGGTCGATGGAGTCTCGTGTGTGAGCTGCCAGCGTCCCGCTTGCGGCCGTGGGCCGAGGCGGCGCCCAGGCGCAGCAGATGACGTCCGCGCCCTGATCAGCGGCCCAGCGGAGCGAATCGGCTTCCTCACGACTTCCGACGACCGTACTGAGGGCCGGCACGACCACCGGTAAGAGATGTGCGGCGGGCGCGAGCCCTGTGACCGGGGGTCCGGAGCCTAACGCCAGACCGGCAACCTGGATGCTGTGCCCGCGCGTGCGAGCATCACGCGCTCCTCCATCGCCGAACACGACGCCAGTCGTGATGACCCGCCCACTGAACGCGGGGTGGTAACACGCGGTGGCGTCCTCGTCGACGATGGCCACGACCGCACCGGCACCGCGCGAGACGTCCCACGCCTCGGCGAGGCCGGTGGCCGTTTGCGTCAGGGTCGTACCCACACTACCGACCCGACCTTTTCTGATCGGTTGCAGTGGCCCATTCGATCGTCTTCATATCAGTCACGGGCCGATCGTGGCGGTTATTCTGGTGTCGGGTGATGGTCACTTGATTAGGGAATTACCGCCCCCTTGCACGCAAACACGCTCAGGGGGCGGGTCAGTGGGTGAAGCGGTGGAAGCTCCGTAAGGTCGCCCGCGTTCTGGATGTAAGGAAATGGTGAACCCATCGGCCCGTTCGGAAAGAACGTATTGAAATCCGTCTTGAAGAGCCCGGGATCGTATGCCTCAGCCGCCGTCACCCACTTCTTGAACTCATCATCGGCGGACTTGCTCAGATCTGTGGGAGGGTAGCCAGCTGCCTCGAAAAGCCATTGAAAATCGAGTCCCCACGGTATCGGCTTTTCCATAGGAGGCTCATAGTTAGTCACGAGAATCTCGACCGTCCCAGGGGGCATATCCGGGTCGCGGGGACCGTCGGATTCCTGCCATTCACGGATGTCCAAAGCGCGGTGCTCATTTTTGAGCGCTACGATCTTATCGCCAGGGATCTCGACGACGACGTCCGTGGCCATGTGACCGCGAACGCTCGACCCCATGAACTTCAGTTTCGCGGGTAAGTCCGCTTTCACGCCGTCAGCGGGTTTCCCACTCAGGGGGTATCCTCCCTCATCCCACGTCGTCACGTTCCTCGCACGAACAATCCCGCCATCGACGGTTATGATGTTCTGAATGAGGGTATCGCCCAGACTGGGGTTGCGCGTCGGCTTCGCCTGACTGTACCCGGGGATCGTCGCTTTCTCGATGACCTTGGCCAAGTTCGGTATATACTCCGAAAAGCTCCGACTCGGCTTCACGCCCTTTTCACCCACGATGATGTCGAGGGCAGCCTTAGGGTTGAGAACCTTGGGAACCTTGGCCAGGGGGTCGAGCCCCTGCTCCTTCCCTGCCAGAATCTGGATTTCAGTTCGATGGTAGTGCGCGTGTTCGTCCGGCTTC
>Ga0310810_10005181_pt1 | contig 14541 bp, 14 predicted proteins | sample NCmetagenome_FD_207641 | JGI IMG/M metagenome (GOLD analysis project Ga0310810, IMG submission 207641) | Soil microbial communities from experimental microcosm in Duke University, North Carolina, United States - NC | ecosystem: Engineered > Artificial ecosystem > Soil microcosm > Unclassified ... | reverse complement strand
CTATCGCGCGAACGCCACCGGAGCGGAGGAAGTGACGCGAGGGATCCGCGGGTTGGGCCGTCGCGCCGAGGTGATTCAGGCCGACATCAGCCGGGAGGCCGACGTCGCCGCGCTGGCGCGGTCAGTCCAGGAACGCTTCGGCCAGGTGGACGTGTGGATCAACAACGCCGGCGCGGACATCCTCACCGGCGCCGGCAGGGAGTTGTCCCGACTGGAGAAACTGGATCTGGTGCTCGCGGTGGATCTCCGTGGAACCATCCTCGCCTCGTGGGCCGCGGCCGACCTGATGCAGGCGCGGGGCGGCGTCATCATCAACATGTCCTGGGACCACGTCATCCAGGGCATGGCGGGGGAGAACCCGGTTCTCTATAGTGCGGCCAAGGGCGGCATCGCCAGCTTCAGCAAGTCGCTGGCGCGCGAGGTGGCACCGGCCATCCGGGTCAACATCCTCGCGCCGGGCTTCATCGAGACGGCGTTCGGCGAACAGGCCGACGAGGACTGGCGCCGCGGGGTCGCGCGACGAACACCGCTCGGACGCTGGGGCCGGCCGGACGACCTGGTGGGCGCGGCGGTGTTCCTGGCCTCTGACGAGTCCCGGTACGTGACCGGGCAGATGATCATGGTCAACGGTGGTGTCGTGATGTAACGCAGCATAGAACCGGAAGGAGCGAGTCATGCCCGCGACGAAGGAACGGACCTACGATGAGGCGGAGATCGCCGAGCAGTTGAAGGCACTCCCCGGCTGGTACTACGAGGACGGCTGGATCCGGCGGGTCTTCAAGACCGACGGCTGGCCGACCACGCTGATGCTGGTCAACGCCGTCGGATATCTGGCGGAGGCGGCCTATCACCACCCGGACCTCTCCGTGACCTGGGGACGGCTGACCGTCAAGCTTCAGAACCACGCCGCCGGGGGGATCACCGACAAGGACTTCGAGCTCGCGCGCAAGATCGAGGAGGTCGCTCTCTGGCGCCCGACCGGCGGCGCCCTTGAGGGCACGCCAAACAAGTGGGTCCGGCCGGGGGACCCACGGTAGCACCAGGCGCGACGCCCCGCAAAGTCCTGTTCGTCACCGGACGGCTCGCCGAGCCGGCGCTCCGGCGCGTGCTCGACGAGATGGCGCCGCCGTTCGAGGCGGTGGTCGCGGTCATGAAGATCACGGTCGCCGCGCTGATGACGACGCCGTGGATCGCCCGCTTCCTCGAGGTTCCGGCCGACATCGACCTCGTGCTGCTGCCCGGCCTCGTCGAGGGCGAGACCGACATGCTCCGCCAGCGGTACGGGGTGGCGGTCGAGAAGGGCCCCAAGGACCTGCGGGAGATCCCCGGGTACTTCGGTCGGGCGCAGGCCGCGATGGAGTACGGCGCCTACGACATCGAAATTCTCGCCGAGATCAACAATGCCCCCAAGCTGTCCCGGGAGGCCATCCGGGCGGCCGCCGAGTACTTCCGGGCCAGCGGCGCGGACCTGATCGACCTCGGCTGTACGCCCGGCGTCCCCTTTCCCGCGCTGGGCGACGTGGTGCGCGAGCTCCGCGGCGCCGGCATGCGGCTGAGCGTGGACAGCTTCGATCCGGGTGAGATCCGCACCGCCGTCGAGGCCGGCGCCGAGCTCGTGCTGAGCATCAACGGCACCAACCTCGAAGTGGCTCGCCAGCTGGCCGGGACCGGCGCTCGCGTCGTCGCGATTCCCGACTTCGGCGAGAGCATCGACACGCTGCCCGGCACGATCGAGGCGCTCGAGCGCTGGAAGGTGGGGTACCTGATCGATCCGGTCATCGAGCCCATCGGCTTCGGCTTCACCGCCTCGCTCGAGCGTTACGCCGAGGTCCACCGCCGCTATCCCGACGCCGCGCAGATGATGGGCGTCGGCAACATCACCGAGCTCACCAGCGCGGACACCACCGGGGTCCACGCCTTGCTCCTCGCCATGTGCGAGGAGCTCGGCGTGCGTGCCGTGCTCACGACCGAGGTGATTCCCTGGGCTCGCGGCGCCGTGCGCGAGATCGACATCGCCCGCCGGCTCATGTACCACGCGGTCCGGCACCGTACCCTGCCCAAGAACGTGGACGACCGCCTGGTCACGGTGAAGGATCCCGAGATCCTGGAATACAACGAGGCTGAGCTTCGCCGGCTCCACGCCGCGGTGACCGACCCCAACTTCCGCATCTTCACCGACCGCAGCACGATCACCGTCTTCAACCACGAGATCTTCGTGCGGGGCACCGACATCCAGGAGATCTTCGGGCAGCTGGGCGTCGATGAGGCGACCCACGCGTTCTATCTGGGACGGGAGCTGGCCCGGGCCAAGCTCGCGATCACTCTGGGCAAGACCTATCGCCAGGAAGGCGCGCTGCGCTGGGGCTACCTGACGCCACCGGACGACGCCCGGGCCGAGCACGTCAAGCTGACCCAGCGCCGGCGTCGCCCCGGCGCCCCGACTCGGCGGGGCAAGGCTCGATGAGCGACGGCGCGGCGCCGCTGGTGGACAACCTGGGCGAGACGGGCGACCCGATCGAGCTGGTAACTCGCTTTCTCGACCTGCCGGGGCTGGTGTTCCTGGACAGCGCCACCGGCCCCCTCCATGCCGCCGAGGCCCATCAGCTCGGCCGGTACTCCTTTCTCACCGCCGATCCCGCGCGCATCGTCCGAAGCAAGGGCCGGCGGACCGAGATCGGCGGTCGCGGCCTCGAGTGGGCGCCCATCGAGCGTGATCCGCTGCTCGCCATGCGTGATCTGCTCGCGCCCCACGCCACCGCGCCGGTGTCGGGGCTGCCGCCGTTTCAGGGCGGTGCGGCCGGCTATGTCGGATACGACTACGGCGCCGTGCTGGAGCGTCTGCCCGCTCCCCGCTACGACGATCTGGGGATTCCCGACGTGATGCTCGGCCTGTACGACTGGGTCATCGCGTGGGATCACCGGGTGGGAACCGCGTGGGTCATCTCCACTGGGCTGCCCGAGACCGGCGCGGCGCGCGGCGTCCGCGCGCGCGAGCGGCTGGCCATGGTGCTGGAGCGGCTTCGCGGCCCCGCGGGCCGCCCGCTTCAGACCCCTCCCCCCGCCCCGCCCCCGGCCGACGAGGCGCCCTCCTATCCCGTGCTGGGCGTCGAGGGGGCGGAGCCGATCGGACTGCGGTCGACCTTCACCCACCGGGGCTACCTCGACGCGGTGACCCGCGTGCGGGACTACATCGTCGCGGGCGACATCTTCCAGGCCAACCTGTCCCAGCGGTTCCAGGCCCCGCTCACCGAGCCGGCCTTCGACCTGTATGCCCGCCTCCGGCGGGCCAACCCGGCCGCGTTCGCCGCCTATCTCGATTGGGGAGACCTGCGGGTGATGAGCGCGTCGCCCGAACGGTTCCTTCGGCTGGACGAGAACGGGCGCCACGTGGAGACCCGCCCGATCAAGGGCACGCGCCCGCGGGGCCTGGGCCCGATGCACGACGCCGCCCTGGGGCGGGCCCTGGCCGAGAGCGACAAGGACCGGGCCGAGAACGTCATGATCGTGGATCTGCTCCGGAACGATCTGTCGCGGGTGTGCCGCCCCGGAACGGTCCGGGTGCCCGAGCTGTTCGCGCTGGAACAACACCCGACCGTGCATCACCTGGTCTCGACCGTGGTCGGGGAGCTGGACCCTGCTGAGGGGGCCGTGGACCTGCTCCGCGCCGCCTTCCCGGGCGGCTCGATCACGGGCGCGCCCAAGGTCCGAGCGATGGAGATCATCGCCGAGCTCGAGCCGTCGCGCCGCGGCGTGTATTGCGGCTCGATCGGCTATCTGTCGACGACCGGCGCGATGGACACGAGCATCGTCATCCGGACCTATTTGGCGCTCCGGGGCCGGGTATACTTCCAGGCGGGCGGCGGCATCGTCGCCGATTCCGATCCCGAGCTCGAATACCGGGAAACTCTGGACAAGGCGCGGGCGCTCATCGCCGCGCTGGCCGGCCCATGATCCTCCTGCTCGACAACTACGATTCCTTCGTCTACAATCTGGCGCGCTACGTCCGGGAGCTCGGCGAGACCCCGGTGGTCCACCGCCACGACGCGGTGAGTGTGGACGACGTGGCCGAGATGGCCCCCTCGCACATCATCATCTCGCCCGGCCCCTGCTCCCCCACGGAGGCGGGGATCTCGACCGAAGTGGTCCGGCGGCTTGGTGCCACCATCCCCATCCTCGGGGTGTGCCTGGGGCACCAGTGCATCGGGGCGGCCTACGGGGGCGAGATCGTCCGCGCGGGCCGGCCCATGCATGGAAAGACCTCCCTGATCCACCACCAGGGCAGCGGCATCTTCCACGGCCTGCCCACACCGTTCCGGGCCACCCGCTACCACTCGCTGGTCATCGCGCCAGCATCGGTGCCAGCCGGCCTCGAGGTCACCGCGGGCTCCGAGGACGGCGAGATCATGGCGGTCCAGCATGCCCGGGATCCGGTGTACGGGGTCCAGTTCCATCCCGAGTCGGTGTTGACCGAGCACGGCTACCGTCTGGTGGACCATTTCCTCCACGGCGTGCCCGCCACGCCCCGTCCGGTGCCCGTGGCCGCGGACTGCGTCCTGGTGGCCGCGGGACCCGAGCCGAACACGCTCGCCTCGGCGCCGCCGCCGGTGGACCTCGTGCGGTGATCATCGAGTCCATCCTGACGACGATGGCCGTGGACGGCAGCATCAACTTCGCGCCCATGGGGGTCGAGTGGGGCGACCCGACCATCGTCATCAAGCCGTTTCTCGAGACCACCACCTTCCGCAACGTCCGGGACACGCGGGTGGCCGTCGTCAATCTGACGGACGACGTCCTGCTGTTCGCGCAGGGCGCCATCTCCAGCCCGCAGCTTCCCTGGACGCCGGCGGCGGTGGTGCGCGGCGCGGTGCTGGAAGCCGCCTGCTCGTGGCGCGAGCTCGAGGTAGCGTCGATCGATGACACGCCGCCTCGGTCCCGAATCGAGACCCGGGTGGTGCACCATGGCCGCCGGCGTGAATTTCTCGGGTTCAACCGGGCGCGCCACGCCGTGCTCGAGGCCGCGATCCTGGCCACTCGCACCCACCTGATTCCGGCCGAGGAGATTCGCGCGGAGTACGCCCGCCTGCAGGTGATCGTGGACAAGACCGCGGGGCCGCGCGAGCACCAGGCGATGGCGCTGCTCACCGAGTATGTCCGGTCGCGGTAACGTCTTCATCGAGGCGCCGGCCCGCCTTCACTTCGGGGTGTTGGACCTGCGCGGCGCGCTGGGACGGCGCTTCGGTGGGCTGGGGGCCGCGGTGCCCTCGCCCTCGCTCCTGCTCGAAGCGGCCCGCGACGACCGGCTGAGCGCCCACGGGCCCGACGCCGAGCGGGCCCTCGCGTTTGCGGAGCGATTCCTGGCCCATCACCGGCTGCCAGGCGGGGCCCGTCTCACCGTGCACCGGGCCATCCCGACCCACAGCGGCCTCGGCTCAGGAACCCAGCTCGGTCTCGCGGTGGCGCGCGCGCTGGCCGAGCTGCATGGGCTTCCGACCGACGCCGGCGGGCTGGCGCAGGCGGTGGGCCGGGGGCGGCGGTCCGCGATCGGCACCTGGACATTCGCTGTGGGCGGCTTCATCGTGGAGGGAGGCCGGCGGGCGGGAACGGACGAGATCGCCCCGCTGCTGGCCCGTTTTGTGGTGCCGCCCTCGTGGCGCTGCGTGGTCGCGGTGCCGGCCGGGTCGCCGGGGTTGAGCGGCGACGCGGAGGCCGCGGCATTCGAGCGGTTGCCGCCGCCCGCGGAGCGGGAGGTGGAGCGGGTCGCCCACCTGGTGCTGATGCAGCTGCTGCCCGCGCTGGTGGAAGCCGACCTGGGCGGGTTCGGCGGCGCCCTCACCGAGATCCAGCGCATCACCGGCGCGTGGTTCGCGCCCGAGCAGGGCGGTGTCTTCGCCCCGGGTCCGTCCGAGACGCTGGTCCGCAGGATGGCGGAATGGGGAGCAGCAGGCGTGGGCCAGAGCTCATGGGGACCGGCGGTGTACGGGCTCACCGGCAGCCAGGAAGAGGCACGAAACATCGCGGCCCGGGCGGCGGCGGTGGTCGGCCCGGGCGGCCAGGTTTTCGAAGGGGGATTCGCGGCGGCCGGGGCCCGGGTCTGGCGGTCCGAAACTGACCCGAATTCGTGATTGACAGTTCATTTTGCACGATGTATACTGGCCCCTCTAAGCCTCCCGCAGTCGGCGACTTGACTGATGTTGACGGACCCAGTAGCGCGCCCGACTGTTTCGGGGATGCCCCGTGTTCCCTGGACAGGGAACCAGTAGAATCTTCAGGCGGTAAGAAGGTAAGGCCGCCTCCCCAAGTGCAGTTCTTTAACGAGCACAACGTGGTTCAGCGGCGACGCTGAGGGGTGAGATGGGCTTGTTCCCGTTCGCTTCCACCGTTGGCACGATGTGGTATTCCTCCCCGGTCACCGCGCAGGCAGGCGGTGGCGATGGCGCGTGGCGCCTGCATTCCCGGTCTCCGCTGTCGCTTCCCTTCCGTCGGTTCCGCTCCTCTGCCAGTCTTGCCTCGTGCCTGAGTCCAGCCCGGTGCCCTGACACCGTGGCGCGCCCCGCCATCCGCGGCGGTGTCTCGAGGCGTACTTCAGGGCGAACCCCTTCCCGCAGCGAGCGCGGGGATCACGCGATGGCCGAACGAGGTCCGCCGTCGCCGCCCCGGCCGTCCTGCTAGCCTGTAGGTCGCGCCGGCCGGCCGTCACGAGCGGGACTCGAGCCCAGTCGCCGCCTCAGCCGCCCCGGCACTCGCAGATGCGTCAAGGCAGATGCGTCAAGGCACATGCGTCAAGGCAGCACAAGGTCAGCCAGCACGTGGCAACGAAATGCAGTAGAGCAGTAGAACCACCCTTCATCCTGAGGTCAGTTATGAACCGCTTTACGCAGAAGGTGCTGTCCGGCGGAATCGCAGCGGGGCTGAGTTTGGCCGTCGCTGCGTCCGTCAGCGCCCAGGCGCGTTCGGGGGCTTGGACCCTGAATGGCAAAGAGGGCGAATGGACGATGACCGGCCGTGATTACAGCTTGCAGCGCTTCAGTCCGCTCAAGCAGATCACGACGGCCAACGTCGGCGAGCTGCGGCCGATCTGGTCGTTCTCGACCGGCACGCTGCGCGGTCACGAGGGCAACCCCCTCGTCGTCGGGAACGTCATGTACGTCAATACCTCGTTCCCGAACATCGTGTACGCCCTCGACCTGTCGAAGCCGGGCGCCCCGCAGATCTGGAAGTACGTGCCGAACCAGTCGCCCGACGCGATTCCAATCGCGTGTTGCGACCTGGTGAACCGCGGCACCGCCTACAGCCCGAGCGGGAAGATCTACATCCAGGCGCTGCAGGGTGAGCTGATCGCCCTCGACGCCAAGACCGGCAAGGAGCTGTGGAAGGCCAAGCACCCGGATCATTCGAACGCCGGCGTCGAGGCCAACGGCTACAAGCAGGGCGCCACGATGACCAACGCCCCGATCTACATCAAGACCAAGTCGGGCAAGGAAATCGTCATCATGGGGATCTCCGGTGGTGAGTTCGGCGTCCGCGGCCGCGTCACCGCCGTCGATGCCAACACCGGCGAGCACCTGTGGACCGCGTACAGCACGGGCCCGGACGACGAAGTCCTGATCGACGGCGATGCCAACGCGAACTATCCGTCGATGAAGGGCAAGGACCTCGGCGTGTCGACCTGGCAGGGCGATGAGTGGAAGCGCGGCGGCGGCACCACCTGGGGCTGGTACTCCTACGACCCCGAGCTCGACCTCTTCTACTACAGCGTCGGCAACCCGGGCACGTGGAACCCCGACCAGCGGCCGGGCGACAACAAGTGGTCGATGACCATGTTCGCGCGCCACCCCGACAACGGGCACGCGGCCTGGGCGTACCAGATGACCCCGCACGATGAGTGGGACTACGACGGCGTGAACGAGAACGTGCTGTTCGAGAGCGGCGGCAAGAAGCTGCTCGCGCACTTCGACCGGAACGGCATCGCCTACACCGTCGACCGCACCAACGGCAAAGTCATCGTCGGCAACGCGTACGGCCCGATCAACTGGGCCAAGAACGGCGGCACCGGCACCCCGGTCGAGGGCGTCGTGGCTACTGGCGTTCCCGTCAAGGATCCGAAGTACGGCACCTCCTCGAAGAAGAACGGCGAGGGCATCTGCCCGGCCGCCATCGGCTTCAAGGATCAGCAGCCCTCGGCGTACTCGCCGGTCACCGGCCTCTTCTACGTCCCGGCGAACCACATCTGCATGGACTATGAGGGTGTCGAGGTGAAGTACACCGCCGGTCAGCCGTACGTCGGCGCGATCGTGCGGATGTTCCCGGGCCCCGGCGGCCATCGCGGCCGGTTCATCGCCTGGGATCCGATGAAGGGCTCCGTGGTGTGGGAGATCAAGGAGAACCTGGCGGCGTATGGTGGCGCGCTCACCACGGCCGGCGGCCTGGTCTTCTACGGCACGATGGAAGGCTGGCTCAAGGCGGTCGATGCCAAGACCGGTAAGGTCCTCTGGCAGTTCAAGACCCCCTCGGGCATCATCGGCAACCCGATGACCTACACCGCACCTGACGGCTCGCAGAACGTGGCCGTGTACTCGGGTATCGGTGGCTGGGCTGGCATCGGCGTGGCCGCGGGCATCGGCGCAGAAGATCCGACCGCCGGTCTCGGCGCGCTCGGCGCCTTCGGCGACGCGGGCCAGTTCAGCACCCAGGGCGGCGTCATGACCGTCTTCGGGCTCAAGAACACCCCGATGGCCAAGTAAGACCGCTGGACCCCTGGTCGGCCGAAGGGGATAGCCTCCGGTCGCCAAGGGGGTAGATTACGAAATGAGCACGGCGCCGGGGCGCGGTCAGCTCCGGCGCCGTGGTCTTTTCGGTAACTCGGACAAAGGACCATGCGATGTCCCGACGTACCCCCTATGTGGTCTGCCTGCTCCTCCTGACTGGTGCCGGCCTGACGGTTGCAAGGCCGGCCCAGGCGCAACGCCCGGCCCCACGCGATCCCGGGCTCATCCGGGTCTGCGCCGATCCCGACAACATGCCCTCGTCGAACGACAAGAGCGAGGGTTTCGAGAATAAGATCGCCGAGCTGATCGCCACCGAGCTCAAGGCCAAGCTGACCTACGTCTGGTACCCGACCCGCCGCGGGTATTTCCGGATCCTGAACGGGATGTACTGCGACCTGGCCCTGGAGGCGCCGGCGGGGCTGGACATGGCCGGTGTGACCAAGCCCTACTTCCGCTCGGGGTACGTGTTCGTCGCCCGCCAAGGCAGCGGGCTGGAGGACCTCAAGTCGCTGGCCGATCCCCGGCTCAAGAAGCTCAAGATCGGCGTCAACATGTACACCTCGGACGCCGAGAACTCGCCCCCGGCCATGGCGCTCAGCCGCTATGGCGTGGTGGGGAATCTCAAGGGCTACTTCACCTTCTACAGTGAGCAGGAGCGGCCCGAGGACATCATCAAGGGCGTGGCGAACAAGGAGGTGGACATCGCCATCGCCTGGGGCCCGCTGGCCGGCTACTTCGCCAAGCAGTCCCCGGTGCCGCTGACCCTCACGCCACTTCCCGCGAAGGACTCGCTGAGCGATATCCCATTCCAGTACAACATGGGTATTGCGGTCCGCCGTCGGGACAAGGAGTTCCGGGACAGCCTGCAGGCGGTGCTGGAGCGCCGCCGTCCGGAGATCGACGCGATCCTCAAGCAATACAACATCCCGGTCATGCCGATCGTGACCGACGCGCAGGAGAAGTCCGCGGCCGACACGGCCAAGAAGCCGGGGCCAGGCTGATTCGAGTCAGCCCGGCGGTTGCGTAGCTGGCACTCCCGTCGCCAGCGCTGTCACAAATCACCAGGTTTCCATGGCCGGTCGCGGAGTATGCGCGGCCGGCTGCAGTTAGGAGTCCCCCCTGCACACGAAAGGAACGTCTGCGAGCATGCGCACGCCCCTCACCGCCGTTCTCCGCCGGATCGTGCTCGGGGCCGGCGTGCTCTTGGCCGCCTCGGCCGTGACGACGCGCGCCGTTGCCCAGGAGCTTCGCGACGCCTACCACCAGGCGCCGCGGGACACTGTGACCCAGGAGGTGTACGACGGCTGGAAACAGTTCAACTTGAACTGCGCCCGCTGTCACGGCGAGGACGCGCTGGGAACGTCCTTTGCCCCGCACCTGATCGTGTCGCTCAAGCCGGACGGCCCCATCAATACCAAGGAGCTGTTCATGCAGACGGTCTGCGCCGGCCGACCGGCGAAGGGCATGCCGTCGTGGTGTGCGCTCGGGATGGAGATTCCAACGATCGACAAGATCTACAGCTATGTGAAGGCGAGGAGCGACGCCAAGCTGGCCCCGGGGCGGCCGGCGGTCAAACCGGCGAGCTGATCGGCAGACGAGCCACGCCGACGGGACCGCGGAGCTCCGCGGTCCCGTCGGCGTTTCCCGCGTTGGCCAAGCGGCAGCGGGACGTCTAAGTTCACAATGGACGGGTGCACCACCACCTTCACGCCGGGCGAGCGATGCCGATCCTCGAATCCCTTCCTGCGTGGCTGCACGCGGGCCTTGCCGCCGCACTGGCGGTGATGCCGATGGCGCGGCCCGTGGCCCGGCCGACCGCGGCTGGCCTGACGATCTCGCCCCAGCCGGCCGACTCGCCGGCAACCCGACTCGGCCTGGCCGAGGTGAAGGCGCGGCTCGCCGCGGCGACGCAGAGCGCTCCGCCCGATTTCTCCAAGAGCGACCTCAGCGGACTGGATCTCACGGGATTGGACTTCAAGCGCGCCAATCTCAGCGGGGCGTCACTGGCCAACAGCAAGCTGCCGGGCGCCAACCTCTTCTCGTGCGATCTGACCGACGCGACGCTCGCCGGCGCCGACCTCACCCGCGCCAACCTCGACGGCACGGTGCTCCGCCGCGCCAACCTGCAAGGCGCCAACCTCCAGGGGGCCAGCCTGTTCGCGACCATCGTCGAGGCCGCGAACCTGAACGGCGCCAACCTGTCGGGAACCCGGGTGATCGGCTATCTCCGAAGCGCCAAGCTCGTCGGGGCCATCATGAAGGACGCCAACATGGGCGCCGATCCGGGCAACCAATCCATGGGCGTCATGCGGGCGACGTTCGTCGGCGCCGACCTCACCGGCGCCGACCTGTCGCACACCAATCTGTACAAGGCCGACCTGTCGCACGCCACGCTGGCCAAGGCGCGCCTCGTCGGCACGAGGCTGAGCAACGCCGATCTCCTTCAGACCGACTTCACCCATGCGGATCTCACCGACGCCAAGCTGGACAAGGCCGACATCGACGGCGCGGATTTCACCGGCGCCGTCGGGCTGGACCGCGCGCAGGGCCTGGACCAGGCCCGCAATCGAGACAAGGCCACCTTCGATGCCAAGTAACCTCCGCTCGCACGATTTCCTTCGGCCACCGGCGGCGGCCGCACTCGTGGCCCTCCTCGCCGCCGCGTGCGGCCGAGGCGATGCCCCACCCCCGCCGACCACCGATTCCACGGCCGGGGCGGCGCAGACCGCCGCCCGGGGCAAGGCCCTGCTGGCCTACGTCACCAACGAGGACTCACAGGACCTGACCATCATCGACACCCGCACGGACAGCGTGGTGGCCACCATCTCCGTCGGCACTCGGCCCCGGGGCGTCAAGGTCAGCCCGGACGGCAAGACCATCTTCGTGGCCCTGAGCGGCAGCCCCAAGTGTCCGCCCGCCATGCCCGACGCGGAGTGCGAGAAGCTCAAGGCGGATAAATCCAAGGATGGGATCGCGGTGGTCGATGCGGCGGCGCGCAAGGTCACGCGCGTGCTGCCCGGCGGTTCGGACCCGGAGGCGTTCGACCTCAGCCTCGACGGCGGGACGCTGTTCGTGTCCAACGAAGACGCGGGCATGGCGTCAATCGTGGACGTGGCCAGCGGCAAGATCCGCGCGACGGTCCCGGTCGGGAAGGAGCCCGAGGGGGTGCGGGTCCAGCCCGACGGGAAGGCGGTCTGGGTCACCGGGGAGACCGACCACAACGTGACCATCCTGGACACGCAGACCGGCAAGCAGCTCGGCCAGGTGGAGGTCGGGCGGCGGCCGCGGTCGCTGGCCTTTACCCCCGACGGCGCGCGCGCCTACGTCACCTCCGAGGTGGATGGCACGGTCTGGGTGCTCGACGCACGGGCGCGCAAGAAGATCGCCGTGCTGACGATGCCGAAGGATTCGAAGACGATGGGCTCGGCGGCGTCGCCCGACGGCAAGCGGATCTACGTGTCGAACGGGCGAGGCGGCACCGTGTCGGTGATCGACGTGACGACCGACTCGGTGATCGCCACGGTGCCGGTGGGCAAGCGGCCCTGGGGTATCGCGCTCACCCCGGACGGCCGGAAGCTCTACACCGCCAACGGACCGTCCAACGACGTCAGCGTGGTAGACGTCGATCGGCTCACCGTCGAGACGAAGGTCCCGGTCGGCAAGATCCCGTGGGGCGTGGCGCTGGGCGAGGCGCCGTGACGGCAGGCCGGGCCCTGCTGCTGTTGGCGCTGCCGCTCGCGGCCTCGCGCGCCCACGGACCCGAGGCGCTCGCGGTGACCTCCGAGGCGGCCGCGACCATGCACTCGCTGTGGAGCGCGAGCGTCGCCGCGCGCACCGAGCAGGTGGCCTGCCTCGCGAGCGTGGTGGACGGCGACACGCTGCGCATCACCCGGGTCGAGCCGCTGGCCGCCGGAGCCGACTCCATGGCCGTGTCCGCGGCCGCTTCGCTCGAGACCTGCGGTCCGCCCGCCTGGCAGGGAACGGTGCACACCCATATCGCCCTCACCGCGAACCAGCGCCCGTACGCCCTGTTTTCCGGGGCTGATCGCGGCATCATGCTGATGTGGTGGCAGCGCTGGAAGAGCGACGGGACTTTCTGCCTGCTCTACGCCGAGGACCAGGCTCATTGCGAGATCGACGGCTCCCGCGTCGTCATCCTGCCGACCACGACGTACTGAAGGCCGGCCACGGGCTCGCCCTGCTGGGTGCCCTCGCACTCGGCGCCGGTGTGAGCGGCCGGGTTGCCGCGCAGGCCGATTCCGCCGAGACCGATACCGTGGCCGCCAGTGCCCGCGCCCGCCACCAGCCCGCCTTCCGCTTCAGTCAGGAGGCGGGGCACGGTCTCCGGGCCCTGTGGGAGGAGAGCGTCGCGGCCCAGCAGGAGCGGGTCGCGTGCCTGGGAGCGAGCATCCGGAACGACACCGTCTTCGTGGCCCGGATCCTCGCGCTCGTCCCCGATGCGGCGGACTCCATGAGCATTTCCTCCGACGCCTCGATCGAGCACTGCGGCCCGCCCGAGTGGTCCGGGACCGTCCACACCCATGTCGCCGCCTACGACCACGACCTGCCGTCCACCATCTTCTCCGCGCAGGACCGCGGGGTGATGCGCCGGTGGTACCGGCGGTGGCAGGCGGACGGCGTATTCTGCCTGATCTACAGCGCGCGCGACGCGCACTGCGAGGCGGACGGCGTGGTGGGGGGAATGCGGTCGAGGCCGACGCTCAGGTAGACGGGCAGACGGGCAGACGGGCAGACGGGCAGAGCAATAGACGGTCGGAGGAACAGACGGTCAGAGGAACAGACGGCTAGAGGGACGGACAGGCAGACGTTAGGCCCGCGTGACTGCCAGTCCGACCGTCTGCCCGTCCGTCCGCCTCACGAGAACGGCCGGCGGGCGAAGATCGATTTCTGACGTGCGGTCCACAGGAGGGCGTCGAGGCCCCAGGTCCGTCCGGCGCGGGCCCCGAAGAACGCGATCATCAGGGCGAACAGGACGAGGTGAAAGCCCTGCTGGCCTGGCGACATCCACTGGGTCGCCAGCGATGCCCGTGAACAGGCCGAGCGTCAGCCCCAGCCCCGTGATCGTCTCGCCGATCGCGGTGAGGTGGGCGAACGTCTTGGGATGGGTCAGCACGGTATTCTCGAGGAACTGCTTGTAGAACAGGATCGGATTGTCTGCCGCCTGTTTGGACACGATCTTGGGCATCGTGCTGATCCAACGATCCGTCGCGCCTGGCAGCGGGATCACGCCGCCCACCATCACGATGCCGAGCTTGGTGACGAACGCCTTCGCGAAATAGAGGCCCACGACGATGCGCAGCACGGCAAGCCACCGGTCCGGGTGGGACATGCTCGCGACGGGGCGGGGCGAATAGGCCATCAGCGGCGGCTCCTCGGTTCGGTGTCCATCGGCGCTTCTCCGCTAAACCTCGACCCCCACCTCCGAAAACACAAACGTCCAGGTGTCGGTGAGCTCGTCCAGAACTTTGGTCAGGGGCTTCCCTGCTCCGTGGCCGGCCTGGGCCTCGAGCCGGAGCAGCACCGGGCGGCCGGACGCCGTCGCGGCCTGGAGCCGAGCCGCCATCTTTCGGGCGTGCATCGGATCCACCCGCGTGTCGCTCTCGGCGGTCGCGAGCAGCACCGCGGGGTACCGGGTCCCCGGCCGCACGTGGTGGTAGGGCGAGTAGGCGCGGAGCCAGCGAAACGCCTCAGGATCGTCGGGGGAGCCATATTCCGGGATCCACAACCGCGCGATCAGGAATCGGTGGTACCGAAG
>Ga0310810_10005180_pt1 | contig 14541 bp, 11 predicted proteins | sample NCmetagenome_FD_207641 | JGI IMG/M metagenome (GOLD analysis project Ga0310810, IMG submission 207641) | Soil microbial communities from experimental microcosm in Duke University, North Carolina, United States - NC | ecosystem: Engineered > Artificial ecosystem > Soil microcosm > Unclassified ... | reverse complement strand
GGGTACCAACTCCAGGCATGCTCGTATCGCAGGCCGCCCTGCAATGTGAGCCGGCCTCGCGTCCACTGATCCTGGACGTAGAACGCGTCGAAACGCGTGCGGTTGCTCTGCCAGAAGGGCGCGTCGCGCAGCGTGAACTGAATCGGCGTGCGGTTGTTGAACACGTAACTCAGTTGGCTGCCTGCGTTCTGGAAGTTCTTCTGCACCTGGAACGCCGCCTGATATCCGACCTTCAGGCTGTGTGCGCCGGTGACGTAGGTGCCAGACGCGCGCCAGACGTTGTGAAACTGTTCGTTCGATCCGGCGGACGACCAGCCGCGATAGGTGAAGTTGCCGACCGGTGTTCCGCCGAGCGTGCTCTGCTCCTGCACCGGGATGAAGTTCGTCAGCGCGCCGCCGGGGATCTGTCCACCGAACCGGCTCGCGAACTGGGAGAATCCCGCTTCAAGGAGCAGCTTGCTCGTGAACGGTGACGTCCACGTGAACTGTGTGATCTTCTCGCGGTTGTCCCAGACGTTGCCGGACTCCGGAGCGAGCGCGCCGAAGAAGCCGGCGCCGACGCTACCGAGCGCGATCCAGTCATCGCCGCGGTCGCGGCACTGTTCACCGCCCTTCGCATAGGCGGAGCCGTTGCAGACGTTCTGATAGTCCAGATAGAAGCCGACCTTGTTGCGCGGCGTGGCCTGGCCCGTGAGCCGAATGGCTTCGATCATCTTGGCGGCCGCACCTCGCGCCGTCAGGGTCTCGTCCTTGTCGTAGAACCACTTCGACTGATCGCCTGCGTTCTTGTTGCCGAAGAGCCCCGGGATTTCCTGGTGGTTCCCGTAGCTCCGTACGTTGTTGTAGAACCACAGGCGGTCTTTGATGATCGGACCGCCGAGCGCGAAGTTGGTGTCCCAGTTCTTGATCAAGCCGGGCACCTGCGTCAGCCCGAACCCGATCAACTCGTCATCCAGGTTGTTGCCCTGCGACCATTTGCCCGCGAGGCTGAGGAAGCCTGTGCCACTGAAGGTGTTGCCGCCCGTTTTCGGGATCAGGTTGAAGGCGGGGCCACCGCGATCGACCTCGCCGAGTCCGCCGGAGATCGTCACCTGGATCTCGGACGATTCGCCGATCGGATAGCCGAAACCGGCGACGCCGCCGCCGTTGAAGGCCGACCCGACGTTCATGCCGTCGATCTGGACCGTACCTTCATTGCCTCGGCCGCCGCGGGCGGTGAAGAAGTTCGTCGAGACGCCGGAACTCACGTCGAGGCCGGTGGCCTGGATACCGGGAACAGTCGCGAGCAGGTTGCCGTAGCCGCGCGATGCGGGAATTGCCTGCACGACCGCGCTCGACAGCACCATCTGTCGCCGCGTGCTGGTCTGAGTGTCGACAACCGGAGACTCCCCGGTGACGGTGATGGTTTCGGTGAGCGCGCCGACGCGCATGTCCGCGTTGATGGTGGTGACGCCGCCGCCTGCCACTTCCACGCCTTCACGGCTGACAGTGGCAAAGCCGGGAAGTGTGAAGGTCACTTTGTAGATTCCGGGAGGAAGATCGGGAATCCGGTAGAGTCCGTTTGAATCGCTGATCCCGGCTCGCACTTTCTCGATCAGCACCGGACTGGATGCTTCCACGTTCACGCCGGGCAGCACGCCACCCGATGTGTCCTTGACGAAACCCGAAAGGGACGCCTGGGCAAAAACGGTTGCCGGCAGGATCACGAACGACGCAAAGGCGACCACCACACGTTTCATCACGCGTATGCTCCTTCCTTATCGCGATTTCCCTGGCGAGGCCGTAAGTTTACGCTTCAATACACGGGCATCTCCATAGTCTGTAAGCGTGACACGCCGCCGTTGTCGGTTGTCAGGACGGACGCACGTAGAAGCGTGCCCCCGAGGCATCCCAGCGGCACCGTGAACGGGAACTGGCGAACGGCGAAGCTCTCGACGCTGATGCTCCCGAACTGGCGTGTGAGCGCTGAGGTATCGAAGATGATCGGCGGTGCCGTCGAGCGGAATGGATCGAGCGACTGGAAGCGAACCTCCGCCAGCGTCACTGGAAAGTGGCTGGCGGTGACGTTCAGTGTGACCGGAGTCGCGCCCGGCGTCACCGTTGAGCAGCGGGCGTGAGCGATCGACATCGTGAGCCGGGGCAACACGAGCGGCGTGAAGTCCAATTCGTTCTTGAAGGCCGAGGGCTCTGTCGGCACGCTCGCATCGTCGCATGCGATGATGGCGAGGCTGGCCGCGGCGATGGCGATCGCACAGATGTGTGGTCTCATCGGGACCTCCTTGCCGCGCGGCGTGACTCGACTCACGCCATGACGTCCCCCCTGGTCAGCGCGCGATGCGGCAACTCGTCGTGGTGACCTGGCGACACTCGAGGAAGAACGCGTGTGTCTGCTGGATGAGGGCAAGCCCCTCGGCGCCTGAGCCCCAGCCTGGTACTTCGGAAAACTTGTCCGCCTCCCAGGTCTTGTAGCGACGGAAGAAATCGGCGATCTCCTGACGTACGCGTCCTGTCAGCGCAAACTCCGGCCGTCCGTTCTTGAGCGGGGAGACGACGACCTTGGCGTCGTAGCCCTTCTCGTCGTTCATCAACAGGAGACCCACGATTGCGCCGCGCACAAGGGTACCTCCCTCGATGGCTGGCCCGAGCACGAGCACGTCGAATGGGTCACCGTCGTATGAGACCGTCTGAGGGACGTAGCCATAGTTGACGGGATAGCCGCCAATCTTCTCGGGGATCACGCGATCGATCGCGCGAGCATTGGTGGCCATGTTGAATTCCCACTTGTTGCGATCGCCGCGTGCGATTTCGACATAGCCGTTGACCGTGCCGTCTTCGTTGATGGGAGGCGTATCGCGCCAGATGTGCTTCGCATGTGGTTTCGCCTCCACCAGGCTCTCCAAGAGTCTGGCGGTGGCAAAGGCTGGAAGCTCCGGTGAGATCTCCCGCGACGTCTGCGAGGATGCCGCCGGTGTTCGCTGCGCATGCCCCTCGACGATCTCGAGCTCCAGGTTGTCAGGAGCTTGCACGAAGGCGGACCGCATACCGTTCGCGCGGCGAGGTGGCGTGACTACCTTCACGCCTTCGGCTCGAAGTTGAGCCACCGTCTGATCCAGGTTATCGACGCTGACGGCCACGTGGTCGATGACACGACCACGGTTCGTCGCGTATCCCGTGCGTCCCTTCCACTGCCCACCGTAGAGTGCTTTTGCGTGCGCCGTCGGATACCAGAAGAACGTGACGTTATCGAGTTGCGATGATGCCGACGGGCCGGTGGGGATGCCGCGGAATGCCCGCTCGGTCTTCAACTGATTGCGCGGCGTGAGCCCCAGGTGCTTCTCGTACCACGCCGCCGCGGCGACCGGGTCGTCGCTCAACAGATGGACGTGCATGAAGTTGTGGTGCATCGCGCTCTGCACTTCGATCGTCGCGTGGTCGGGACCGTCAAGGTACATGAAGAAGTTGCGATCGCGCGTGCCCGCGCCGAACAGTTCCACGCCATCGGTCAGCACCGTCTGGAACGTTGTCCCCAGCGTGATCTGACGCTCGAACTCCGCCTTCATGTCCTCGGCGCCCCATCCAATGTGGAAGAGCGGCGACACGACCTCGGACGGTGGCGGCTGCTTGACTTTGTTGAACAGCAGCCACGACTTCTGCGTCCACACGGCATCGGCGCCGTCGAACGTCGCTTTCTCGCCGGAGAGATGCGTCGTGTAGAACTCGATCGCCGCTTTCGGATCCGTGGAGTTGAGATGCACGTGATGGAAATGGGTTTGCGCCGCGCTCGAAGACGCCACGGCGCTCACCAGAAACACAGACAGGAACACCCGCTGGATCATCGCCTTCGTATTATCGCGCGTCCTGCGTGGTGCCATCCGCGCCATGAAATTTCGCCTTCTTCCAGCACTGCTGCTCGTCACCGGTCTGGTTCATGCGGCGGGCAACGATCCGTTGCCGACAGCGAAGCCCGAGGATGTTGGACTCTCGTCGGCGCGTCTCGATCGCCTCGCGCAGGTGCTGCGTGCAGACGTCGATCAGGGCCGGATGCCTGGTGCGGTGATTGCCATCACTCGCAAGGGGAAGCTCGCGTACTACGAGTCGTTCGGGTTCATTGACAAGGCTGCCGGGACGCCGATGACGAAGGACGCGATCTTCGCGCTCGCGTCCATGACCAAGCCGATGACGGCGGTCGCGGCGTTGATGCTGGCCGAGCGCGGCGAACTGCTCCTCAACGACCCGATCGGCAACTATCTGCCGGCCCTGAAAGACATGAAGGTCGCCACGCCGACCGGCACGGAGCCGGCGCGACGGCCGCCGACGTTGCAGGACATGATGCGCCACACCGCTGGCGTGACCTACGGCAATCAAGGCACGACCGAGCTCCACAAGCGGTATCCATCTGGCAACGTCAGCGACACGATGACCGGATCGCAGTTCCTCGAGACGCTCGGCAAGCTGCCGCTGCACTATCAGCCAGGCACCATGTGGGATTACAGCTTCGGCCTCGAAGTGACCGGCCTCGCCGTCGAAGCGGTGACGAAGCAGCGGCTCGGTGACTTTCTGCAGGCGCGCCTCTTCGCGCCTCTCGGCATGGTTGACACGCAATTTGTCGTGCCCGCGGCGAAAGCCGCGCGCATCGCGAAGCCGCTGCCGCGCGATCCGGAAAGCGGGGTGGCGCCGTCGTTCCGTGAGCCAATCAAGCCGTGGCAGTTCGATTGCGGCGGCGGATGCGCGTCGGGTACCGCGCTCGATTACACGCGCTTCGCGCTGATGCTGTTGAACAAGGGGACGCTTGGCGGCACTCGCATCCTCAGTCGCGAGACCGTCGAGTACATGACGGCCGACCAGTTGAGCGCCGACGTCAACGTCGATCGCTTGAACAATTTCGCCGTGAGCACATCGCGGGGTACGGTTTCGGTCTCGGCGTCGCCGTCCGGCGGCAGTCCGGCGTCGCGGGTGTACCGGGCACGCCAGGCGAGTTCCTCTGGAGCGGCGCACAGGGCACGATGTTCTGGGTCGATCCGAAAGAGGAGATGACCGTCGTGTATCTGGCCAACACGCCCGGTCCGATCCGGCGTCACTATCGCGAGCTGGTCAAAACGCTGGTGTTACAAGCCATCGCCGACTGACTCCGCAAAACTACTGAGCGCGAATCAGTCAGTAGAAATAGCGCTACCGTGCGACGGTGAGTCCACGGGGGACGCTATAATTCGGCACTCTTTCTGAGTCCACTCACGTAATGGGCGCGGTAGTTCTCGCGATCGCCCTCGCACTGCTCTATGCAGTGTCAGCCCCCGCTCAGACGAACGCCACGCTTCAGGGTCGCGTCTTCGACGGGTCGGGCGCTGTTGTCCCACGTGCGTCCGTGAACGTTCGTGGCTTGGTCGCAGGATTCGACCGCACCGTACACAGCGACAACGAGGGACGTTATCAGGTCGCCGGCGTTCCGGTCGGCGTGTACCGGGTCTCTGTGGCCGCCACAGGGTTCCGATCCGGGGTGATCGAAGAGCTTCGGATGGAAGTCGGGCGCACGCTCGTGCGCGACTTCAAGCTCGAGGTGGGTGAGAGCAGCGAAACGGTTGTCGTCGAGGCGGAGCTTCCGCTGATCGACCGTGGGACGACCTCGGTCGGTCACGTCGTCACGGCGCAGACCGTTCAGGAGATCCCGCTCAACGGCCGCCGCTTCACCGACCTGGGTCTGCTGACGCCAGGCTCGGTGGCGCCATCACAGACAGGCTTCTCGACGACGCCGATTCGAGCGGTTGGGGCGCTGGCGATCAACACCGCCGGCAATCGCGAAGAAGCCGTCGGCTTTGTCGTCAACGGTGTCACGACGAACAATCTGACGTTTGGATCGCTGAGCTTCCAGCCATCGATCGCGAGCATTCAGGAGTTCAGCGTCAACAACTCGGCGTTCAGCCCCGAATACGGTCACGTCTCCGGAGCGATCGTCAGCATCGTCACGCGATCGGGCACCGACAATCTTCGCGGTGAGTTGTTCGAGTTCTACCGGGACGAGCGTTTCGATGCGCGCAACTTCTTCGAGTTCAACTCGCCGGAACCGCATCCCTTCGAACGCAACCAGTTCGGCGGGTCACTTGGTGGTCCTGTCATGCGCGGCCGCACGTTCTACTTCGTGACGTACGAGGGTCTGCGCCAGCGGCAGGGGCTCGACATCAACAGCCTCGTGCTCAGCGACCAGCAGCGAAACGACGCCGCCGATCCTGCGGTTCGTCAGTTGATCGCGCTCATCCCGCGAGCGAACAATTTCGATGCGGCTGGTTCGCCGCGATACGTCGGTTCGGCGGCGGCCGTCGTCGACACCGATCGCTGGACGATCGACTTGCAACAGAACGTCGGTACGGCGGACCGCTGGCATGTCTTCTTCGGCGGGAATCACGTCAGCGCACTCGAACCGATGTCTCAAGGAACAACGATTCCAGGATTCGGGCACTCGTCGCGTACCGGTGGCAGCATCCTTACCGTCGGCTATACGCACGCCGGACGACAATTCCTCAACGAGGCACGGTTCGGCCGCAGCGCACTGTACGGAACCATCGTTCCGGCGACAGCGCTGAATCCGGCGGACCACGGCATCAGCAATGGCGTGACGCGTGCGATCGGACTGCCGCAGCTCATCGTCGCCGGAGGACTGAGCTTCGGCGGTCCGGCGAACTACCCGCAGGGCCGGACCGACGCGTCGTACCTTGTGACCGACACGCTCCATCTGATGCGAGGACGCCACACGGTCAGGCTGGGCGGCGAGTACCGGCACTTTCTCAACGAGAACTACCTGGAAGGGACCGGCGCGTTCAACTTCCCGAGCGTTGACGCCTTTCTCGCCGGCACAGCCAACGCGTTCAGTATCACGCTCGGTGAGCGGCGGAACCATATCAGTCAGCGCGCGCTCGGCATGTTCGTCCAGGACAGCGTGGCGGTCCGCTCCGACCTGACGATCGAGCTGGGGATGCGCTACGAGTGGCATGTGACGCCGACCGAGCGCGACGACAAGTTCGTGGTGTTTGATGCTCCCAGCGTCTCGCTGCTGCGCGTCGGTATGGACGTCGCCGACATCTATCAGCAGAACAATCGGAACTTCGAGCCGCGGCTGGGCGTTGTCTGGGATGCGGCGGGCGACGGTCGTACCGTCGTGCGCGCGGCCTACGCCCTGGCCGCCGACGAACCAGGCACGACGGCAGTCAGAGACACGGCCGCCAATCCGCCCAACGCCATACCGATCGCGGCGGCCGGCGCGATTGCGCTGGCGGGCGCGCTGGCGGCGACTCGCCCGCTCGGTCTGGCTCCGGCCACGGTCGATCACAATTTCCACAACGCAACGCTGCAATCGTGGAACGTGAACGTTCAGCGTCAGCTGGCGAGGGATGTCGCGGCAACGATCGGCTACTTCGGATCCAGTGGCAGCCACCTTCGGATCTCACGAAATATCAACCAGCCGATTGACGGTGTCCGTCCCTTCGTCGCGCTCTCCGCGGACAGCCCAATCATGCCCGGCACGCCGCTTGGCAACATCACCCAGGTCGAGAGCACCGGATTCTCCAGCTACCAGGCACTCTGGGTGTCGGCGCTGGTGCGGCGCGCGCGCGGGCTGCAGCTCGACACCTCGTACACCTGGTCGAAATCGCTCGACACCAACTCGCTCAATTCGTCAGGGTTCGTCGTGCAGGATGCCTACGACATTCCCAATCAGTACGGCCTGTCGGACTTCGACGCCAGGCATCGGTTCGTCCTCAGCGCCCTCTACGAGCTGCCATTCACGGGCCACGTGCTCACGCGTGGGTGGCGTCTCGCGGCGATCGTTCAGTCACAAAGCGGCAACCCGGTGAATATCGTCACGAGCAACGCGACGCTGACTGGCACTCCGAACACCGTTCGCCCGGATCAGACGGGGCCGATTCAGATCCTCGGCACAGTCGAGGAGTGGTTCGAAACCACGTCCTTCACGGCGGTCAATCGATTCGGTAATCTCGGACGGAACGTCGTCATCGGTCCGGCGTTTCACAATACGGACGTGTCGGTCATCAAAGATGTCGATGCCGGGAAGTGCGACGTGCAATTCAGGGTGGATGTCTTCGACGTCTTTAATCACCCGAACTTCGGGCCGCCTGGCAACATCGTCGGCAGTCCCACGTTCGGCCAGATTACGCGCACGCGACTGGCCACTGGCGAGTCCGGATCGTCCCGCCAGATTCAGCTGGCCGTGAAGGTCGCGTTCTGATGCGCACGCGAACACGAAGGTCGCTGGTGTTGCGCGGCATCCTCCTACTGGCGGTCCTGGCACTTGGCTGGAAAGCCGAGGCCCAATCAACAGCTCGAACCGTGCTCACCGTGCACTGGAGCACCGAGGACTTTCCGGCCACGCCGGCGTTGGATGCGGTCCTCAAGCAGACGTTGCAATCGGATGCCAGTATGCCGGTTGACTACTTCACCGAATACCTTGAATCCGACCGCTTCCCACCCGACACGGCTTCGTCGGCATTGGCGGACTACATTCGCCGGAAATATGCCGGTCGATCGATCGACGTCGTGGTGGCTGTCTCCGACCCGGCACTCGAGTTCGTGCTTCAGCATCGCGCGGAGCTCTTTCCCAACGCGCCGGTCGTAGCGTCGGTCACGACGACGATCGACAGCAGGGTTCGTGTCGAGGGGCCCGGAGCCACGGGAGTCATCAGTGGTGTCGCCTATGACCGTACGCTGGCAATGGCGCTCGAGTTGCAGCCAGCGACCAAGCGGGTGTTCGTCATCGCGTACGCTCCGACGTTCGACCTCGTCGAACGAACGCGAAATGAGCTGCAGTCGTTTGCGAGCCATGTCGATCTGACATATCTCCAGGAGTCATCGGTCGATCGACTGCTGACCGCCGTGAAAGCCGTCCCTGCCGACGCCCTGATTCTCTTCATCCGGCATTCGCAGGAGAACCAGGGAAACATCCTGTTCCCGACCGATGTCGCGCGTCTTGTCAGCGAGGCCGCTCCTGTGCCGGTCTACGGGATCAGCGATTCGTACATTGGAGCGGGCGTCGTCGGCGGCGTCGTCACGTCCAGAGAGCAGATCGGCAACCGTCTTGGAGAGATGGCCCGCCAGATTCTCAACGGCGTGCCAGCGAAGGATATTCCGATGGAGCCCCTCGAGCTCGCACCCACCCTCGACTGGCGCGCGTTGACCCGCTGGGGCATCGATCCATCCCGACTCGCCGGCCAGGCCGATCTGCGATTCCGTCAGCCGACGCCCTGGGAACGCTATCGCGGCTACATCGTCGCCGCGATCGGGTTGATCGCTTTGCAGACCGTGCTGATTGGCGCGCTGCTCGTGCAGCGCCGGCGGCGGCAGCGCGCGGAAGCGGCGCTGCGCGAGAGCGAAGCGCACTTCCGGATCATGGCGGATACCGCGCCCGTCCTGATCTGGAGATCGGGCGTCAACAGGAAGTGCGACTTCTTCAACCAGCCGTGGCTGTCGTTCACCGGACGGACGCTCGAACAGGAGCTCGGCGACGGATGGGCGGAGAGCGTCCACCCCGAAGACCGCGCCTTCTGCATCGAGACGTACACCACGGCCTTCGATGCGCGCGAACCGTTTCGCATGGAGTTCCGAATGCGACGGTTCGACGGCGAGTATCGCGTCGTGCTGGACAGCGGAGTGCCACGATGGGAGGACGACGGCTCGTTCGCCGGCTACATCGGATCGTGCTTCGACATCAGCGATCGTAAGCAGGCCGAGCGCGCGCTCGCTGAGACACATGCCGAACTCAGTCGCGTGTCCCGCCTCACGGCACTCGGGGAGTTCGCCGCGTCGATCGCGCACGAGGTTCGTCAACCGCTCACGGCCATCATCATCAATGCGCGCATCTGTCTGCGTTGGCTCACCAGCCCCAATCCCGATGTCGAGGAAGTGAAGGCAGGGTTGCTCGATGTCGTCACTGCCGGGCAGCGTGCCGAGGAAGTGATCAAGCGCAATCGGGAGCTCTTCCGCCATCACAAGGTGGAGGCCACGGCTGTTGACATCAACACCGTCATCGGGGAGGCGATGACGCTCGTCGGCGGTCGGCTTCGTGACAACGAGATCGTTGTCGTCACGTCGCTCGCCGGTGGGCTTCCCGCCGTCAGCGGGGACCAGATCGAGCTCCAGCAGGTGTTGCTGAACCTGATTTCCAATGCCATCGACGCGATGGAGACTGTCGCGCCCGAATCGAGGCGCATCGACATCTCATCCTCGTGCGCCGGCGATCAATTCGTCCAGGTCAGGGTCACCGATCAGGGCAAGGGGCTCGAAGGCGTCGATGTCGATCGGATGTTTACACTGTCCTACACGACGAAAGACGCGGGAACCGGTGTGGGACTGTCCGTGAGCCGATCCATCGTCGAGGCACACGGCGGAAAGCTGTGGGCGGAGCAGAACGCAGGACGCGGCGCGACCTTCTGCTTCACCGTTCCCGTGCGCTCGAGTGTTGTGGCCGCATGACGCTGAGGACCAAGAACACAGGCCTTAGAACGTCTTGTTCTTCGTGGGCTGGCCGCTGCGGAACTCGTGCGACAGGTTGTAGTAGCCCGCCGACGTCAGCGTGACCGTGATCTCCTGGTCGGTGGTGTTCTCCCAGTACCAGCCGTGGATTCCGGAGAACGGCGCCGTCAGCGTGCCGGATGCTTCGTTGCGGCGCTCGACCTTCTCGTATGTCTGTGCGTATCCTCGCGGAGCGCCATCGGGCTCGGCGTGGAACTCGTAGTTGACGGGTCCGGTTGTCTTCCACGAGTAGAGCAGCGCCTCGCCCTTGTCGAGGCGGTACTTGTATTCCATCCCCTCACGCGGCCCCACTTTGAATTCGACCGTCTCCTGCCGGAAGGCCTTGTCCTGCGGCACCACGATCGTTGCCGTCGCGCCACCCGTGGCCGCTGAACTCGAGAGCGCCTCGACCTGCTGACCGACGAGGCCGAGGTCCAGCAAGCCCGTGCGTGCACCGGTGCCGAGCGGATCGATCGCGTACTCGGCCGGCAGGACGAACATCACGAGGATGAGGCCGGCGCCGAGCAGGGCCGCCCCCGCGGCGACGAGGAGGCGCTGTCTGGCTTCGACCGTCTGTTCTGATGCTGTACTCATGACGTCACGCTGCGAGGAAATAGCCGGAGAGTTGATAGCCGACGAGGAGAAAACCGCATCCCATCACGATGGCGTTCGTCGCGAATGCGTGCCGCATGAACCCGCTGCGTGTGCGCCAGTAGCTGAGGGCGATGAGCACTCCGGTCAGCGCCAGCCCCTGCCCAATCTCGACGCCGACGTTGAAGCTCACGATATTGGCGACCAGCCCGTTGCCCGACAACTCGAACTCCTGGAGCTTGGTGGCGAGGCCGAAGCCGTGGAACAAGCCGAAGACCAGGACGGCGATTCGCGTATCGGGCTGAAATCCGAAGAAGCGCCGGAATCCATCCATGTTCTCGAAGGCCTTGTAGGCGACGGAGAAGCCGATGACCGCGTCGATGAGATACGCGTTGGCGTGGATGCCGCCGAGCACGCCGGCGAGCAGCGTCACGCTATGGCCAATCGTGAACAGGCTGACGTAGAGCAGGACGTCCTTCAGCCGGTAGAGGAAGAAGATGACACCAACCAGGAACAGCAGGTGGTCGTACCCGGTCACCATGTGCTTGGCGCCCAGATACATCAGCGGAATGATCGCCCGCCCCTGAAGTCCCTGCAGGAACACGGCGTCCTTGCCCGAAACGCCGTGCGCTTCGACGACGTTGGTTGCCACGCCAACCAGCATCGCGATCACCGCGAGTAACCACAGCCTGCGTTGTGTCATGAACATCCTCGTGAAGGGGTCAGACCCCTTCACAGTGTTTCAATTCCGCTGATACTGACCATGGCAGCTGTCGCACGAGGCGTTCAGCGTCTCGCCTGCCGCGAGGATGCCCTGCGCGTCCTTCGCCTGCGTCGCCTTGAGCACCGTCATGCCCGCATCGGCGAGCGCCTTTGACATCGTCGCCCACTCGCCCTTGTCAACCGCGCGGTCGCCCACCATGAGCAGGTTCGCGGACTCGACGAGTGCCGCGGCACTGGCCCCGACCGCAGCCCATTCCGTCTCGGTCGAGGGTTGCTTTTCATGGATACCGGTCGCATCGACGGTCGTGCCGACCGAATCGAAGACGACAGTGGCAGAGGGCCCTATGATGCCGTCCATCAGTTGCTTCACCGTGGCGACAGGCGCCATCTCCGGCGCACGCGCCTCCACCGGTGTCGCCAGTTGTGCTGTTCGTGCACCGGCGATGATGAAGCCGATGCCGCTCAAGAACAGCGCGACGCTGATAGCGAATAGCCAGTTCGTCAATCGCATTTCTCAATCCTACTTGGCGACGATGCTGAAGCTGCGGCGCCCGATTGGTTCGCCGTCACGCGTCGCCGTCACCGTCACGTTCCACGTACCCGCCATCGCCAGTTGCCCCATGCCCTGATAGCGCCCGCCTTCGACGTGCGTGAGCTTCGCCTCGGCGCGCATCGCCGGCATGTTCATCGCCGGCATCGCGGGCATGGAGAACACGGCGGTCACCATTGCGTCGGTGATGGCCGTGCCGTCCGGTTGCCGCACCGTCACTTCGATCGTGTTGTCGCCCGACTTGGGCGGATCTGGCTCGCTGCTGAAGTCGATCGTGACCCCTTCGGTCGACGTTGCTGCTGGCACCGCGTTTCCCGCCGCCGGAGCCTGGCCCTGTCCGCAGCCGAGGGTCAATATGGATACGACGAGCCCACTCCAAATCGTGACGCTAACCCGAGTCATGACGATTGCTCCCTGCTGACGTGAAAGATCGGTGCCGCCTGGCCGAAGCGCTCAGGCGAACAGCGGCGAGTATCATCTCCGATCGCGAAGAGACAGGGAATGGCGGCTACTCCGCCAGTGCGACGGGCACGTCGAATTGAACGGTATTGACGACGCCGAGCCGCTGGAACTGGACCCACACGCGGTAGACCTGAGGCCGCGGAAACACCATCTCGAATTCCACCATCGGTCCATCGTCCACGCGATACGGATGCTGGTGAATCATATCGATCAGGTCGTTGCTCGCTGCGAGCATGTGCGCCCAGGCCCCGAGGTACTGCTGGAGTCCATCCCCTGGATCGAACCGGAACCGCAGTTGAGTGCGATTGCCCGCGATCGCCTGCTCGGGGATGGTTTCCATCGAGACGCGCATGTTCTGCCCGGTCTTCGTGGAGTAATCGCGCGTGAGTTGCACGGGCGCGGGCGAATCCCCGGGTACGAACACTGTGCGTGCGTTCAATTGCGGTGTCGCACCAGCCGGGTAGAAATCGCCGAGGACGCGATACATGCCTGACTTCGGGAAGACGATCGGGAGTTGAAACACTCCGTCGGCCACCAGCGTCGGATGCGCGTGCCGGAAGAACTGCAGATCCTCGCTGACCACGAAGGCGTGAAACAGCTTCTCGTGGACGATGTTGTAGCTGCTCACCGGGCGGTCTTTCCATGGGTCGTGGACGAAGAACTGCACGGCTGCGGCCTGCCCGGCCTGCAGCGGTTGCGGCATCGTCTCGACGTCCAGATGGAACTCCACCGGGTCGGGGATACCGGCCACGAGATTCATGCCGCAGCGGCGACAGGTCCCTGGATTGTGCGAACGGACGTCCGGATCCATCGGACAGATGTAGACCGGATCCTTCGATGGGTCGATCGGCGCCGGCGACTGAATCACGGCTTGCCCGGTCGCGCTGTCGGCTGGGCCGGTCTGATCGGATCGCGCCGATACGCACACGACTCCGATCACCAGGAGCCACGCCATCACCGTCGCGCGCATTGGGTACATGTAACCACACTCTCCAGCTGTCAAAACCGAGAGCAGCGATCTATCCTCAGATACGATCGATGATGACTCGAGCGTTTCTCGTCGCCGTGCTGTGCTGGAGCTGCGCTGTTGCGGTCGCTGCCCATAACATCGGCGTGACGCCGATCACCTGGAACCGGGAAATCTCGCGTTTGGTCTACGACAAGTGCGCGTCCTGCCACCGGCCTGACGGATCGGCGTTCTCGCTGATGACTTATCGCGACGTGCAGCCGCGCGTCACCGAGATCAAGGCAGCTGTGCTCTCCCGCCGGATGCCGCCATGGGGAGCGATCAAGGGATTTGGCGATTTCCGGAACGATCAGGCGCTGACGCCCGAGCAGATCGAGCTGATGGTCGACTGGATTCAGAACGACGCCCCACGCGGGAACAATCGCCAGGCGATGCCGCCGGAGCCGCGCTTCACCGAGCCGGCGCTATACGTGCCGCCGTCCCAGGTCGTGCCGGTCAGTGGCAGCCTCACGCTGCAGCGGCCATTCGTCATGGATGGACTCATGCCGCGCAAGGTCGCGCCTGGCCAGTCGATGCGCATCACGGCGTTGCTCCCCAATGGCGCGGTGCAGCCGCTGCTGTGGCTCCACGCGTACGACCAGCGTTTCAGCCATCCTTTCCTGTTTCGGAAATCCATGCATCTCCCGGCTGGTACGGTCATCCGCGGTGTCTCCCTCGACGATGTGATCGAGTTGAT
>Ga0310810_10005179_pt1 | contig 14542 bp, 12 predicted proteins | sample NCmetagenome_FD_207641 | JGI IMG/M metagenome (GOLD analysis project Ga0310810, IMG submission 207641) | Soil microbial communities from experimental microcosm in Duke University, North Carolina, United States - NC | ecosystem: Engineered > Artificial ecosystem > Soil microcosm > Unclassified ... | reverse complement strand
CGGGGGCGGCCGCCCGAGGTGCCCGCGGGCGTCCGCTACGTGATCACTCTCGACGCCGACACCCGGCTGCCGCGCGGTGCCGCGGGTCGTCTCGTCGGCACCATGGCCCATCCCTTGAACCGGCCCGCCCTCGACGCCGGGTCGGGCCGCGTCGTCGACGGCTACGCGGTCCTCCAGCCCCGCGTCACCCCGACGATACCCACCGAGCGCGGCCGCTCGCTCTTCCAGCGGATCTTCGCCGGGCCCGCCGGGATCGACCCGTACGCCTCCGCGACCTCCGACGTCTACCAGGATCTCCTCGGCGAGGGCTCGTACACCGGCAAGGGCATCTACGACGTGGCGGCCTTCGCCACCGCGCTCGAAGGGCGCGTGCCCGAGAACACCCTGCTGAGCCACGATCTCTTCGAAGGGATCTTCGCCCGGGCCGGCCTCGTGACCGACATCGAGCTGTTCGAGGAATTCCCGAGCGACTACGAGGTCGCCGCCGGCCGTCAGTACCGCTGGGCGCGCGGCGACTGGCAGCTCCTCCCGTGGCTCCTAAAGCGCGACGTCACCGGTGGCAGGCGGGGCGGGCGGCTTCCCCTCATGGGCGCGTGGAAGATCGTCGACAACCTGCGCCGGACCCTGTCCGCCCCGGCGGCGTGGCTCACCCTCGTCGCGGCCTGGACGCTTCCCGGCAGCCCCGCGCTGGTGCTGACAACGTTCGTCCTGGCCACGCTCGCGCTCCCCGCTCTCCTGCCCGCGCTGGCCGACGTCATTCCTCGGCGACGGGGCATCTCCAAGCGGACCTACCTCCGCAGCGCGGGGCAGAGCTTCGCCCTGTCCGGATCGCAGATCGCCCTCGGCATCACCTTCCTCGCCCACCAGGCCTGGCTGATGAGCGACGCGATCGCGCGGACGCTGGTCCGTCTGTACGTGACCCACCGACACCTTCTCGAGTGGACGACCGCGGCCCAGGCCAAGGCGGACATGTCCCGTGACGTCCCCGGCGCCTATCGGCGCATGCGCGGTGCCCTGATCCTCGCGGCGGCGAGCGGGGTCGTCGTCGCCATCGCGCGCCCGGAAAGCGCCGCGATCGCGGCGCCGTTCGCGCTCGTGTGGGCGCTCTCCCCTCTGGCCGCGCGCTGGGTAAGCCGCCCCCCGCGCCCGTCACCAGCGGAGATCCTCTCCGCCGCGGACCGCCAGATCCTCCGCTCGACCGCGCGACGCACGTGGCGCTTCTTCGAGATCTTCGTCGGGCCGGACGACACCTTCCTCCCGCCCGACAACTTCCAGGAGGACCCGCGACCGACCGTCGCCCATCGCACGTCGCCCACGAACATCGGGCTCTACCTGCTCGCGATCGTGGCCGCGCGCGACTTCGGCTGGCTCGGCGTCCTCGACACCCTCGACCGCCTCGAGGCCACGCTCGCCACCATGCGCCGCCTCGAGCGATTCCGCGGCCACTTCTACAACTGGTACGACACCGGCGGGCTCCGGCCGCTGGAGCCTCGGTACGTGTCCACCGTCGATAGCGGCAATCTCGCCGCGCACTTGCTCACCCTCGGCAACGCCTGTCGCTCCGCGCTGCACGAGCCGCTACTGGACCCCGCCCGGCTCGACGGGCTACGGGACGCGGTGCTCCTCGCCGCGGAAGCCGCGGGCGGGCTCGCCGACGACCGGCGGACCCAGACCGTCACCCTCCGCGATCTCACCGAGACCTGCGCAGCCCTGACCACCGCGCTCCACGAACCCCCGGCGACCGCCGCTGAATGGGCGGCCCGCCTGCGCGACCTGGCTCTCCACGCCGACACCCTCGTGGACATGTCGCACGCGCTGACTGCCGAGCGTGGGGAGCCCGACAGCTCCGACGTCCGCGTCTGGGCTCAGGCCGCGCGCGCCACCATCGCCGGCCACGAGCGCGACCTCCAGACCATCCTGCCCTGGGCGTCGCTCCTCGAGACCGACCTCGCGGCCGGTCATCCCGATCTCTTGACCGCGCTCCGCTCTCTCCGGTCCTCGTCCCCGACCCCCGCGGATCTGCCCGACCGCTGCCGGCCGGTGATCGTCGAGCTGACGGCCCTTCGCGAGACCGCGCTCCGCGAGGGCCCCGGGGGTGAGGAGACGATCGCGGTCCTCGACCAGGCCATCGACGCCCTGGAGCGCTCCTCGGCGTCCGCCGCCACGCTCGTCCGTCGCCTCCTGGCCGCCGGTCGCGCCGCGCGGGAGCTCGCCGACGACATGCAGTTCGGTTTCCTCTTCGATCCGAGTCGCAAGATCTTCTCCATCGGCTACCGCGTCACCGACGGCAGCCTCGACTCGGGCGCGTACGACCTGCTCGCCTCCGAGGCGCGGCTCGCCAGCTTCGTGGCCATCGCCAAGGGCGACGTCCCGGTGTCGCACTGGTTCCACCTGAGCCGCCCGATGACCCCGGTGGGAATCGGGTCGGCGCTGCTGTCCTGGTCGGGCTCCATGTTCGAGTACCTGATGCCCGCGCTGGTCATGCAGTCCCCCGCGGGCAGCCTGCTCGACGAGACCTATTACCTCGTGGTCCGCCGTCAGATGAGCTACGGCGCGGAGCACGGCGTCCCCTGGGGCATCTCCGAGTCGGCGTACAACGTGCGCGATCTGGACCTCACCTACCAGTACTCGAACTTCGGCGTCCCCGGTCTCGGCCTCGAGCGGGGTCTCGGGGAAGACCTGGTCATTGCGCCCTACGCAACCGCCCTCGCCGCGATGGTCGATCCGGTGGCCGCCGCCCGGAACCTCTTGGCCCTCGTGGCGGTGGGCGCCCGCGGGCCGTACGGTTTCTACGAGGCCCTCGACTACACGCGATCGCGGCTCCCCGAGGGGAGCCGGATGGCGACCGTCCGGGCCTACATGGCGCACCATCAGGGCATGACCCTCATCGCCCTCTCGAACGCGCTCCACGGCGGCGCGATGCGCGCGCGGTTCCACGCCGAGCCCATCGTGCAGGCGACCGACCTGCTGCTCCAGGAGCGGGCGCCCCGCGACGTGGCCGTCGCGCGCCCCCGGGTGGAGGAGGTGCACGCGCCGGCCCATCTCCGCGACTTCGTCGAGCCCGTCTTCCGGCAGTTCACGACGCCCCACGGCCCCACGCCCCGCACGCACCTGCTCTCGAACGGGCGCTACGCGGTGATGCTGACCGCCGCGGGCTCCGGCTACAGCCGGTGCGCCGGCCTCGGGGTCACGCGCTGGCGCGAGGACGTCACGCGGGACAGCTGGGGCACCTACATCTTCCTGCGGGACGTGCAGAGCGGCGCGGTGTGGTCGGCCGGGTACCAGCCCACCGGGGTCGAGCCCGACACCTATCGGGTGACCTTCTCCGAGGACCGGGCCGAGTTCCATCGCCGCGACGGCGCGATCACGACCGCGCTCGAGGTGCTGGTCTCTCCCGAGGACGACGCCGAGATCCGCCGCGTCTCGATCACGAACCTCGGGCCACACCCGCGCGAGCTCGAGCTCACCTCCTTCGCCGAGCTGGTGCTGGCCCCCCCGGCCGCGGATGCCGCGCATCCGGTGTTCTCCAATCTGTTCGTCCAGACCGAGGCGCTCCCCGACCTCGGAGGCCTGCTCGCCACCCGCCGGGTCCGCGCGGCCGGGGAGCCGTCGGTCTGGGCCGCCCACACCGTCGTCGTCGAGGGACAGATCGGCGGCGGCGCGCAGTACGAGACCGACCGGGGGCGCTTCCTCGGCCGCGGGCGGACCATCCGCACGCCGATGTCGGTGATAGACGGACGGCCCCTGTCGAACACCGCGGGGTCGGTCCTCGATCCCATCTTCAGCCTGAGGCGCCGGATCCGGCTCGAACCCGGCGGGAGCGCGCGCCTCATCTTCTCCACGCTGGTCGCTTCGTCACGCGACGCCGCGGTGGCACTGGCCGACAAGTATCGCGACCCGGCCACCTTCGAGCGCACCGTCACGCTGGCCTGGACGCAGGCGCAGGTCCAGTGCCACCACCTCGGGATCGAGCCGGAGGAGGCGCATCTCTTCCAGAACCTGGCCAGCCGGGTCCTCTACGCCGATTCCGCCCTGCGCCCCTCTCCGGACGCGATGAGCCGGACGACGTCGGGACCATCGGCCCTGTGGGCCCAGCAGATCTCCGGCGAGATTCCGATCGTCCTGGTCCGGATCGACGAGCCGGAAGATCGCGGGATCGTCCGGCAGCTCCTCCGCGCTCACGAGTACTGGCGCGTGAAGGGGCTGGCCGTCGACCTCGTCATCGTGAACGAGAAGGCGCACTCCTATACCCAGGAGCTCCAGAGCTCGCTCGAGGCGCTCCTGCGAACAAGCCAGTCGGCGCGACGAGACGAGCGGGAGGATGGCCCTCGCGGCAACGTTTTCATCCTCCGGAAAGACCTGCTATCGGCGCCGGATCACGCCGCGCTGCAGCTGGCGGCCCGGGTCGTGCTCCTGAGCCGGCACGGCACGCTCGCAGAGCAGCTCGCCCGCGCCGAGCCCCCTCCGGCCCCCACCGCGCCGCGCCGGCGTCCGGCCAGGCCGGCGTCGCCGGTGGACGTCCCGCCCCCGCGCGGAGTCTCGGAGTTCTTCAACGGTCTCGGCGGCTTCGTCGAGGATGGGCGTGAATACGCGACCGTCCTCGGGGAGGGACAGTGGACCCCGGCACCCTGGGTCAACGTCATCGCCAACTCCGCGTTCGGGTTCCAGGTCTCCGAGTCGGGGGCCGGCTACACCTGGTCGGTCAACAGCCGGGAGAACCAGCTGACCCCGTGGTCCAACGACCCGGTCGGCGACCCGCCGGGCGAGACGATCTACATCCGGGACGAGGAGACGGGGGAGCTCTGGGGGCCGACGCTGCTCCCCATCCGCGAGGACGCCTCGACCTACGTCGCTCGGCACGGCCAGGGTTACACCTGCTTCGAGCACACGTCCCACGGGGTCGCCACGCGCCTCGTCCAGTTCGTGCCCCGGGAGGACCCGATCAAGATCTCCCGGCTGACGCTCGAGAATCGCTCCGCCCGCTCGCGTCGCCTGTCGGTGACTGCGTACGTGGAGTGGGTGCTCGGGGCGTCCCGCGCCGCGACCGCGCCGTTCATCGCCACCGAGCTGGACGCCGAGACCGGGGCGCTGTTCGCCCGCAACGCGTGGAGCCCGGAGTTCGCGGATCGGGTCGCGTTCGCCGATCTCGGAGGTCGCCAGACCGGGTGGACCGGCGATCGGGCCGAGCTCCTCGGTCGCCACGGGACCCTGGACCATCCGGCGGCGCTTGAAGGGGGCGGTAGGCTATCCGGACGGGTCGGCGCGGGTCTCGATCCGTGCGCCGCGCTGCAGATCGTGATCGACGTGCCCGCCGGGGGCCGAGAGGAGATCGTGTTCTTCCTCGGCCAGGCGCCCTCGGCGGCCGAGGCCCGCGCACTCCTCGCGCGGTATCGCGCCGAGGATCTCGACCTCACGCTGGAGGCGGTGCGGACCCACTGGGACGACATCCTCGGGGCCATCCAGGTCAAGACGCCGGACCGCTCGATGGATCTCATGCTGAACCGCTGGCTCCTGTATCAGACGCTGGGCTGCCGGCTGTGGGCCCGGTCCGCCTTCTACCAGGCGGGAGGCGCCTACGGCTTTCGCGACCAGCTCCAGGACGTGATGGCGCTTGCGGTGGCGAAGCGCGAGGTCGCGCGCGAGCACCTCCTCCGGGCCGCCGGTCGCCAGTTCGTGGAGGGCGACGTCCAGCACTGGTGGCATCCGCCCTCCGGACGAGGCGTGCGGACCCGGATCTCGGACGACCCGGTCTGGCTACCCTATGCGGTCACCCACTACCTCGAGGTCACCGGGGACTCGACGCTCCTCGACGAGATCGTCCCCTTTCTCGAGGGCCCCGCGATCCCGGCCGGGCACGACGATGCCTACTTCGAGCCCACCCCCTCGGCCCAGCGCGGCACGGTCTTCGAGCACTGCGCGCGCGCCCTCGATCGGAGCCTCTCGGTCGGCGCGCATGGCCTCCCGCTGATCGGCACCGGCGACTGGAACGACGGCATGAACCGGGTCGGGCACGAGGGACGGGGGGAGAGCGTCTGGCTCGGGTGGTTCCTGCACACCACCCTCTGGGAGTTCGCCCGGCTGGCCGAGGCGCGCGACGACGTCGCGCGTGCCGACACCTGGCGCGCGCACGTCCACGCGCTGAAGGTCTCGCTCGAGGCGCACGCGTGGGACGGTGACTGGTACCGGCGCGCCTATTTCGACGACGGCACCCCGCTGGGATCGGTCGTCAACCCCGAGTGCCGCATCGACTCCATCGCGCAATCGTGGGGCGTCATCTCGGGCGCCGCCGAGCCGGCGCGGGCCGCGCGGGCCATGGCCGCGGTGGAGGAATATCTGGTGCGGCGGGATCAGGAGCTCATCCTGCTCTTCACCCCGCCCTTCGACCAGGCCCCGCTCGACCCCGGATATATCAAGGGGTATCCGCCCGGCATCCGGGAGAACGGCGGCCAGTACACGCACGCCGCCATCTGGGCGGTCATGGCCTTCGCCGCGCTCGGAAACGGCGACAAGGCCAACGAGCTCTTCTCGATCCTCAACCCGATCAACCGCGCCAGCACCCGGGCCGGCGTCCACCGTTACAAGGTCGAGCCGTACGTCGCGGCCGCCGACGTCTACGCCGAGTACCCGCACGTCGGCCGCGGGGGATGGACCTGGTACACCGGCTCGGCGGGCTGGATGTACCGGGCCGGCCTCGAGTGGCTGCTCGGCTTCCGGCTACGCGGCGCGGTGCTGCATCTCGATCCCTGCATCCCGCGCGGATGGCGCCGCTTCGACATCACGTTCCGCTACCACGCGTCGCGCTACGAGATCGCGGTGGAGAACCCGAGCGGGGTGACCCGCGGTATCGCGTCCATCGAGGTCGACGGGATCCGGCGCGACGCTGCGGAGGGCCGCGTTCCCCTCACCAGCGACGGGGCCACCCACCGCGTGCGCGTCGTCCTCGGCTGAGGGCCCCGCCCCGGGGCTACCCGGGGCGGGGCCGGGTCAGCAGCCGGTCGAGGTGATTGGCGAAGAGCCGCCGCTCCCGCGCGCCGAACGGGGCCGGGCCGTCGACAAGCTCGCCGTTCGAGCGCAGCGACTGCATCAGGTTCCGGATGGCGAGGCGCTCCCGCACGTTGTCCTCCGAGTACAGCTCGCCGCGCGGATCGAGCGCGTACGCGCCCCGCTCGATGATCGCGGCGGCCAGCGGGATGTCCGCGGTGATCACCAGGTCCCCGGGCTGCACCTGCTCGACGATCCGGTCGTCGGCCACGTCGAAGCCTTTCGGCACCCGGACGGTCCGGATGAAGTCGGAGGCCGGGGTGCGGAGCGCGGTGTTGGCGACCAGCGTGGTGAGGACCTGCGCGCGGGCGGCGGCCCGGTACAGGATCTCCTTGATGACCTGGGGGCAGGCGTCGGCGTCGACCCAGATCTGCATTCAGGGGGCGCCCGGCACTACGGAGGTGGGAGTAAACGAACGGCCGGGCCCTTTATCAGGACCCGGCCTTCCATTCGACGCTCTGGCGGTCTCGTTAGACCTTACGAACGTTGGCGGCCTGGAGCCCCTTCGGGCCCTTGGTCACCTCGAATTCGACCTTGTCGCCCTCGGAGAGGCTCTTGAAGCCCTGAGCCTGGATGGCGTTGAAGTGCACGAACACGTCCTCGCCAGCCTCCTGGGTGATGAAGCCGTAGCCCTTCGCATCGTTGAACCACTTGACGGTACCCTGTGCCATCGACACTACCTCTCTTGCGAGGCTTGCGCCTCGGTGAAACCCCGCCACCATGGCAGGGAGGTCCTCCTGAAGTGGAGGACAAACAAAAACGCCGCGGGACTCTGGGTCCCCGCGGCGTTTGAATTCGACACTCGCGACTGCGTGCTCGCTGTAATCGCCAACCGAGTGAACCTTACCACTGCGAACGAGGGTACAGGTCGGCCCGCCCGTTGTCAAGAAACCTTTGCGCCATTGGCCCGGGCGGTCACCGGATCAGGCGCCACGCCATCCACGGAGCCATCCCGCTGAGCCCCCTCCGCCATCCGCCACTCTAGCCTGCCTCCCGAGTCGGCCGCGTGTTACTCTGCACTTGCCTTCCACCGGGCTCCTGCTCGACGCAACGAGACGTCGTACCCCTTGGCATCTGGCTCGATCCCACCCTCAAGCTCAAGGAGCCAGCGATTGCCGGGTGAAGCCCGTCCGCGCGAGCCAGCAGCCGAAGCAACGCCCCGGAGGCTTCCCGCCCGCCCAGTCGATCGTACGTGCGGCGGGTCGGGTGTCGATCCCATGTGTCCCGTCTGCCGCTTGCCCGTGACGAAGGACCAGCTGGAGTTCGAGATGTTGAAGGAAGGACGCTTACCCTTGGCCGAGGGCGTCTCGGAGTTCGTGCGAGGCACGGGCCGTCCCTGCGCCGTCTGCCGCCGCAGCATAGAACCCAGCGAAGTCGAGCGGGAAGTGCAAGGAGCGGGAGTGTTCCACGAGGCGTGTTACGAGATCTGGTGGGAGGATTCATCGACGAGGCACATGGATGGGAAGCACCCGTGAACTACTGGACGGACACTATGCGGCGCGGCCCGGCTCCGGGGCCACCGGGGCGACGACCTCGAGCAGCCCGACCGCGGCCAGGCCTCGGATCACCACCCACGAGGGATCGAACTCGCGCCGGCCCATGCTGAACTTCGCGGAGCGCGGGTAGGCGTGATGATTGTTGTGCAGGCTCTCGCCGCCCGTCACCCACGCCAGCACCCGCGAGTTGTAGGCGGTATTGGGGAAGTTCTGGGCTCCCCGCCAGTGCCCGAGCCCGTTGATCAGCGGCGCGACCACGAACACGTAGAGCCCCGCGTGCACCAGCCCGGTGAGCAGGCCCGGCCAGAGGCCGAGCAGCAGGCACAGCAGCGAGACCCCGACCGTGAGGCCGACCAGGCCCCGGGAGAAGAGTACGCGATCCCCCCAGTCCTCCACGAGGTCGGGCGCGAAGCGTCGGATCGTCTCGGGATTGCGTGCTTCCCGCATGTAGTAGTAGACGTTCCAGACCAGGACTCGCCAGAGGCCCAGCAGACGGGGGCTGTGGGGGTCGCCCTCGCGATCGGTGAACGTGTGATGCTTCCGGTGCACCGCGACCCACTCGCGGCGGGTCTGGCCCGTCGTCAGCCAGAGCACGGTCCGGAATGCCGCGTCGGTGATCGGATGCAGGCGCAGCGAGCGGTGCGCGAGCCCACGATGCAGGTAGACGGAGGTCGCGATGGCCGCGACCTGGGTCAGGGCCAGGGCGACGAGCGGAACGAGCCACCATTGATAGGGCATGATCTCCTCAGATCCCGGCTTCGCCGTGCCGCATCCGCTCCAGCGTCTCGGCGAGGCGGTCGGCCTGCTCGATGAGCGCCCGTCGCATCGGCGAGCGGTCGTCGCCGGTCGGATCCATCCGGGGCACATCCTCGAGCGCGCCGGGGAACTCCTCGAACACCAGTCCCCCACCCGCTTGACGGATCAGCTCCAGCACCTCACTCAGCTCGCCGCGCATCCCCTCTTCCATCGGCGTCATGCCCACCTCCGTTCGGTTCCGGCACCACGTCTTCCCGCCTCCACGTTATCAGCCGACCGCGTCGGGCGCCTATTGGACCTTGGTCCAAGCACCTTCCGTGCAGTGGACCAAGGTCCACTGGGCCCGGTGTCGATCCGCTGCTACGGTGAAGCGCAAATCGGGCGGAACGGTCTCGCATTCCGCGAGCGCACGTCTGTCGTCCGAAAAGGTGATCGATGCATCTGACGGCATCCTCGGCAGTCGTCACCGGAGCCTCTCGCAGCATCGCTCACGCCATGCTGGGCCGTAGCGCGCCCATGCGGGAGGTCCACCGGCTCATCGAGCAGGCCGCGGCCACTCCCGCGCCGGTCCTGATCCACGGCGAGACCGGCACCGGCAAGGAGCTGGTCGCCCGCACCCTGCACGAGCTCTCCGCTCGCTCCGGCGGGCCCTTCGTGGCGGTGAACTGCGCCGCGATCCCCGAGACCCTCCTCGAGAGCGAGATCTTCGGCCACGAGCGCGGGGCCTTCACCGACGCGCGCGACCGGCGCGAGGGCTGCTTCGAGCTCGCCCACGGCGGCACCCTGCTGCTCGACGAGGTGGCCGAGATGCAGCCCGCCACCCAGGCCAAGTTCCTGCGCGTCCTCGAGGAGGGCGCGTTCCGGCGCCTCGGCGGCAAGACCGAGATCACGGTCGACGTGCGGGTGGTGGCCGCCACCAACAAGGATCCGGTCGCGGCCATGAAGGCCGGAGTGTTTCGGGAGGACCTCTACTACCGGCTCAACGTCTTCACCCTCGCGGTGCCACCTCTGCGGCAGCGGATCGAGGACATTCCACTGCTGGTCACCGGCTTCATCGAGGAGTTCAACGGCAAGTACGACAAGCGCATCACCGGCGTCGACGATCCGTCGCTTGCGATCCTCATGTCGCACGCGTGGCCCGGGAACGTGCGCGAGCTGCGCAACGTGGTGGAGCGCGCGTTCGTCGGCTGCGACGGCAGCCTGATCACCCTGACGGTCCAGCCGGGCCCGGCGCTCGCCACGGTCACCGTCGATCGCGATGCCTTCACCGTCCCGATCGGCCTGCCGCTGCGCGAGGTCGAGAAGCAGTTCGTGCTGCACACGCTGGCCGCCGAGGACAACAACAAGACCCGGACCGCCGACCGCCTCGAGATCAGCATCAAGACGCTGCACAACATGCTCCGGCGGTGGGGGCTCCTCCAGCGACCGCTCGCCTGAGCGCGCTCTCCCCCCGGACGGGGAGAAGGGCTTACGGCCGGACCGCGGCGGAGAAGATCGCGCGATGGGTGGCGGAGCGGCAGATCGCCCGCCGAGGCCACGAGCCGGCCGTCAGTCCGCCCCTCCCGGGCCGGCCACCCGGCGGATGACGTCGAGCAAGGCCTGGCCGTCGAACGGCTTCCCGAGATACCCCGCCGCGCCGGATCGTCGGATGCGCTCGCGGGTCGCCGCATCGTCGTGGGCGGTCATGAAGATGATCGGGATCGCGACCCGGTCCGCGGCCAGCTGCTCCTGGAGCTCGAATCCATTCATCCCGTCCAGGTAGATATCCAGGACGAGGCACGCGGGGGGCGCCGGGGGCGTCGCGGCCAGGAACTCCCGGGCCGACGCGAAGGTCTCGACGAGATAGCCCGCCGACAGGACCAGCCGACGGAGCGCGCGGCGCACCGACAGGTCGTCGTCTACGATCGAGATCATCGGGGTGGGCATGACATAGGGGCACTCGAGTCGATCCTACAGGACGGGGGTGAGAGGAGTAGTGGACCTTGGTCCCATCCCGGGTCACGACCTCGCCGCGATCACGTTCCCTTCGCCGGCGAGCCGGACCAGCTCCGCGAGGGATCCCGCCTGCATCTTCTCCATGACCCGGGCGCGATGCACCTTGACCGTCTTCTCCCCGATGCCGAGCTCGGACCCGATCTGCTTGTTCAGCATCCCGGTCACCACCAGGGCGAAGACCGCCGCCTCCCGGGGAGTCAAGGTCGCGATGCGGCTCTGGATCTCCGTCTGCCGGGCCTGCCGCCGGCGGTCCGCGAGCGTTCGGGCCACCGCCTGCTCGATCGCCGCCAGGAGCGTGCCCTCGTCCACCGGCTTCGTGAGGAAATCGACCGCGCCCCCCTTCATGGCCTTGACGCTCACCGGGACGTCGCGGTAGCCCGTGATGAAGACGATCGACAGCCGCTGCCCCGCGGCGCGGAGGGCTTCCTGCAGGTCGAGCCCGGTCCGCCCCGGCATGCGCACGTCCAGCACGAGGCAGCACGGGCCGTCGTAGGGGCGGCGGGCCAGGAAGTCCCCGACCGAGCCGAAGGCCTCGGCCTCGTACCCGGCGGCCTTGATCAGCCTCACCAGGCTCTTGCGGACCGAGGCGTCGTCGTCCACGACGAACACCAGCGGCGCGACCGACGCGGTCACGGCCCTTCCTTGATGGCGGGTAGCGTGAACGATAAAGTGGCGCCTCGTCCGGGGTTGTTCCTCGCCTCCAGGCGGCCACCGTGCGCCTCGACGATGGAGCGGGCGATCGCGAGCCCCATCCCCAGCCCCTCGGGCTTCGTGGTGTAGAACGCGTGGAAGACGTGCTCGAGATCGGCCTCGTCGATCCCCATCCCCGAGTCCTCCACCGCCACCACCACGCTCGACGCGTGGTCGGCCCCGAGGGTCCGCAGCACGAGCGTGCGCTCGCCCTCGCTCGACTCGCGCATCGCGTCCAGTCCGTTCATGAGCAGGTTCAGGATCACCTGCTGCAGCTGCACCCGGTCGCCGCAGACCGGAGGAAGCCCGGAGGTCAGCTCGAGCCGGATCGACACGTTGCGAAGGATCGCATCGCTGCTCACGAGGCGGGCCACCTGACTCACCAGCTCGCCGATGTCGAGGGTGGAGAGCTCGAGGTTGCTCTTCTTGAGGAAGCCGCGCAGCCGGTGGATCACCTCGCCCGCGCGCTTGTCGTCCTCGACGATGTCCCCCAGGATGTCGCGAATATCCGCGAGGTCCGCCTTGTCGGAGGCGAGGATGCGCAGGGCGGCCTGGGCATTGCTCAGGATCGCGGTCAGGGGCTGATTGAGCTCGTGCGCCAGCGACGCGGTCAGCTCCCCCATCGTCGAGACCCGACCCACGTGGGCGAGATCCTGGCGGAGGCGCTGGCCCTCCATCTCGGATCGGCGCCGCGAGAGCGTGTTGGCGAACACGTCCCCGAGGAGATGGAGGCGCTGGACGAACTCGTCCCGCCAGGCCCGCTCGGTCCCGACGGTGCTGAACGCGAGCGCGCCGACCACCTCCCCCTCCACCGTCAAGGGCACCGCGACCTGCGACTTGATACCGAGCCGACGGTAGGTCTGTCGGTCGACCGCCGCCTCGCTCTCCGGCAGCTCCTCGATCTTCGAGAACATCGCCAGCTCTCCGCGCCGCAGGCGGGTCACGACCCACGGGATCTCCTCGAACCCGATCGCCGGCGGCTGCGGCCCCACTCCGTCGGCGACCCACGAGTGCGTGACCCGGGCGGTGCGGCTGTCGTCCGAGTATTCCGTCAGGTTGCCCGAGTCCACGCCGAGCAGGTCGGCGATCCGGCGAAGCGCGCGCTGGATCTCCCGGTCGACGTCGGCCGGCGATATGCGGCTGAAGGTGGCCACCTGCTCCGACAGCAGGGTCTCGAACTGGAGCCGCTCACCCAGCAGGACCTCCGCACGACGCCGACCCGCCCGCTCGAGCACGAGTCCGATGGAGAGCAGAAGCGACGAGAGGAAGAGCACCGCCCCCAGGGCGACCTGCCAGACCATCCACTCGCCGGCCATTGAGTCGTCACTATAATCCGCCGCCGATCCTCCAGCAATGTGCGTCGGCTGACGACGCTCGTGGCGATGGCGCGCGGGCGCGCCGAGCGCGTAGCCGGTCACTGCCCGGGGCCGGGCGATGGCGCGCGGGCGCGCCGAGCGCGTAGTCGGTCACTGCCCGGGGCCGCTCTCGCCCCCTTCGTCGTGCCACGGGTCGGCCGGCACCGGAACCGGAACGCCGTGGCGATAGCTTCCGAAGCGCGGCGGCTCGCGGGTCATCCGCCGCTCGCGGATCTCACCCGGTGGTCCGAACTCCCAGGGCTGCTCGGCCACTCCTCCGCCGAACCGACTGGCCCCACGGATCGGCACGCCCTCGAGGAACGCGCTCACGGTCGGGTCCGAGTAGACGCCGAAGGCGTCGACCAAGGTTCCGCGCACGCCACCCTGCCCCTCGATCGCGTAGACGATGGACATGTCGTCGGGGTCCGAGATCCCCTCGAAGCGGTGATACTCCCGGATCACGACCTGATCCGCGGTGAACGTCATCCCGCTGTCGAACGCACGGAGAGCGGTCCCGCTCACCCCGAAGTGCTCGACGAACCCGGAGCGCGTCAAGTCGTCGATCGCGCGGGCCAGCGTCAGGTATGCCACCTGGCTCTTCCCCTTAACCCCTGAAGGTCAGCATCCAGTCCGGACCGGCGTGGGCGTCGTGCAGGGTGACCACCAGACGTCCCCGGCAACGGGCGTCGCCGCAGCGGCACTCCCTGGGCCGCACCGGTCCGGGCGACCACTCACCGGTCGGGTACGTGATCCTCAGGACCGAGTCCTCCCGGCACCCCGGATCGTCCAGAAAGACGAGGCGCGCCCCGTGATCGAGCAGCGCTCCGAGCACGTGCGCCCCGGTCTCGGCCCGGATCAACGGCCGATCTCCCGAGTCGTAGAGATGGTACGGGCCCTCGCGATCCCGGAACCGTCGGGCGAAGGCGTCCTCCTCCATCGCTAGCGTCGCGCCGGCGTGGCGTCCCGTCGAGGAGATTGGTCCGCGCCATCGTCGAGCTGGGGAGCCCACGTGCCGGCCGCGTACTCGCGCAGGCCCTGCAGCAGCACGCGATGGAGGGTAGTCCCCTGGCTGGCCGCCCGGTCTCTCGCGGCCCGCTGGAGGTCGCGCGGCACGTCCCGCACCATGTAGATCCCGGTGGTCGCCAATCGGCCCAGCGGTCCGCGTGGAGTCATCGTGTGGTCCCTCCCTGGTTGCTCGCCTCCGACTCT
>Ga0310810_10005178_pt1 | contig 14542 bp, 13 predicted proteins | sample NCmetagenome_FD_207641 | JGI IMG/M metagenome (GOLD analysis project Ga0310810, IMG submission 207641) | Soil microbial communities from experimental microcosm in Duke University, North Carolina, United States - NC | ecosystem: Engineered > Artificial ecosystem > Soil microcosm > Unclassified ... | reverse complement strand
CTGCCCGCGCGCGCGAACGGCGTTCTCACCGTCACGATGAACCGGCCGGAGAACCGCAACGCGCTCTCCGAAAGCCTGATGCGCGCGCTCCAGCTCACCCTCGACGAAGCCGTCGACGACGCGAGCATCAAAGTCATCGTGCTCGCCGCCAACGGGCCCGCCTTCTGCGCCGGCCACGATCTGCGCGAGATGGCGGCGCGGCGCAAAGACCCCGACCGGGGCCTCGCCTATTATCGCGCGGTCTTCGCGCAATGCAGCCGTCTGATGCAGACCATCGTCCGCCATCCCAAGCCCGTCATTGCGCAGGTGCATGCGGTCGCGACCGCCGCCGGCTGCCAGTTGGTCGCCTCTTGCGATCTCGCCGTCGCCTCCTCCGAAGCGCGCTTCGCCACGCCCGGGGTCAATATCGGCCTGTTTTGTTCCACGCCCATGGTGGCGCTGTCGCGCGTTGTGCCGCGCAAGGCAGCACTGGAAATGCTGCTTACCGGAGAAGCGGTTTCCGCCGACGAAGCGCGCCGCATCGGTCTGGTCAACCGCGTCGTGGCGCCGGCCGATCTGGCAAGCGAAACACAATCGCTCGCCCGCTTCATCGCCTCCAAGCCGACGCAGACGCTTCGTATGGGCAAGCAGGCGTTTCAGCATCAACTCGAATTGGGCGTCTCGAGCGCCTATGATTATGTCGGCGAAGTGATGGTGCAAAATATGCTCCACGCCGAAGCCGTCGAAGGCATTGGTGCGTTTTTGGACAAGCGCCCACCCAAATGGCCGGAACCCTGATGGCATATCCCAATTATCCCGACGCCCTGATCGCCCGCATCCTGCGCAGCGTGAAGACCCTCGCCATGGTCGGCGCCTCGCCCACCGAAGTGCGGCCGTCCTATTTCGCGATGAAGTATCTGACCGAGAAGGGCTTCAAGGTCATTCCGGTCAATCCCGGCGCCGTCGGACAAACGATCCTCGGGCAAAAAGTCTACGCCCGCGTGAGCGATCTGCCGCCGCCGGTCGACATGGTCGACATCTTCCGCAATTCGGAGGCGGCCGGCCCGATCACCGACGAAGTCATCGCCAACAAGGAGCGGCTCGGCGTCAAGGTGCTCTGGATGCAGCTCGGCGTGATCAACGAGGAAGCGAAGAAGCGCGCCGAAGCGGCGGGGCTGACCGTGATCATGAACCGCTGTCCGAAGATCGAATATGGCCGTCTCTCGGGCGAAATCGGCTGGTATGGAGTCAACCGGCGCACGATCGACAATCGCAAGCCGGCCGCGTTCAGCGTCGGCGGCTCACTCAGTCGGGGATAACGAGAGATGGCCGAATATGGCTTCGACACATTGGCGGTGCATGCCGGCGCGCAACCCGATCCCGCAACGGGCGCGCGCATCACGCCGATCTACCAGACCTCAGCCTATGTCTTCGACAGCGCCGATCAGGCGGCCTCGCTGTTCAATCTCCAAGTTTTCGGCAACATCTATTCGCGCATCATGAATCCGACGGTCGCCGTGATGGAGGAGCGCATCGCGGCTCTTGAAGGCGGCACGGCGGGATTGGCCGCGTCGTCCGGCCACGCGGCGCAGCACCTGATCTTCCACACCATCATGGAGCCGGGCGCCGAATTCATCTCCGCGCGCCAGCTCTATGGCGGCTCCGTCAATCAATTCAATCAGGCGTTCAAGAAATACGACTGGCATGTGCGCTGGGCGGATTCGACCGATGTCGACAGCTTCAAGCGGGAGGTCACCGACAAGACGCGCGCCATCTTCTGCGAAAGCATCGCCAACCCTGGCGGTGTCATCAGCGATCTCGAAGGCATTGCGCGCGTTGCCGCCGATGCCGGAGTGCCGTTCATTGTCGACAACACGTTGGCGACGCCATATCTCATCCGGCCCTTCGAATGGGGCGCGCATATCGTCGTGCATTCGGCGACGAAATTTCTCGGCGGCCACGGCAATTCGCTCGCCGGCGCGATCGTCGAAGCCGGCACCTTCGATTGGTCCAAGAGCGGCAATTACAAAACCCTGTCGGAGGAGAACCCTTCCTATCACGGCTTGCGTTTCCACGAGACGTTCGGCGACTTCGCGTTCTGCGTGGCGGCGCGCGCACTCTCCCTGCGCGATCTTGGACCGTGTCTTGCGCCGCAGAACGCGTTCCTCGTGCTGACCGGGATGGAGACGTTGCCTCTGCGCATGCGGCGCCATTGCGACAATGCGCTCGCAATCGCGCAGTGGCTCGAATCCGATGCGCGTGTGCAGTGGGTGAATTACGCCGGGCTCGAGAAGCATCCGGCGCACGCCGCGCAGCAGAAATATTGCCCCAAGGGCGCGGGCTCGGTGTTCACGTTCGGGCTGAAGGGCGCCTTCGAGGCCGGCGTGAAGCTGGTCAACGGCGTGCGCATCTTCAGCCATCTCGCCAATATCGGCGATACGAGGAGCCTGATCATTCACCCCGCGTCCACGACGCATCGGCAGTTATCGGACGAGGATCGCATCAAAGCCGGTGCCGGCCCCGAAGTGGTGCGCCTTTCCATCGGCATCGAAGACCCGAAGGACCTGATCGCCGACCTCGACCAGGCAATGGCACCGTAAGTTTCGTGCGCCGCAGGGGCAAAAAATCGGTGGAAGTCATGGAAAATGGCGCTGGCCCCGGGGGCGCAAGCCGTTGACGGAAACTGCCCCGGCTGCGATTCTTCTGCCAATAAAAGGTGGGAGGACACCATGGCCTTAGATCAGCGTACTGCGCCTTATGCGGCACTTCTGTTGCGCGTCACGCTCGGCATTCTCGCGATCGCGCATCTCTATTGGAAATTCTACATTCGCGACGGCGGCTTCGACGGCTGGTGGAACGGGTTGATCCAAGCCGGTTATCCAAGCTGGGTGATCGTCTATGTGCTGTCGGGCGAATTTGCCGGCGCGCTGCTCCTCATTCCCGGCATTTTCACGCGCTGGGTCGCGCTCTACGCGCTGCCGCTGATGCTCGGCGCGGCGCAGTTCTGGCTGGTGCGCAAGGGCTTCTTCTTCACCGCGGCGGGTGCCGAGATGCCGATCCTGTGGTCGGTGGCTCTCTTGGCGCAAGCCGGATTGGGCGATGGCGCCTATGCGCTCGTGCCCTCGCCGGCGTTCCCGTTCATCGGCTCCCAACGCCGTCCGATGCCGGCGGAGTAGTCCGAAAAAAAGGGGTGTGCGTGCTCGTGCTGCGGCCCGTAGTCAGAGCACGCGCATGCTCGCGTTGAGGGCATAGGCCCACCACAGCACCGAGGCAAAAAGTCCAAGCGCGCCAACCTGATGCAGCGCGGCGAGCGGCAGCGCAACGCCGCTGACCACGGTGAAAACCCCGAGCGCAATTTGTATCGCGGTCAACACAACCGCGTGGATGCCCGCGATGCGCAGCGCGCGGTCTGCTCCGGCGCGCCTGAGCGCGACGTACAGCCAGATCACCATCGCCGCGACAACGTAACCCACGGTGCGATGCTGGAAATGCACCAGCGCGAGGTTTTCGAAATGGTTCGTCCACCACGGCGACAGATCGTAGAGGCCGGGCGGTATCCATGCGCCGGCATAAGTCGGCCACGTCTGGAAGGCGCGGCCCGCATCGAGGCCCGCCATGAATGCGCCGAGCAGAATCTGCACGAACGTCATCGCCACAAGCGCAAACGCATGAACGCGATAATGCGCGGCGCGGGCGACATGCGTGCGCGCGGCACCGCTCGCTTCGAGCGCGGTCCAGAAGATGTAGCCGAATAGAACAACCGCGAGTCCGAGATGCGCCGCGAGCCTGTATTGACTGACGACGACGCGCGTGCCCGTGAGACCCGACTGCACCATCCACCAGCCGAGCGCGCCTTGTGCCGCACCCAGAAGAAAAATGATCGCCAACCTGATGCCAAGCGCGCGATCGATGCGCTGCTGCCGCAAAAACAAAACGAACGGCACCACAAACACCACGCCCAACAAACGGCCGAGCAGCCGATGCGTCCATTCCCACCAATAGATCGCCTTGAAGCCGACAAGACCCATACCGCGGTTGATCAGCTCGTATTGCGGCGTACCCTGATACTTCGCGAACTCGGCCTGCCACTGCGCGTCGGACAGCGGCGGGATGACGCCGGTCACCGGCTGCCATTCGGTGATGGAAAGTCCCGACCCGGTAAGGCGCGTGAGACCGCCGACGACCACCATCAAGCCGATCATCGCTGCGATGACGAACAGCCAAAGTCCCACGGCGCGGTCGGCCCGGACGGGCACAGTTTCAGATGTGGAAATCGCCGCAATAGACATGCTCAACCACTAACAGGACCGCTTTTGGCCGTCCATGCGGCGCGAACACTTTCCGGTTGATGTTTCCCGTCCTTCGAGACGCGCTTCCGCCTAAGGCGAAAGCGCTCCTCAGGATGAGGCCTGCTAAGGATGGACCGTCTGCGTGAAGTAACGATTGTCGAGAACGAGCCCGATTTTCCGCTTCACGGCTTCGCGATAGACAATTGCGCCGATGGCCGCGAATTGCAGGCCCAAACCTTGGTAATTGTGGAAGCAGGTGATCTCGTCGCGGGATTTGCGGCCGGAGACCTTGCCGGAAACCATGTCTTTCAGCTCCGGCACTTTGTCCACGTCGGCAATGCCGGAATGCGCGTTGCGGTCACCCTGGTTGAAACCGCCGATGTCCGGACAATTGCGGGCGGTATAGCTCTTGCCGCCCTCGCGGGCATTGACGATCAGCCGGTCGACTTTTTCAAAGACCGCAGGTGGCAACTCGGTCCGGTTGATGCTGGACAGGTGCACGCCCGGCTTGAGCCAAACCGGGTTGATGGTCGGGCTCACCGAATTCGTCGCTGTCACGAGTACGTCCGCGCCCTCCACCGCGCTTTCCGGTGAATCCACCGCGACGATGTCGAGATCGAGCAATTGGCGGAAATGCTCGACGAAGCGGCGGCGGTTTTCGGCCGTCGGGCTGTAGACCTTGACGCGGTCGAAGCGCCGGACCGCCGAGATCGCTTCGAGCTGGCCGCCCGCTTGGAATCCTGTCCCCAATAAACCCAGCGTCTTGGCGTCCTCGCGCGCCAGGTACTTCGCAGCTACGCCGCTGGTCGCCCCCACCCTCGCCCGCTGCATGATGCCGTCATTCACCATCGCGAGAAGCTGTCCCGTGTCAGTGGAAAACAGGAGCACCGCGCCGTTGTAGCGGCCGCCGGGCTCGGAGAGATGCAGCTTCACCCGGCGCGGCTTGCCGTTGATGATCGGCCCCGTGACGATGTCCGAATTCAGCCGGATCGCCGCGATGCCGGCGGCGGGCCAGCTTCCCGACATCGTCTTGAGATCGTGTACCGCGCCTTCGCGCGCGTTCGGCACCACCGCGTCCTGGCGCGGAATATCGACAGCGTCCTGATTTCCGAGGTCGCGGAACGCCGCTTCGATTGCGGCGATGCACTCCGGCATGGCAAGGAGAGGCTCGACATCTTCGTTGGTGAGCAGGATCACGGGCGCGCTTTTCGTTTGGATGGCTGCCCGCGATTACTAGCGCCACCGGGACGATCGTCAAAGGGCAACGCAGCATCGATTTGGTCGTCTGTTTTGGGAGTGGCCGTGGCGGCGTCCTCACCCATCGACAAGCTCAGGGATGCGGGGAGTTATTTAGGGTACTGCCTTAATGGCATTGATTTCATCATCAAATGATGATAAATTTCGTGCCTATCATGCGAGGAGAGCGGATGCGCACGACTCTGGCATTGGACGACGATTTGATCGCGAAAGCCCAAGCGTTCACAGGCCTGGAGGAGAAGTCGGCCCTGGTCCGCGAGGCGCTGAAGGCCTTGATCGAACGAGAGAGCGCACGTCGTTTGGCGCGTCTCGGAGGCCAAGAGCCCGCGCTTAAACGGCCGCCACGGCGGCGGTCCCGGCCGGCGTGATCCTAGTCGATACATCCGTCTGGATAGACCATCTGCGCGCCGGCAACAGGCTGCTGGTCGAGCTATTGGAAGCAGGGAACGTTCTCGTCCACCCGTTCGTGATCGGCGAAATCGCCCTGGGTAATCTCAAGCAAAGAGAGCTGATCCTCGGTGCTTTGGCGGACCTCCCGCAGGCTGTCGTGGCGAGGGATGACGAAGTGATGCCCTTTATCGAAGGTAGCGGGCTGTTCGGCCGAGGAATTGGATATCTCGACGTTCACCTGCTGGCCTCCATACGCCTGACCGTAGGGTCATTGCTCTGGACGCATGACCGGCGGCTCCGCGACATTGCGGAGCAATTGGGCATGGCGGTGCCCCCAGGCGGCTCGTGAGCTCAGCGGAGACCATCCGCAGCCTTGCGGCAGCGTTGTGCGCTGCGCGCGAACACGCGTTGTCGCCGGGCGCTGTCGTGCAGGCGCAGCTCTTGTTGCTCGATACGATCGGATGCGGGCTCGCCGGCGCGCACGAGGAGGTGTCCGAAGCGGTTGCAGAGGTGGCGTTGCGTGAGGGCTCGAGCGGACCATGTGCTCTGATCGGCCGAACGCAGCGGGCGAGCGTTCTCGACGCGGTGCTCGTTAACGGTGTTGCCGTTCGCGTGCTCGATCTCAACGATTACATTGTGGGGCAATCCAACGGGCAGCCGGAAGCGGCGGGACATCCGAGCGACAACATCCCGGTTGCGCTTGCCGTCGGCGCACAGCGCGGGCGCTCCGGCAAAGAGATCATCGAGGCGATCATCACCGGCTACGAGCTGTACGCGCGCATTCAGAACCTGATGGACCGCGGCGGCACGTGGGACGGCGTCAGCGCCTCGGCGCTCGTCGCCGCGGCGATAGCCGGCCAGTTGATGGAGCTCGACGAGACACGTCTCGCCCATGCTCTGGCGATCGCGGCGTCACGCGCGGCAACCCCCGCCATCGTGCGGCGCGGGAGCATTTCCGCGACCAAATCCATTTCCAATGCTCTGGTCGCGCAAGCGGGCGTACAGGCAGCGCTGCTCGCAGAGCGCGGCATCACCGGGCCGCTCGCGATTCTGGAGGGCCCGCACGGCCTGCGCGAACTGTTTCCGCGCGGCGACGTGGCGAGTCTCGTCGAGCCCTTTCCATCCGACGGCGCCGTCATGCGGGCGCATATCAAAGCTTATCCATGCGTCAACACCGGACAAAGCGCAGTCGCTGCCACTCTGAAACTTCAGTCCGCGCTCAACGGAAACGTCGACAACATCGCGCGCCTCGAGATTGTCATGGCGGATTATCCTTCCATTGCGCGCCAGCAAGCCGATGCGGGACGCACCTGGCCGACGTCGCGCGAGGCCGCCGACCACAGCTTTCCGTTTCTTGTTGCGGTGAGTTTGATCGACGGAGTGTTCGGCGTCGCACAATTCGAGAATGAGCGCTGGCGCGATCCGCAAGTCGCTGCCCTGATGGCAAAGACCGCCATGAGCCGCGATGCTGCGTTGAACCCGCGGGCGCGCGGATCTTTTCCGTGTTTGTTGCGTGCGCATATGGCGGATGGGTCCGTGCTCGCCGCCGAAGTCCTCTACCCTCCGGGGTTTTCGCACACCGGACTCGATGCACGCGCCGTCACCGAGAAATTTCATGCAACAACGGCCTCAATACTCGAGCTTGACGCGCGCGAGCGGATCGTGGATGCAGCAATGCAATTCCATCATAGTCCATCGACCGCGACACTGGATGCTGCAATCGCCACAGAGGGGAACACATGAGCGAAGATATTCTCGATAATTGCGAGGACGACGTCCTGACCATCACGCTGAACAAGCCCGAGCAAGGCAACGGGCTGAACGACGCCGGCATCGCGCAATTAACAAGCTTGTTGCAGGGGGCGGCCGCGCGTGCGCGCCTCGTGGTCCTGAAAGCCTCGGGCGACGATTTTTGCGTCGGACGCATCGCGCCGCGCGGCGCGGCGCAACCCAAGCTCGAAGCGCTGCAGGTGCGGCGCGGGCGCGACGTCGTCTTCAACTGCTATGCGGCGTTTCGCGACTCCGCCATTCCGATCATCGCCGCGGTGAAAGGCAACGCGCTTGGCTTTGGCTGCGCCATTGCCGTGAGCGCCGACATCACCATCGCGGCCGACAATGCGGTTTTGCAGATGCCCGAGTTCGGCGAGAACATCATGCCGACCATCGCGATGTCGGCGCTGTTGGGCAAGGTGACGCAAAAACAACTGATGTATGTCGCCTATTCAACCGCGAAGCTGAGCGCGGAGCGGGCCGAACGCCTTGGCCTCATCAGCGAGGTTGCGCCGCTGAATTCGCTCGATGCGGCGATCGACCGCATCGTTAAGCAAATCCTCAAGGCGCCTCAGCCTGCCGTGTTGGCGATCAAGGAATTCGCCCGCGTGGCGCCGTCGATGGACATCCGCGGCGCGGTCGACTATGCGCGCAGTCTTCACGCCGTCATCAACTCCTCGAGCGAAATGAGGCCATAATGTGGCTGAGTATCGCAAAACTGTAACGGCACATTTCGGCTGACACACAATTGACAGCTTTGCGGTGAAACCACGGAAATTCCGTTACAGAGTTGTAAACCGCGACGTAAAGCCACACGAAGGATTGACCGATATAGCAATGCGTCGCGGCTCGACAGCCGAGGGGCGCATGCTATAAGCCGCGCCCGTAACCCAGATTCAGAGAATCGACTCCATGACCCATCTTCTTGCCAAGGCAGCTGGTAGTCTCGCTGCCGCCGCGCTCCTCGTGGCTTCCGCGTATGCTCAAGCACCGGCCGCCGGCGCCGGCGGTCCGCCGGTCCTGGCATCGAAGCTGGCTCCTCCGAAGGGCGGCAGCTCGCGTCTGCTGGTGACCTCCGGCTCGTTCTCCGGCGGCAGCGATATCGACGACCGCTACACGCAGAACGGCGACAACATGTCGCCCAGCCTTTCGTGGTCCAAAGGACCGAGCGGCACGCAGTCTTATGTGGTTCTGGTTGAGGACACCGGCGTCAATCGGCCCGAGCCGATCTCGCATTGGGTGATCTACAACATCCCCTCCACCACCACGAGCTTGCCGCAGAACATCCCCGGCGACGGCACCCTGGAAAACGGCGCCATGCAGGGCAAGAACATCGCCCAAAAGGTTGGCTATATCGGACCCAAGCCGCCGGCAGGCCAAACGCATCCGTACCACTTCCAGGTCTTCGCGCTGAACGCCAAACTGCAGCTCGATCCGGCGACTGCCGACCGCAACGCTGTCGTGGCTGCGATGAAGAACAAGGTTCTGGCCGCGGGCGATCTCGTGGGAAGTTACACCGGCAAATAACCGGCCTACGAATTCGCCTATCGAAGAGCGCGCGTCCCCCCGACGCGCGCTCTTTGCTTTTTGGCGCAGGTGGACATGGGCGTCGGTTCGGGAATATCCGTTGTCGGGGATCAATTCCGGACGGACCATGCAGAGCGATTGGGAGCGGTGTGCGCAAGCGTGGATCGCCTCCGTTGGCGAACGCGGAGATTGGAGTCGAGAACACGTCGTCGATCCGGTCATGCTCAGCCGCATCGCGGGACGCGGTTTTGTAAATGCCCTCGACGTCGGCTGCGGCGAGGGCCGCTTCTGCAGAATGATGAGAGCGGCAGGGATATTGCCTGTCGGCCTGGACCCGACGCCGCCGTTGCTGGAAGAAGCGCGGCGGCGCGATCCATTGGGGGATTATCGCCTCGGCCACGCCGAGAAGCTCGAGTTTGAGGCTGAAAGCTTCGATCTGGTCGTCAGTTACCTCACTCTTATCGACATCGGCGATTTCAGACGGGCAATCGGCGAGATGGGCCGTGTGCTCAGGCCCGGAGGCACTCTGCTGATAGCGAACCTAACCAGCTTTACGTCCGCTTGCGCGGCCCAAGGCTGGATTCGCGACGACAAGGGGCGCCCCCTTCACTACCCGCTCGATCGGTATCTCGAGGAATTCCCCTATACGGCGGAGTGGTCGGGCATGCGCGTGACGAATTGGCACCGGCCATTGGGAGCGTATATCGCTGCGTTCCTCGAACTGGGCTTACAGCTGGCGTTCTTTGCCGAACCAGAACCGGCGTCGGCTGAAAAGTCCGACCAGGAGACCTATCGAAGGGCGCCATGGTTCGTCGTCATGGAGTGGCGCCGGCCGGGTGAAACCCGTCCAGCGTGACTAAGAGAAGATCAGCGCGGGAAGCTCGGCGAGCGTGCGGATGACGTGGTCGGGGTTGCCAGGCAGGCGCTCAGGCCGTTGTCCATAGCGGTTACACCAGACGACCTTCATGCCGAAGGCAGATGCGGCATAGGCATCCCAACCATTCGATGAAACGAACGTAATTGCCGACGGCGCCACGGCGAAGTGGTTCGTGGCCAGCCGGTAAACGTCGGGATGCGGTTTGAAGACGCCGGCCTGTTCCACCGAAAGCACCGCATCGAGCGATGCGGCAAGACCCGCGGATTGGACGATTGCATCCAGCATCGCGGGCGTGCCGTTGGAAAGAATGGCGGTCTGCAGTCCCGCTCGTTTCAGCTTGGCGAGAACGGATGGGACCTCCGGGAACGGCTCCAAGCGGAGATAGAGCTGCATTAGACGTTCGCGCAACGCAGCATCGTTGATGCCGAGACTCTCCAACGCAAAATCGAGCGCATTTTGCGTCACCTGCCAGAAATCGGCGTGGCGGTTCTGGCTCGCGCGCAGCCAGGTGTATTGCAATTGCTTGTCGCGCCAGAGCGCAATCAGGGGCTCAAGTCTCGGGCCGAGCGCGTCTTTGCACCTGAGCGCCGCGGACGCGTAATCGAACAGCGTGCCATAGGCATCGAAAACACAGGCTTCGATGCCGGACAGTGGCGATGCGTTCGGCATCTGCGGCTAGAAATCCGGTTTGGTGGCTTGCGGGATCGGCTCGATGTCGCCATAGCCGAACCATGCGGAATTGTTTTCCGCGCAAGAGGCCTCGACCTGCGGGCCATCGTTGGAGCGCCGATAAACCTGGCGCGCGCTCCACGGCATGGTGAAGGCGCCCGGGTCCTCGACACGAACGCTGACGTCCAGCGCGTTGCCGCCGTTAGTAAGCCGATAACGCTCCACGACATGAAGCTGCGTCGTATGCGGCGTGCGGTACGAGTCGACGAACGTCTTGTCGTTGAGCCCGATGGTGTCGACCACAAGCGTGTCGCCGTTTTCGTAATGCCCGATGGATTCGCCGAACCACGACGGCTTCACATTCGCGGAGTGCCGGGCGGTGAGATAGATGTGGCGCACCATGTGGTCTTCTTCCCAGATGAGCGTCACCTCTTTCGGCGTCTGCAGGAAGTAGACGGGGCGCACCGGATACAGCACCCAGCCCGGCACGCCGATGGGCCAGCAGCGTTCCTTGGGCGTGAAGTCGGGCTTGCCCGAAATGGCGCGCGCATTCTCCTTGCGCAACGCTTCGCGCACCCAGGGTTGCAGAATCGGATTGCGCAGATCCGCGACGCGATAGGTCGGCTGCTTGCCGTCGCGCCGAGCCGCGCCGTCGTCGACATGCGGATAGACTGGGTCATTCGTCACCGGTCCGGGGCCGCTCTCGGGCGGCAAGTAATCCTGGCCGATCGGATTTTCCCCTTTGGGATCGCCGGCAATCCAGCCGGTGCGGCTATCGGGAGAAAAAATCGGAATAGCGCCCTGCCCGATCGTGGATCCTGACCACAAAGCAAACGGAATGCTCAGCAACGCAGCAAGGATGCCGGCCGAGGGGGATGGAAAAGTCTTCTTCATGCCGAAATCGACTTCATTAAGAAGGTTCTACCTTAGCCGGAACGTCCCATCGCCAAAAGACGCTCGGCAGGAACCGCAGCCGATAGCGAGACTGTTGCCCGTAGGTCAACGGCAATCCGGGCCAGCCAGAGATTTGCCTCAATCGGGCGGATATTCGCCTAGTGTCTTGAGTTATGCTGAGGGTGATGGCCGCCATGAATGCCAAGCCCTTTGACAATTCCGAGCAGCCGCCGCACGGACCAGGCGGCAGGCGCTTTCGTGCTTGGAAATTGTTGGCCGTTTTTTGCCTGCTGCTGATCGTAGGGACGGGTGCGCTTGTCGCGGAGCGAAAGCCGATCGCGGCATTCCTCGTGCAGAGCTATTTGCTGCGCCATGGCATCGTTTCCACGGTCGAATTCGACAGGCTCGCGCGCGGCGGATTCATCGCGCGCGTCAAGGTGGGCGGAGAGCGGCCGGAATTCAGCGCGGACATTTTTGACGTCACGCTCTCCTACGATGGGATTTTCACTATTCCTACGGTGGGTACGGTGCGTCTTGTCCGCCCTGTCCTGCATACGACCTATGACGGCGAACGACTTTCATTTGGTTCTCTGCAGCCGCTCGTCGACGAAGCTCTCGCCAAAGAACCCGAAGGTCCTGGCCCAAGCGTCACCGTGGAGAACGGCACTTTCGTCGTCTCCGCTCCCGAAGGCACGCTTCAATTCGCCGTAGACGGCGCCATCGCAGGCGGCGCGCTGACGTCGCTCAGCGCGAAGCTGTCGCCGACCCAATGGCGGGGTCCGCTTTTCGACGCCGATGTCGCGGGCGGCGAGTTCTCCGCCAAATTGAACAATGGCGCGCTCGATAGCTCGGCCAGGGTCGTGCTCCGCAATGCGGCTTGGAAACAGAATATGCCGGCGCAGCTGCGCGACGTTTCGGTCTCGGCCGAGATCAAGGGCGTTCAATGGCGAAAAGCCAATGACCAGATCTCCTTCTCCGCTGCGAGCGGGACACTTGCTGCCCGGTCGGCGATGCTGCAATCGGCTAAGGCCGCGACCGAGGACTTCGACGCGCGCCTTGTTTTTGAAAAAGCAGCCGGCACCCGCAGCGATGCCGGAACGCGGGTTGTTGCCCAACTCGAGCTGACGAGCACCGCCGTCGGCCTGCGTATGGATATGCGGTCCGCGACAAAACCCGTGTTAAAGGCAACGTTCAGTCCCGCGACGATTGCATTGACGCCGAACGAGTCCTCGATCGGCGGGCCAATGCATCTGGTCATGGATGTTCCGGAGGCGCGTCAAAAACTTGACGCAGGCGGAGCCGCATTGCGGGCCGCGCACGCGGACTTTTCCGGCGATGCCAAGCTTTCGGACACAGACTTCGCCGGCACGCTCGACGGCTCGCTGACGGGGACGGCCGCCATGCCGCGAGAGGTGACGCGCGAATTTGTCGCCGGCATCCCGGTCCTCTCGGCCGACCCCGCTTTGTCGGAGGCGTTCGTCCGCGCTCTCTCGAAAATGGACGCGAGAATTCCGCGGCTTCGTGTCGCGCGTTCGGCGACCGACACATCGGTCGCGCTGCTCGCCGAAGCGTCGGTTTCGGGGCCGGACAACGCGCGTCTTGCCTTCTCAGGCAAGGCCAATCGGCCGCTGTTCAGGCGGCGGAATAATTCCGTGGACGGAGGTTTTGACCTGCGCCTTCGCGGCGGCGGTCTTCCGGAACTGGACCTCGGAGTGGCCTCCTATCGGGCGAACTGGAATGGGCAGGAGGTCGCATGGAACGCATCGACGCGCTTCGAGACCAGAATGGACCTTGCCGACTTGCGCGGCCTTCACGTGAAAGGCGCGGGCGAGATCGAGAGCAGCAATGGCCGCCTTTCCTTCGTTCTCCCGCAATGCTCCGATACAGAGTTCACGGCTTATCGAGGCGACAAGGGAGAACTGCTCAATCATGCGAAGGCGCGCCTGTGCGCCGAGGCAAGCCGTCCGCTCATGATTGCGGACAAGAGCGGTTGGCAGTTCTCCGGTCGTCTGAGCGGCGTCTCCGCCCAATTGGAACAGGCGCAAAGCCTGCTTGCCGACGGCAGCGGCACCATCACACTCGCGGAGCGGTCGGGCGTTCGTATGGGGCGTCTGGAAGCCGACCATGCGGTCGTCTCGGACCTGCTGAAAGAGGCGCGTTTCCGTCCCCTCAATCTCGACGGAGCGATGGACCTGAGCGGCGAAGATTGGCGTGGAACATTTGCGCTCGCGGCGCGCGGCCGGCGCTTTGCCTCCGTCGCCGTGCACCACGACATGCACAACGGATCGGGCGAGGCCGCCATTACTGCGCAGGACATCGCGTTTGACCCGACGAATTTTCAGCCCGGCGACATCTCTCCGCTCCTTTCCGCCTTCGCCACGCGCGTGCGAGGGCGCGCAAGCTTCGGCGGTGAGGTTCGCTGGACAACGCAGCAGCTCGAGAGCAGCGGCCGGGTTCGCCTCACGGGCATCGATTTCCAGAGCCGTGCCGGCCAAGTGCGGCAAACCAATGGCGAGCTGAGTTTGACGTCGCTCATGCCCGTCACCCTGGCGCCACGTCAGACCGTCTCCATGGAGCGCATCGATTGGTTCGTGCCGCTCGAGCAAGCGAAGGTGCAATTCTCGTTGTCGCCTTCCGAAATCGCGCTCGATTCGGCGGCGGCGAATATGGCCGGCGGGCGCGTCAGCCTCGACCCCGAGCGCTTTGCTTTTGCACCAGAATCGACAACGCAAGGAACGCTGCATCTCGAACATGTCGATCCGGCTCCGCTCCTGGCAGCGGCAGGACTCGCCGACCGGATCAAGATGCAAGCACGCGTTCAGGGTGTGGTTCCGTTCACCTTTGGGCCGGCCGGATTGCGTTTTGCCAATGGCCGCATTGCCGCCGAAGG
>Ga0310810_10005177_pt1 | contig 14544 bp, 15 predicted proteins | sample NCmetagenome_FD_207641 | JGI IMG/M metagenome (GOLD analysis project Ga0310810, IMG submission 207641) | Soil microbial communities from experimental microcosm in Duke University, North Carolina, United States - NC | ecosystem: Engineered > Artificial ecosystem > Soil microcosm > Unclassified ... | reverse complement strand
CGTTCGCCACGCTTTTCTGTCTCGCGACCCTGCGCGCGTCGCACGGCGAATCCATCGGTTCGTGGTCGCGATTCGTGTCGGGCACGGCCGCTGCACCGTTTCGCCTGGGCACGGCCGCACGTCCCTTCGCATGGTCCACGGCCGTCGGCGATTTGAACGGCGACGGGACGCTGGACTATGCCGTGGCCGATCACATCGGCCGCGACCTTGCCGGCTTCGAGTATTCCATCGACCTGTCGATCAGCGGCCTGGCTGCGCAGCGCGTCACGTTCAGCTCACCGAGCGCGGCGTTGTCGATCGCCCTGCGAGACGTCGACCATGACCAGGATCTCGATGTAGTCATCTCGACCGTACTCCAGCCGGGCGTCGTCCGCATCTGGCTGAACGACGGATCAGGGGCGTTCACCGAAACAAGCGGGTTCGACACGTTCACCTGGCGTGCGACGACGTCCCTGGCACCGGATTCATTCGGAGACACGCTGGGCGGTCTCGAGTCGACGTCCCGGTACGGTCGCGACGCCGTCGAGGCCGCCGCCGAGCGCTCGACGATCGTCGCCGTCAGGTGGATGACATCTGCCTTGGACGACGTGCGTGCCACCTCGAGCCTCGGCAAAGCGCGCCGGTCTCGCGCTCCCCCCTCCGCCGCCTTCCTGTTCCTGTAACTCACGGATCGTAAACAACGCGTCGCGCGCGCACTGGCGCGCCGGCGGCGGAGTGTTCGTATGAATGTGTGTCGGTGTGCAGCCGTGGCTGCATTGCTGTGCGGTGCCGCGCCCGCAGCAGCTCAATCGATCGTGACGGTCGACCAGGCGGTCCACGAAGCGATCGATCGCAACCTGTCTCTTCTCGCGGAACGCGTCAACCTGACCATCGCGGACGCTGCGATCGTGACGGCCGCGCTGCGCCCGAACCCGGTCCTGTCCGGCGGCGCCAACAGCCTCGACTGGCTCGGCACCGGGTTCAACGAGGTCAACGGCGCAGGGCCACCGGAATACTCCGCGCGCGTCGATTTCGTGCTCGAGCGAGGCAGCAAGCGCGCGCTGCGCACGACGATGGCGGCGGCGGCGAAGACCGTCTCGGAAGCGCAGCTGTCCGACTCCATCCGCCGGCTGACGCTGGATGTCACGCTCGCGTCGATCGACGTGCTCGAGGCGAAGTCGAAGCTGCAGCTCGCCACGTCCAATCTCGACGCCCTCACCCGCCTCGTGCAACTCAACGAGCGGCGCTTGAGCGGCGGCGCGATTCCGCCGCTGGAAGTCACGCGCTCACGCGTCGCCATGCTGCAGTACCGCGCCAGCGTCAGCAGCGCGCAGCTCGCCCTGACGCAGGCACGTCTGAAGCTGCAGACGCTGATCGGCCGCGGCAGCACGAGCCCGCTCGTCGATTTGGACGAACCGCTCGGTATTGCGCCTGCCGCCGTGCCGATCGACCTCGGCGGGCTGCAGGCGGCGGCACGGATCAACCGGCCCGATGTTCGCGCGCTGCAGCGCGAGCAGGCACGCTCGCAATCCGACCTGCGCCTGCAGCTCGCCAACGGCAAGGTGGACTACACGATCGGCGCCGAGTACCGGCGTCAGCAAGGCGTCAACGGCACCGGAAATCTCGCCGGGCTCTTCTTCAGCGTGCCCCTGCCGATCTTCAACCGCAACCAGGGGGAAATCGCGCGCGCCGGCGCGGAACAGGAAAAGGCGACGCGCTCGTTCGCGGCCCTGAACAACAGCGTCGACGGCGAGGTGGCCTCCGCGTACCAGGAGTTCGAATCGGCGCGCCAGCTGCTCACCGACATGGAGCGCGACCTGCTGCAGCCGGCCGCCGACGCCAGGGCCGGCACCACGTACATGTATCAGGCGGGGGCCACCTCGCTGCTCGACGTGCTCGACGCGCAGCGCGCCTTCAACGAAACGATGGACACCTATTACTCGGCGCAGGCCGCCTATCGGAGAGCCGACGCCCGGCTCGGCCTGGTGACCGGTGTGGACCTGAAAGGACACCCATGAGTCGTCTTCGTCTCAGCGGTCTCGTCGCGCTCACCGTTCCGATCGCGATCGCCTGCGGCGCGTCGGGGTCCGCACCAGCCGCCGCGGGAAGCGCGCCCGCGCCGGCGTCCGCGCCATCCCGTGACGCCGCGGTCCGTCTCGACGAATCGCAGCGCGCGCAGATCGCGGTCGAGGTGCTCTCCACGCAGCCGATCGACGACGTGATTCACGCCACCGGCACCGTCGAGTTCAACGCCGACCGGATGGCGCGGATTCTCTCGCCGGTCTCGGGTCAAGTGCAGTCGCTGCGCCTGAACGTCGGCGACACCGTGCGCCAGGGCGACACGCTGTTCGTGCTGAGCAGCCGCGAGGTCGCCGCCGCGGTCGCCGAACACCTTGCGGCACAAAAGGATCTCGACCTGTCGGAGAAGACCTTCGCGATGACGCAGGACCTGTTCGACCATCAGGCGGCCTCGCGCATCTCGCTGCAGCAGTCCGAGAACGATTTGGCCAAGGCGCGCGCCAAGGTCGCCCAGAGTGAAGAGGTCCTCCGCGTCCTCGGCTTCGACGAGCGCGCGCTCCGCAACAGCGCGGTCGTCCCGTCGCAGATGGCGATCCGGGCGCCGATCGGCGGCATCGTCACCGAGCGCTCGATTACGAACGGGCAGTTCGTCGGCAGCGACTCGACGCCGTTGATGACCATCGCCGATCTGTCGACGGTCTGGGTCCAGGCGGACATCTTCGAGCGCGACATCCACAGCATCGCCGCCGGTCAGAAGGCCGACGTCACCACCGCGGCATACCCCGAGGATCATTTCGGCGCTCAGGTGGCCCGTATCGGAACGGTCGTCGATCCGCAAACGCGCACGGCCAAGATGCGCTTCGTCGTCGCCAATCCCGGGCTTCGACTGAAACCGGGCATGTTCACCGAGGCGACGGTCCAGCTGCGCCAATCGATCACCGGGCTCACCGCGCCGGCGAAGGCAATCTTCGTCGAGAACGGCAAGAGCTACGCCTATGTCCAGGGCGGCACCTCTCAGTTCTCGCGGCGTGAGGTCTCGACGGTCGCCGGCAGCGGCAACCGCGTGCGGGTGACGAGCGGGCTTGCCGCCGGCGAGCGCGTGGTCACCGACGGCGTGCTCCTGCTGCGCTCGCTCGAGACGGACGACCCGGGCCGATGATCCGCCGCATCATCTCGTTCGCCGTTCACCAGCCGATGTTCATGGCGATGTTGATGGCGCTGTTCATCGGCGCCGGGGTCGCGGCGTTCCGCTCGCTGCCGGTCGAAGCGTTCCCCGACGTCACCGACGTGCAGGTGACCGTGATCACGTTGTTCGCCGGGCACGCGCCAGAGGAGGTGGAAAAGCAAATCACCATCCCGCTGGAGATTCAGCTGAGCGGTCTGCCCAACGCTGTGCGTATGTTCTCGCACACGCAATTCGGGCTCTCGTACATCATCCTCACCTTCAACGACGAGGCGAACGACTACTTCGCGCGGCAGCAGGTGCTCGAACGCCTGCAGGGCGTCGACCTGCCCGCAGGCGTCCAGCCCCAGCTCGCGCCGCTGTCGACGGCGATCGGCGAGATCTACCGCTACCGCCTGCAGGGACAAGGTCTCGACACCACCGAGCTGCGCGGCCTTCAGGACTGGGTCGTGAGCCGCCGCCTCAAGATGATTCCCGGCGTCGCCGACGTCGTCAGCTTCGGCGGCTTCATCAAGCAGTACGAGGTGACCGTCAACACGACGCGGATGAAGTCCTACAACGTGACGCTGCAGCAGGTGTTCTCCGCGCTGGGACGCGGCAACGCGAACGCCGGCGGCAGCGTGCTCGAACAGGGCGAGCAGCAATACCTGATTCGCGGCATCGGCATGCTCCGTTCCGGCGACGACATCGGCGACATCGTGGTCGCCTCGCACAACGGCACGCCGCTGCTGATCAAGGACATCGCGACGGTGTTGACTGGCGCCGTGCCGCGCCAGGGACTGGTCGGCCAGGACGGCGACGACGAGATCGTGACCGGGATCGTGCTCATGCGGAAGGGCGAGAACCCCTCCGAAGTACTGAAGGCGGTGAAAGGCACGGTTGCCGCCATCAACGAGAACGGCCTGCCGCACCCCGCGCGGATCGTCGCGTTCTACGACCGCACGCAGTTGATCGGCACGACGCTGTCGACCGTGTTCCGCAACCTGCTCGAGGGTGCGGTGCTCGTGGCCATCGTGCTGTTCCTCTTTCTCGGGAACGTCCGAGCCGCGGCCATCGTCGCGGTGGTGATCCCCCTGGCGCTGCTGGCGACCTTCATTGGCCTGCGCCTCCGCGGCATCCCGGCGAACCTGCTGTCGCTCGGGGCGATGGACTTCGGCATCATCGTCGACGGCGCGGTGATCGTGCTGGAGAACATCTTCCGGCACCTCCACCAGCAGCGGGAACAGCATCGCGACGCGCGCGCGATCGTCCTCGACGCCGCCACCGAGGTCGGCCGGCCGACGGTGTTTTCGATCGTCATCATCATCCTCGCCCATCTGCCGATCTTCACGCTGCAGCGGCACGAAGGACGCATCTTCGCGCCGATGGCCTACACCGTGGTGTCGGCGCTGATCGGATCGCTGCTGTTCTCGCTGACGCTGGTGCCGCTGCTCTGCCTGCACCTCCTCAGCAAGAGCACCGTCACGGAGGAGAACGCGCTGGTTCGCGCGTGCAAGCGCCTCTACCGGCCGGTGCTCGCGACGGCGCTGGCGCATCGCGTGCCGGTGCTCGTCGGTGCGGTGGCAGCCCTCGCCGGCAGCCTGGCGCTCGCGCCGCGGCTCGGCACGGAATTCCTGCCGGAGCTCAACGAGGGATCGATCTGGATCAACCTCATGCTGCCACCCGGCATTTCGGTCACCGAAGCCTCGCGGCAGCTGGCCCGCGTCCGAGCCGTGATCCGGACGATTCCCGAAGTGCGGACGGTGGTCTCCAAGACCGGACGGCCCGAGGACGGCACCGATCCCAAGATGATCAACATGGCGGAGTTTCTCGTCGACCTCAAGCCGCCGGCGGAGTGGCGGCCGCACACTTCCAAGGACGCACTGATCGATCAGATGAATACCGCGCTGCAGGCGCTTCCCGGCATCGAGCCGAGCTTTTCGCAGCCGATTCGCGACAACGTCCTCGAAAGCATCTCGCAGATCGACGGCCAGATCGTGATCAAGGTGTTCGGCGAGGACATGAACGTCCTGCGCCATTCGGCGGCCGACGTCCTGCGTGCGATCGCGCCGGTCCGCGGCGTTGCCCGCGCCTTCGTCGATCGCGGCGGGCAGGTGCCGCAGCTGCAGATTGAAATCGATCGCGCCCGGGCAGCGCGCTATGGGCTCAACGTCGCCGACGTCGAAGACGTCATCGAAACCGCGCTCGGCGGACGGACCGCGACCGAGTTATGGGAGGGCGAGCGCCGCTTCGCCGTCGTCGTCAGGCTCGGCGAGGAGGAGCGGCGCAATCCGGAAGCGATCCGGAACGTGCTGGTCGACACGCCCGCTGGAGTGCGCGTGCCGCTGTCCGACGTGGCGTCGGTGTCGGTCGGCAGCGGCGCGATGAACATCGCCCGCGAATCGGGAACCCGGGTGATGGCGATCGGCGTGTTCATTCAGGGGCGCGACATGGGCGGCGTGGTGACGGACATGCAGCAGCGCGTCAAGGCCTCAGTCCGGTTTCCCACCGGTTACTACGCCAGCTGGGGAGGAGAGTTCGAGAATCAGCAGCGGGCGATGTCGCGTCTCAGCCTGATCGTGCCGATCAGCATCCTGCTGATCTTCGTGATCCTGTTCAACGCCTTCGGCAGCATCAAGGACGCCTCGCTGATCCTTCTCAACGTGCCGTTCGCGTTGATTGGCGGCATCCTGGCGCTCTACCTCACCGGCATCCACCTGAGCGTCTCGGCGGCAATCGGCTTCATCGCCCTGTTCGGCCAGGCGGTCCTCAACGGCGTCGTCATGGTCAGCTACTTCAATCAGCTGCGCCGGGCCGGCGCAAGCGCCCACGACGCGGCGCTCGAAGGATCGATGGTCCGTCTCCGCACGGTGCTGATGACCACGATGCTCGCGATGCTGGGCCTGATGCCGATGGCGCTCTCACACAGCATCGGCTCGGAGGTGCAGCGGCCGCTCGCAGTCGTGATCATCGGCGGCCTGTTCTCCGCGGCGGCGCTGACGCTAATCGTACTGCCGGCGCTGTTCGTCATTTTTCACGAACGGCGTCACCACGCGCGGACGGTGACATGATGATGGCCACACAGATTCGGGTCTGTATCACCCTGGTTATCGTGGCGGCTGCGTCGATGTCCGGATGCGCGCATCGCGCCAGCGGCGAGCCCGGCGGTGTGTGGGAGCTGCGCGGCGCCATCGTCACCGTCACCGGTGAACACCTCGCCATCCGTCATAAAACCGGGCAAGTTGTCGACCTGCTCATCGACGATCGCACGATCGTGCTGCACGACGAGCAGCCCCAGGGACGCGAGGCGCTGCGCCGCGGCAGACGTGTGCGGGTTGAAGTGGAACAGCTCGCGGCCGGCGGCAACGTCGCCCGCACCGTACGCGTCTACGGCGGCGGTTCATGATCGGCAGCATCGCGGGATGTGCGGTTTGCAAACCTACCTGGCGCCGAAGACCTTCGAAAGCTCGTAAGGCGCCGTGACCTCGAGCTGGTCGTAGCGGCAATCCTTCGGCTGCTTGTCGAAGCGCCAGCGCTGGAAGACCGCTCCGTGCCGGAAACGCGCGCCTTGCATGTGGTCGTACTTCACCTCGCACACGCGCTCGATGCGCAGCGGCTCCCACGACAGATCCTTGCCGGCGCTCCACCGGCTCTGGCCGCCCGGCATCCGTGTCATGTCCTCGCTGTAGGCCTCCGCCCATTCGCGCCAGGGATGCTCCTCCATCGCGCGCTGGCGCAGCGGCGCCAGCTCCACCGCCAGCTCCCTCCGCTTCGCCATCGTGAACGACGATGTGACGCCGACGTGATGCAAGCCTCCGCCCTCGTCGTACAACCCGAGCAGCAGCGAACCCACGAGCTCGCCCTTCCCCAACTTGTGCCAGCGAAAGCCGGCGACGACGCAGTCGGCGGTGCGCGCATGCTTGATCTTGATCATCGCGCGCTTGCCCGGCTCGTAGATGCCGTCAGCCGGCTTGGCGACGACCCCGTCGAGGCCGGCGCCTTCGAAGCGCGACAGCCATTCGGTGGCGACACTGACGTCGCGCGTCATCGGCGTCAGGTGAATCGGCGAGGCGACGCCGGCGAGCAGGCGCTCGAGCAGGACGCGACGCTCCGCCTGCGGCACCTCGAGGACGTCCTCGCCGTCAACGGCGAGCAGATCGAACGCGACGAACTCGGCCGGCGACTCCCTGGCGAGCTTCGCGACGCGCGACGCGGCCGGGTGCAGCCGCATCTGCAGCGCGTCGAAATCGAGGCCGCGCGGCGTGGCGATCACGATCTCGCCGTCGAGGACGCAGCCGGCCGGCAGCCGCTCGAGAAACAACGCATGAAGCTCGGGAAAGTAGCGATCGAGCGGCTTGAGATCGCGGCTCTGGATGAAGACGTCATCGGCGCCGCGAAACACGAGGGCGCGAAACCCGTCCCATTTGGGCTCGTAGAGGAAGCCGCCGCCCTCGGGCAGGGTCCCGGCGAGCTTGGCCAGCATCGGCTCGATCGGCGGCTCGATCATCGATATGCAGGATACTGTGACCCGGAGTCTGCGCGTGGACGTTTACCTGATCGACGGCACCTACGAGCTCTTCCGCCATTTCTACGCCGTCCCTTCGGCGCGCGAGGCCGACGGCCGTGAAGTCGGCGCCGTGCGCGGCGTGCTGACGTCGATGCTCGGGATGATCAACAGCGGCACGCGTTACATCGGCGTCGCCACCGACCATGTCATCGAGTCGTTCCGCAACCGGCTCTGGTCCGGCTATAAGACGGGCGCCGGCATCGACCCGGATCTGTACTCGCAGTTCCCGCTGCTGGAAGAGGCGCTCGTCGCGCTCGGGATCGCGACCTGGCCGATGGTGGAGTACGAAGCGGACGATGCGCTGGCGGCCGCCGCGGCGGAGGCGGCAAAGGATCCGCGCGTCGAGCGCGTGATCATCTGCACGCCGGACAAGGACCTCGCGCAGTGCGTGCGCGGCACGCGCGTGGTGCAGATGGATCGCAGGAGCCGCGCGATCCGCGACGAGGCCGGCATCATCGCGAAGTTCGGCGTGCCCCCGGCGTCGATCCCCGACTATCTGGCACTGGTCGGCGACGCGGCGGACGGCTATCCGGGACTGCAGGGCTGGGGCGCGAAATCGGCCGCCGCCGTGCTCGCGAAGTTCGGCCACCTCGAATCGATTCCTGCCGACTGGCGCACGTGGGGCGTGAATGCGACGCGCCCCGGCGCGCTGGCACAGACGCTGGAACTCGAGCGTGAGCGTGTGCTCCTGTTCCGCGATCTCGCGACGCTGCGCGAGGATATTCACCTGTTCGATTCGGTCGACGAGCTGAAGTGGCCGGGGCCGACGCCCGCGTTCCAGCCGCTCGCCGCGCGATTCGAGGCGGCAGTGACGGCGCCGGATTCGAAACGCGCGCCCCGATCGCAGGGCTGAAGCCCTGCGCCACAACTGTCAGCGCTTTGGGACGAGCTTCAGCATGCGGCCAGCCGAACTGTCGGTCAGCAGGTACAGCGCCTCGTCGGGACCCTGGCGCACGTCGCGAATCTTCTCGCGCTTCGGTTTGAGATCGGTCAGCAGCCGCTCTTCGCCGACGATGTTCTCGCCATCGAGCGTCAGCCGGACCAGATCTTCGGTCTGGTGGCCGCCGACAAACAGACTGCCCTTCCACTGCGGAAACAGACTGCCGGTATAGAACGCCATACCGCTCGGTCCGATCACCGGATCCCAGTAGTAGCGCGGCTGCTCCATCCCGTCCTTCGCCGTGATGTTGCCGGTGATCGGTCTGCCGAAATATTCGATGCCGTACGCGATCGTCGGCCACCCGTAGTCCTTGCCTCTGCGAACAATGTTGATCTCATCTCCACCGCGCGTCCCGTGCTCCACTTCCCATAGCTCGCCGGTCGCCGGGTTCAGCGCCGCCGCCTGAACGTTGCGATGGCCGATGGACCAGATCTCGGGGCGTGCCCATGCTGTCCCGACGAACGGATTGTCTTCCGGGATCGATCCATCGGGATTCACACGAACGATCTTCCCGAGCAGACTGTTCATCAGCTGCGCCTGCATCCGGCCCTGGAGGATCGACCGTTCGCCCTGGGTGATGAACAGCGTGCCGTCGCGTCCGAAAACCAGCCGGCTGCCGAAGTGTGCCGCCGACACCATCGACGGCACCTGACGGTAGATGACGTGGACATTCTCGACAGCGGGCGCGGCGCGGTCGAGCAGCAGCTTGCCGCATGCCACTGCCGTATTGTTCGCACCGCCCGATCGCGGTTCGGCGTAACTCCAGTAGATCAGCCCGTTGTCCGCGAACTTCGGATCGAGCGCGACATCCAGCAGTCCGCCCTGTCCGCTCGCATCAACGCGGAGAAGACCGCTCACTTCCGGCGACAGCGTGCCGTCGGTCGCGACGATCCGCAGGCGTCCGGGCCGTTCGGTCACCAACATGCGACCGCCAGGAAGGAAGGCGAGGCCCCACGGGTTCTCCAGCCCGCGGGCCACTGTCACGACGTCGAAGACGACCGAGGACTTCCGCTCGGGCGCGCGGGTCTGTCCGGCAAACGCCGGCACCTGCCCTCGCGCGTTAGGCGGCGCCGGATCGACGCCTGCCCCACGTGGCTGCCACAGGCGCGGCGCGAACACCAGCAAGATAAACAGGATGGCCAGGCCAGCCGCGATCCTGAACCTCATAGGTCAGCAGTATTCACCGCTCGACGGCGGCGTAATCGGTACCTGATTTGCTGCTTGTAACAATTGCGTCGTCAAAACGTGGTGTTCGTGTATCCCGCGGTGACATAACAGGTAATTGTGAAGGTTCGAATCAAAAAGACCCCTGATGAAGAGGAACTCGACGGCGTTCGCCTCGACGATATGCAGCCCGGCACAGTGCGCGAAGTGTCACCAAGCATCGGTGCGTGGCTGGTCGTCGAGCGTTACGCCGTGCCGGAAATGCGGGCTGACGTCAGCCCGCACGTCGACGATTTTCTGACCGGCCGCGAACCGGCGCCCAGCCGCCTCACGTTCGCTCCCCGTCGCCGCCGAAGCGACTGGGATTACTGATCGTCCTTCGATAGTCTTCTTCCGTGTCGATATCGGCGAACGCGCCTTCGTCGTCGATGGCAATGTCGCCTGCGGCGGTCGCGTGCGCGCGCACGATCGGTTTGGCGCCTGTCGACGGATCCGCGCCGCGCAGGGCGCCGAAGATCGACCGATCGATGAGCAGCGGATGGCCGTGGCGATCGCCGGAAGTCGGACGCACGATCGGCGCGCGCGTGCGGCGATAGCTGTCGATCACCGCGCGCACGGTCGCCGGCGAGACCAGCGGCACGTCGACCAGCGTGACCAGCACCGCCGCGACACCGGGCCGATCGATCACGTCGAGCCCTGCCAGCAGCGACGACAGCTGGCCCCGATCGTAGTCGCGGTTGACGACGAAGCGGGCGGGCAGGCCGCTCTCGGAAAAGCTGGCCGCGATCGCGTCGGCGTCGTGTCCCACGACGACGATGACATCATCGACGTCCGCGTCGAGAAACGTCTGCACGATGCGGGTGAGAAACGTGTGGCCGTCGCCGGCGGGCAGCGTCGCCTTCGCGCGCCCCATCCGCGAGGATCGACCGGCCGCGAGCACGATGGCGGGGATCACCGACGCCATGTTATAGAATCGCGGCCATGAATTATGCTGGTCTCCACATGCGCTGTCAGCGCTGCGGAGCTGAAATGGAGATGCGGGATCCTGGTGAGGGGACCCCGTGGACGCCTGACCAGTTCTGGGTCTGCAACAATTGTGGCCGACATTTCTGGACGACGTATCCGCCGCCGAAGCCCGCGGCGGCCGCGTCGGCCGCCGCCGGAGCCGCACCAACTCCTGCCGAACCGGCGTCATAAGTCACAGAATGTCTCGACACTACAGACTCGAGCATCCCGTCGACGACCCGGACGAGGACGACGACGACGATGATTTCGACGAAGACGACGACGGAGATGATGACGAGGACGCCGATGAAGAGGAGGTCGAAACCTGGCAGGTCTCCGATTCGTGACGTTCCGCTAAAGTACGCTCCCTCCTTGACTTCGGCGACTGAACTTGCCTAGACTGGCCCCTATTTTCAAGCTCAACTAAGGCTGGAGACTCTTCGGAAACGGGAGGGGTTCGGGCTATGCCAACCGGGACAATCGCAAGGCTCCTGATCGACAAGGGGTTCGGGTTCATCCGCGACGAAGGCGGGATCGAGCACTTCTTTCACCGCAGCTCAGTCCGCAGTACGGTGTTCGAGCTGCTGCGCGAAGGGCAGCGGGTCGAGTTCACGCCTGAGGATTCGCAAAAAGGACCGCGCGCCGGCGACGTTCGTCTGATCGAAGGCTGATCTTTCTTCGGATTGCGGGGTCGTCCCCGCAATCCGGTTCACCTGCGACAAAGATGGCGGAAGCGCCTGGGAGTCGAACCCAGCCTCCCCGTGTTAACGGGGAGCGACCGATTTTGAAGACCGGGAGGGCCACCGGGCCCCGTTCACTTCCGTAGACCGATTATCCCAAGAACTTCGTCCGTGTCGCTGAGATCCTTCAGCACCGCATCGGCTCCCGCCGCGCGCAACTCCTCGACCGAATGACTTCCTGTGGCGACCGCCAGCGAGCGGGCGCCGGCGTAGGCGGCGCAGTCGACGTCGAGCGGCGTGTCGCCGATGACCAGGGCATTCGCGGCGTCGAACACGGGGCCGCCGCACGCAGCCACGGTGGCCAGCGCCTTGGGCACCAGCACGTTGCGATGCGGGGCGGCGTCGCCGAACGCGCCGCATGAGAAGTATTTCCAGAGATCGAAGTATTCGAGCTTGAGGCGCGCGCCCGCTTCGAAGTTGCCGGTGAGCAGCGCGAGGTAGACGTCGTCTCTTGGCGCCAGCGCGTCGAGCAGCTCGCGAACGCCGGGCATCAGCCCTTTACGCGCGACGCCGGGCTTCTCGAGCTCGATCGCGAGGTGCCGTACGTACGCCTGATGGAAGCGTGCGAGGGTGGAAACGTCTTCGGAGATGCCGTGCGCGGCGGCGGCGTCGCTGAGGATCCAGGCGTCGGTCCGTCCCGCCATCGCAATGCCATCAAATGCGTTGGCAATCGCAAAGACGTCCTCGAAGGCTCGCGACATCGCCCTGCCGCCGGCGCCTCCGGTGAGTACAAGCGTACCGTCGATGTCGAACAGGATGAGTGTGGAGGCGCTCGTCCTAATCTTCGCCGCGGACGTTGCCGGCGCGCGGCCCCTTGGCCGATGGCTCTTCGTCGAAGCTGACGCGCTGGCCTTCATTCAGTGAATCGAAGCTCCCCTGGACGGAGCTTCGGTGGAAAAACCACTCCTGTCCCCCTTCGTCGCGGATGAAGCCAAAGCCCCTGTCACGAACGAGCCGCTTGATAGTGCCACTCGACATCCGAGTCTCCTTGAGCACGTACATGCGCCCAAGGCCTTGGGATTTCAAGTTTCGTTCCAGTCCGGCTACGGGTGAATCTCTTGCGTTTGCGGCCGAGCCGTAAGCCCGGCCGCTGCGAAGCGCGAAAACGCATACGTACGCGTGTCTATTTCACGGTCACCGTAATCATCTGGCAGGCACCGGGAAGCGTGTTGTGCAGGTCGTCACCCAGCTGGAGCGCCAGGCGGTGTCTGCCGGGCGTGAGCTGCATGTCAATCTCGTCCTTGCCGTCACCGAAATGGACCCACGACGGCGTGCCCTTGACGATGTTCTTGCCGGCCGGCAGGCAGCTGACGCCGACGCCAACGTGGTAATGCGACATGCCCGGACGCGCTTCTTTGACGTCCCCCGGCGGCACCGGCGAAATAGTGGTGCCGGTCGACGAGAACTTCATGTGCACCGGGCTGGTGACGATGGCGCCGTTCTTCGGCTCGACGAACATCACCTTCGCCCCCGAGTCCTTCATGGCCGGCTTCTTCTTCGCCTGGGCACTGACGAAGACGCCAAAGCCGGCGACCATCACGAGCACCGGGAGCACGAGCTGCTTGCTGATTCTCATAAGCGATCTCCTTTTCGCGGTCACATTCTATAGCTGTTTCCCGCGGCGCATAGTCAATCGAGAGGCCAGTCGAGTCAGGGGGCGTTTACGACCGGAACCAGTTCCGGCGCCCGGACTTCAGCCGCCCGGTCGCCGGCTCGAGTGTCAGGACCCGTTCCGCCACCGCCTTCGCGAACCGCTCGTCGGCCGTCGCCGCGATCAAGGCGATGCCGCGCCGGACGGCCACGGTGCGCATGTGCTCTCCCAACAACTCCACCTCGTCGCGACGCAGCCGCGCGCTGGCATGCTCGAGCAACAGGATCGCGGGGTCCAGTGCGATCGCCCGTCCGAAGCGGACGCGCAGCCAGCCGGCCGCATCGAGCTGCGCCACCGGCAGATCCCACGATCTCTCGGGCAGCCCGACGTCGCGCGCCAGCCCTTCGGCGCGCGCGCGAATCTCCGCAGGCGGCGGTTCGATCTCCAGCGTAAACGGCATCGCCAGGTTCTGGATCACCGTGAGCGCCTCGAGCAGCACCGCGCGCTCGCTCACGATCCCGAATCGATCGACCGTCGCGAGCCAGTCGGCGCCGTCGTCGATCGCCGCAGTCGGCCGGCCGAAGACCCTGACCTCCCCGGCGTCAGGCAACGTCGCCCCTGTCGCGAGGTTCACGAACACTTCGGCCGACGGCTGATCGAAGCCGAGCACCGCGACGCGGTCCCCGGCGGTGACGCGCAGCTCCGCGATCCGCAGCGGGCGCAGGCCGCCGTACGCCTTCGACGTGCCGGTGAATTCCAGAACGGCCGCCGTCACGACTGGATCTGGCGGTTGACCTCGTCGACGATGCGGCTGGACGCCGTGAGCGCGGCGATCTCGATCCTGGCGGCGGCGAGGTTACAGATGATCGCGCCGTAGGCGATCGTCGCGTGGACGATCGGCGGGAGGACGCCGGTGTCGACGCTGGCGCCGAGGATCGCGGTGATCATGGTCACGGCCATGGCGAGCGTGCCGATGGCAAACACCGGCTTGCGCGCCGCGGCGATGCGCCGATGGTAATCGCCGACGACGTGGTGCTCGGCCATGGCGTCTTTGACCGACTTTCCCTTGCCGATGAGATAGAACATCATCATCGAGTGCGCGAACAGCGTGATGAGCGTCGAGAAGATGCCGTACGAGATGTGGCGTGAAATGTCGGTGCCGCGCAGACCGAAGAATGCGGTCGTGGCGAGTCCGGTGAGGCCGAGGAAGACGCCGGTCAGGAGGGCTTGAGCCACGAAAACGTGCCTGAATTATGTCACCTTCACCCTTCATCGTCGAATGGCTGGAACGGATCGCGCGCGCGCGCGGCGGACATCCGCGGGCGCTCGACGTCGCCATGGGCCGCGGACGCCACGCCGTGCCGCTGGCCCGCGCCG
>Ga0310810_10005176_pt1 | contig 14544 bp, 10 predicted proteins | sample NCmetagenome_FD_207641 | JGI IMG/M metagenome (GOLD analysis project Ga0310810, IMG submission 207641) | Soil microbial communities from experimental microcosm in Duke University, North Carolina, United States - NC | ecosystem: Engineered > Artificial ecosystem > Soil microcosm > Unclassified ... | reverse complement strand
AGGCGAGTTTCGTGTTCCGCTCACCTCGGTGCTGAACGGCGCCAAGCTCGGCGTCTCGGTGTTCATGGATGCGGGAAAAGCCGTCGATTTCGGTGCGAGCCTGAAGGACGCGAAATGGCAGCAGGGAGCGGGCGCCGGTCTCTTCATCATCGCACCGCTCATCAAGATCAACTTCGACGTCGCCCACGGCTTTGACGGCGGCGGCACACGGCTGAATCTGGGGACCGGATTCAGTTTTTAGCTCCCCGCTTCCAGCTCCTGACTGGAAGTGCCCCTTACTTGTGCTCTTTGACTCCGTACGGGGCTCCGCTCTTCGAGACGTCGAACTCCTTCGATTTGCCGCGTGGAATACTCAGCGTTTGCCAGCGCGAACCAGCGTAATGCTTGGCCAGCAGGACGATTTGTCCAACGTGTGCGGCGTAATGGTTTGTCTGACGAGTGATCGCCTCGAGCACCGAGTGCGCTTCGCCGCGAACATGAACCGTCCTTGACAGATCTCCCGGTAACAGTGGCGCAATGGCAGCGAACAAGCGGTTCCAGCCATCCTCCCATTGCGCCGTAATCGAGGCTCGCGTGTCAGCGGCGACCGTCTCGAACTCGCGATCGCGATCCCGATCGGGCTTTTCACCATCCGTCGTGAGGAAGTCCGTCCATCGCGATCGCATGTTGCCCGCCATGTGTTTCATGATGAGCGCGATGCTGTTGGCTTCCGAATCCAGCGTGGCGAAGAAATCCGCGTCGGATGTTTGCGCGAGCGCCTTATCAGCTTGCTGCTTGAGCTTTCTCAGCTGTCGCATCGCGTCGTCCAAGAAGTGTTGTTCGACCATCCTGTCATCATAGCGGGAAGCAGGGCGCTGGAAGCTGGACGCTGATTAAGGCACCATCCAAGGGAACACGTAGGCCTGCAGCATGACGATCGCGCCCATGATGGTCGCCAGGGCGAGGCTGTGCCAGAAGACGAACCGCAGGATCCGTCCTTCCTGTCCGACCTGCCCGGTAGATGCGGTCGCGACGACGATGCTCTGTGCGTCGATCATCTTGCCCATGACGCCGCCGGTGCTGTTGGCGGTCACGATCAGGATGGGGTTGAAGCCGAGCTGCTGGGCGGTGATCTTCTGCAGGCTGCCGAACAGGACGTTCGAGCTCGTGTCCGATCCCGTCAACGCGACGCCGAGCCATCCGAGCAGCGCAGCAAAAAATGGATACAGCACACCAGTCTTGGTGAATGCGAGGCCGAGGGTGGCGTCGGTTCCGCCATAGCGCGTCACAAAACCAAGTGCCAGCATCAGCATGATCGTGGCGAGAGGCGCCCTCATGCGTCGCAGGGTCATCACCGCGATCGACATCAACTGACCGATCGAGATGCGAAGAAACAGCGCCGTCGCCAGCGCCGCAAGCAGGATGGCGGTGCCGGTTGCCGACACCCAGTTCAGGGTGAACACGGCCGCCTCCGCTCGTTCGTTGCGGTACGCGGAATCGTTGATGCGATTGCGATCCACGGCCGCCGGGACGACCGGGTAGTCGCGGAAGACCGCCCGATGCAACAACGGCACGTTCCATGTTGGCGAGAGGAATTGGCTCACGTACGGGCGTTCGCCGGCGCGATAGCTGGTCAAGCCCTGCGGCCCGCCGTTCAGGAACGCCTTGACTGGCGCAAGTCCCCAGAGGATGACCGCGATCGACAGAAACAGCCAGGGCATCCACGCGCGGGTTACGGCGTCCGGCGCGGCCGCAGCCGTCAACGGCTGCGAATTCCGACCCGCGAACTGTCCCTCGACGTTGCTCGGGACCGTCCTGAGCTTGTCGAAGGGGTGCGAGTCTCGGGCGCTTGGGAAATCCCACTCCTCTCGCGGCCGCCACACCCGCATGAACAGAGACAGCGCGGCAATCGATGTCAGCCCGCCGGCGATGTCCACGAGCTCGGGACCGACAAAATTGCTCCAGAAGAACTGCACGACGGCGAACGTGCCGCCGCACACGACGACCGCAGGCCAGACGCCTCGCAAGCCGCGCCACCCGCTCATCGTCACGACCAGCCATGCCGGAACGAGCAGCGAGACGAATGGCAGTTGACGACCGGCCATGGCGCCAAGCGTTTGCGCAGGAATGCCGGTCACCGCCGCCAGCGTGAGGATCGGCGTGCCAATCGCGCCGAAGGCGACGGGAGCCGTGTTGGCAATGAGCGACAGGCCGGCCGCGTAGAGCGGGGTAAACCCGAGCCCAATGAGCAGGGCGGAGCAGATCGCCACTGGCGTGCCGAAGCCGGACGCCCCCTCAATGAACGCACCAAATGAGAACGCGACGAGCAAGGCCTGAATTCGCCGATCGTTGGAGAGCCGGCCGACCGACATCTTGACGATTTCGAACTGCCCGGTGTGAACGGTCAGGTTATAAAGAAAGACCGCGTTGAGGATGATCCAGCCGATCGGCAGGAAGCCGTAGGCGGCTCCGTAAACGGTCGTCGCGGCCGCAGTCGGAATCGGCATCCCATAGACGATGATCGAAACGGCAAGTGCGGAAATGAGACCGGTCAGGGCGGCAATGTGCGCGCGCCATTCCAGCAGGCCGAGCGCGACGAGCAGCAGGACGATAGGAAGGGCCGCCGTGGCCGTGCTCAGCCACGCGTGCCCGAGCGGATCGTAAACCTGAATCCATGGCGTCCACGTCATTTCGAGGCGGCGCCATCATAATATGACGGCGACATGAACACATCCCGAGCGTTCAACATCGAAGATCTGCGGCGCGGCGCCAAACGCCGTTTGCCCAGGGCGGTATTCGACTACATCGATGGCGGTGCGGATCGCGAGCACACGCTGGCGCGCAACTCGCGCGCCTACGACGACCTCATCTTTCGTCCGCGTTGTGCCGTCGCCGTGCCGAAGTACGACATGCGCACGACGGTGCTGGGCACCGAAATCGCCATGCCGATCATCCTGGCCCCGGTCGGCAGCTCGCGCATGTTCTACCCACGAGGCGAAGAAGTCGCGGCGAAGGTGGCCGGATCGTTCGGCACGATCTACACGCTGTCCACGCTCTCGGGGTGCCTGCTCGAGGACGTCAAGAACGCGACAACGGGTCCTGCCTGGTACCAGCTCTATCTCGTCGGTGGACACGATGTCGCGCGCGGGTCGATCGCGCGCGCTCGGAAGGCGGGCTATTCGGCCATCGTGGTGACTATCGACACGCCGGTCGCCGGCATGCGCGAACGCGATCTGCGCAACGGCATGAAGGAGCTGGTCACCCGCAATGCCTGGAAGATGCTCCCGTTCGTGATGCAATTCGCGGTGAAGCCGCGGTGGCTCGCCGGCTTTTTCCGCGACGGCGGCATGATGAAATTCCCCAACGTCGTCCTCCCCGGCGAAGGCCCCATGCTCTACGCCGACGTCGGCACCGCGCTCGAGGCGTCGGTCGTCACGTGGGACGATCTCAAATGGATCCGCGACGCCTGGCAGGGAAAGATCGTCGTCAAAGGGGTTCACATCGGCGACGACGCCAGGCGGGCTATCGACGCGGGCGCGGATGCGGTTGTCGTCTCGAATCACGGCGGGCGGCAACTCGACGATGTGCACGCAACCATTCGCGCCTTGCCGGAAGTCGTCGCGGCGGTCAGGGGACAGATCGAGGTGATGGTTGACGGCGGCATCCGCAGCGGCAGCGATGTAGCGAAGGCTTTGTGCCTCGGGGCACGAGCCGTGCTGGTTGGTCGTGCGTATGCGTACGGTCTGGGCGCGGCAGGCGAAGCCGGCGTCCGTCGGGCGGTTGAGCTCCTCCGCGCCGACCTGCTCCGCACCATCAAGCTGCTGGGTTGCCCATCGACGTCAGCGCTCGATCGTTCCTATCTTGAAGTGCCGCCGGCGTGGGACAACCACCCATAGCGCCGAGACAGCACGGATCATTCTTTCCTCAGGATTCCCTCACGACTCTCGGGCCGCCTGGCCCGATAGTGAAGGAATCCGGGTGGACGTTGTACAATTTCTAATTCAGCATGCCGACGTTTGCCCGAACCCTGGCCACCCCGACCCGCCTGACCGTTCTCGCCTGCATCATCGCGCCGCTGGCAGGCTGCGGGCTGGTGCAGCGGAAAGCCGTCGGGATGGTCGCGAGCACGCTGGCGTCGAGCGGCGATGTGTTCACAAGAGACGACGACCTGGAGCTCGTCGGTGATGCCATACCGTTCGGATTGAAGCTGTACGAATCGCTGCTCGATTCGGCGCCGAAGAACAAGGACCTGCTCATCGCGACCTGCAGCAACTTCACGCAGTACGGCGTCGCCTATCTCGAGACGGAGGCGATGGTCCTCGGCGAAGCGCAGCATCATGATGAAGTCGCGCACCTGAATGCACGCGCGCTGAAGTTGTATCTGCGCGCGAAAGGCTATTGCCTGCGTGCCATGGAGGTTCGGTTTCCAGGCATCGGACAGAAACTGCTGACCGATCCGGCGCCGGCGCTGGCGAAAGCGGACAAGAAAGACGTTCCACTGCTCTACTGGATGGCCGCGTCATGGGGATCGGCCATCAGCCTCGGCGTGGACAAACCGGAAATTGTCATTGACATGCCGGTCGTTCGAGCGCTCGCCGACCGTGCGTTGGCGCTCGACGAGAGCTGGAGCAAGGGCGCGATCCACGAAATGTTCGTCTCGCTCGATAGCCTTCCCGAGGCGCTCGGCGGCTCGCCGGCCAAAGCTCGCGAACATTTCGGCCGCGCCGTCGAGTTGCAAAAGGGATTGTCACCGGGACCGTACGTCGCGCTTGCGACGGGAGTGGCGCTGCCGGCGCAGGACCGCGCAGAGTTCGAAAAGCTGTTACAGGCCGCGCTCGCAATCGATCCCGAAAAGGATCCATCCGTCCGTCTGGTTACGCTCGTCCAGCAGCGTCGCGCGCGTGCGCTGCTCGATCATATCGACACCATGTTCACGAAGTAGCCGCGGGCCCGACAATCATGCCCGCGTTCAAAGGAGATTTCACATCCATGTCTGCCCCGAAACGGTTTCTGATCCTCGCGTCGATCGTTGCCGCTCCCGCGCTGATTCTTGCCGCGCCCGGCGAGATCAAGCTGGCCACGCTCGTGCCGGCCAACACCTCCTGGCACAAGGCGCTGCTCGACATGGGGAACACGTGGAACAAGGACACCGCGGGGCGCGTCACGCTGACGGTGTATCCGGGTGGGATTCAGGGAGACGAATCGACGGTCGTCAAGAAGATGCGTCCCGGTATCGACACGCTGCAGGCCTCCTTCCTCACGGCGGCCGGCCTTGCCGAGCTGGATGAGTCGTTCAACGTCTTTGCAATGCCGTTCTTTTTCGAAAACGACGACGAGGAGATGGCGGTCGAGAAAAAGTTGACGCCGCTGCTCGAGCAGAAACTCCAGGCCAAGGGCTTCCATCTTCTGAGCTGGGGAACCGGCGGCTGGGTGCAGGTCTTCTCGAAGAAGCCGCTGAAATCGCTCGCCGACGTCAAGGCGGCGAAACTCTTTACCACCAAAGGCGCGGACAAGTGGCTGCAGTGGTACGTCCAGAACGGTTTTCACCCGGTGGCACTCCTCCCTGCCGACATCCCGACGCAGCTGAAGCTCACCACCGGCCTGATCGACACGGCCCCGAACCCGCCCTACCTCGCACTGTCGCTGCAGATCTTCCGCGATGCGAAGTACATGCTCGACCTTCACATCGCGCCGCTCACCGGTGCCCTGATCATCTCGAACTCGGCATGGACCAAGATCAGCGCGGAGGACAAAGTGAAAGTGGCTGCGGCCGCTGAGACAATGGAAAAGCGCGTGCGCGCAGAAGCGCCGGCCCAGGACGCTGAGTCGGTGAAACAAATGGTCGCCCGTGGTCTGCAGGTCACGACGCTCGACCCCAAGGCCGCCGCAGAGTTCCGGACCGCCGCGACCCAGCTCGTCGCTACTATGCGCGGGTCAATGGTGCCGGCGGACGTGTATGACATGGCCGTGCAGGAGCGAGACTCACTCAGGAAGCCCAAGGGCAAGTAGTTGCTGAAGGCGTTCGCCACCGACACCGAAAATCGCATCGCGAGCCTGACGCTCGGCGGCATCATGATCCTGCCGCTCGCCGAGATCGTCTCGCGGCGATTCTTCGGCGCCGCCATCCCCGGTTCGGGCGCCTTCGCGGCGACGTTGACCCTGTGGTTGGGGATGCTTGGCGCGGCCATTGCGGCGCGCGACGGCAAGCTGCTCACCCTCGCCACCGGCGAATTCCTTCCCAAAGGGCGAATCGGCAACGTCGCGCACGTCGTCTCCGGCACGATCGGCGCGCTGATCGCCACGATCTTTGCGCTCGGCGGCAGCGCCCTCGTCCATAGCGATCGGCTGGCCGGCGATCACGTCGCCGCCGGGCTGCCCACCTGGGTCGCCGATCTCGCGCTGCCGATCGGCTTTGGGTTGATCGCGATTCGTCTCGTCTGGCGATCGTCCCCTTCCTGGTCCGGGCGAGCGGTCGCGTTTCTCGGCATCATCGCGGGCATCCTGCTCAACTACAACCGCGCGATGCTGGAGAACCAATCCGTCCTCCCCTGGTTCCTGCTCGTCATCGTCGGCGGCATTTGTGGCGCGCCGATTTTTGCGTTGCTGGGCGGCTTTGCGCTGTTCGCGTCGCTGACCCGCGGCAATCCACCCGTCGTCCTTCCGATGATGGCCTATCAAGAGCTGACGACGTCGACGGGGATCGCGGCCATTCCGCTGTTCACGCTCGCGGGATTCCTGCTGGCGGAAGGTAAGTCGTCGGAACGACTGCTCCGGCTCTTCCGCGCGTGGGTGGGATTTGCGCCTGGCGGAACCGCCGTCGCGGCGGCAACGTTGTGCGCGTTCTTCACGCTCTTCACCGGCGGATCCGGCGTCACGATCCTGGTGCTCGGCGGTCTGCTGTTGCCGGCACTCACCGCTGATGGATACCGTGAGCGCTTTTCCGTCGGCCTGTTGACGGCCTCTGGATCGCTCGGCCTGCTCTTCCCCCTCTCGCTCCCGTTGATGCTGTACGGCATCGTCTCGCAAAAGGCCTCGATCGAGGATCTGTTCATCGGCGGATTGCTGCCCGGCCTGCTGATGCTCGGCCTTCTGGCCAGCCTCGGCGTTCGCGAGGGCCTGCTTACGCACGCAGAGCGACGGCCTTTCCGCATAAACGAAGCGATGGGGGCACTCTGGGAAGCGAAGTGGGAACTGCTGCTCCCGATTTTTGTGGTCGGCGCCTTCGTCGGCGGCATTGCCACCCTGGTCGAATCCGCCCCGATCGCGGCGCTGTACACGCTGATCGTGCAGCGCTACATCCATCGCGATCTGCCGTCGTGGAAAGACGTGCTGCGGGTGTCAGCCGATTGCGTCGCGTTGGTCGGCGGCGTGCTGGTGATTCTCGCGGTCGCGGCCGGCCTGACCGACTACCTCGTCTACGCCGAAATCCCAACCAAGCTCGTCGAGTGGACCCAGTCGCACATTCATTCACGGCTGCTGTTCATGCTCGCGCTCAACGTGTTCCTCCTCCTCGTGGGCACGTTGATGGACATCTTCTCCGCCATCGTCGTCGTCGTCCCGTTGATCCTGCCGCTCGCCGAAGCCTACGGCATCAACTACGTGCACCTCGGGATCATCTTCGTCGCCAACCTGGAACTTGGATTCCTGCATCCTCCGCTCGGACTGAACCTGCTGCTGGCGTCCGTACGGTTCAAGAAATCGGTGCTGGAAGTGACGTGGGCGACGCTGCCGATGCTCGGCATCCTCGCGCTCGGTGTGTTGCTGATTACCTACGTGCCGTGGCTGACGTTGGGGTTACTGCATCTGCTGGGAAGAGGATAAGAATTGCTGATTGCTGATTGCTGATTTGGGCCGAACGCATTCGCGATCGGCCTTCGCTTTCAATCAACAATCAGCAATCAAAGGTTTTGATACGCCCTAAACATTCCCCGGAAGTATTTCAGAACTCGAATCGGATCGGTGGATTCCGGGATCTCCGCGAAGCAATATCCTTCGAACTTCATCGCCGCGAGATTCGAAATCAGTTTGCGGAAGGGGTATTCCTCGAGCATCAAATCGCGCATGTGGATCTGGCCGATCTGATTCTTGAGCAGCTGGAAGTTCGCGTCGAAGCCGCCATCCATCAGATCCGTCTGGTTCGAATTCCAGCAGGCTCGGAGCGCCGGAGGATTGCCCGCGAAATCGAAGATCTTCCTGATGCGCGGCACGCGCTGTGTTTCGGAGCCGTGGACCTCCAGCTGCACTTTGATCCCATTGTCCTGGGCAAACTTCGCGCACTCAGCGAGCGACTTGCCGATCTGCTCGAGCGTCTTCTCTTCCGGAACTTCCTTGACGAGGCCATTGGGACGTACTTTCACGCTCGGTGAACCGAGGTCCTTCGCCAGCTTGATCCATTCCTTGGTTTCGTCGATGTTCTTGCGAACCACTGCCTGGTCGGCGGCATGGAACTCGCACGTGGTCCCGAGGCCGCCAATCTTGATCGGCGAAGCTTCGAACTGCTTTCTCACTTCAACGCGCTGCGGCGGCGTCAGCGTAATCTCCACCCCGTGCTTGTGCGTCGTCCTCAGTTCGACGGCATCGAACCCGGCCTCGGTCAGGTTCTTGATGATCGTCGGGACATCCCAGTCCTTGGCAATGTTGTAAGTGACAGTGCCGAGCTTGAGCCCGTGCGGACCGGGCTTGGCGGCGGGCGGCTGCTGGGGCGTCTGACGGACGGCCAGCGCGGGCACCACCGCAACGCTGGAGAGGAAATCGCGTCTGTTCATGGCGACAGAAGTTACCAGTTCCCAGTTGCCAGTTTCCAGTAAATCTTGAACGTTCTGGAAACTGGAGACTGGAAACTGGAAACATCAGATTTCAGATCGCGTGATCAATCGGAAATGCCTGTCCAGTCCACGCCTTGACCGATGTCCACGGCTGAGGCGGCGACGACCAGAACGGATCCTGCGCATCCAGACCGAGTGGAAGGAATGCCACTGAGCACAGATACAGGCTGCCGGTGGAGATGTACGTTTCACCGGTTCCAGGCTGGTGTCCGCAGAAGCCGATGCGTAGCCAGCCGTTCGGATCGAATGTTTCCGGCGCCTCCAGCGTTTTCCTGATGACGGCGGTCAGCGCGCCGCGCACCTGCGATGGCGAGACCCCCTCCGGCAGCGAACGGCGCAATGCCATGGTCGCGAGCAGATGAAATGCGCCGCAGCGGTAGGCGAGCGATCGGCCGATTGCGGGGAAGCTCCCGTCCGCGGCGACGAGACGCTCCTGGATTGCGGCGTAACGGCGCGCGCGCTCGTCTTCCCGCGCAGACAGTTCCTTCCACGCCGGCATTTCGTCGCGACACACGTCGAGCACGTCGAGCAGCATCGGGTGGATGACGAAACTGTTGTAGTAGTCCCAATGGAAGGATGGCCCATCACCGTACGTGCCGTCGCCTTTGTACCACTGGTCGTGCTGGCGAAGCGCGTAGTCGACCCGCATTCGATCCCAGTTTGCGCCGAGCCGGGCGAGCGCCGCTTCGACTGTCGCCGAGAACAGCAACCAGTTGTTGAAGCCCGGAGCGATGACCCGCGTCGACTCGAGTGCGGCGATCAGATTGCGCGTCGTCTGCGCATCGAGCGAATCCCGGAGCGCGCGAGGTGCACGCAGGAGGGCCTGCGCGAGAAAGGCCGCGTCGACAACCGGCTGCCGCTCGCGCGTGAAGTTGACAAAGTCGGGAGACGCAGGGTCGACGGCGCGCGCGATGGCGCGACGAGCCAGCTCGGCGTACTCGGCCCGAAGTTTTCCTTCGCCACCAGCGTCCGCAGGAAGCTCGATCCACGGTGCCAAGCCCGCGAGCAGCCGTCCGATTGCCTCGAGGTGCGTGACGTTCTGACGATTCGCACCCGCCGCCTGCTCCACCGGCATGCGCGCCTTCAGCGTGCCGTTTGCCAGATTATTCAGGACCGGATCGGCGAGCTTGCGGATGTGTCCGATCCAGACCGCGCGGTCGCTTTCGGGCGCCGGAATCGGCTGCGGACTGCGGACCGCCGTGGGTGCCGCGGGTATCAGCGCGGCAGCGCTCGCCGCTTTGAGGAAGTCGCGTCGGTGCATGTCAGCTTCAGCTCCCAGCTGCCAGCTCCCCGCTTCGAACTCGACGTCCCAGCATCGGCTCCATCCGAGCCGGAAGCTGGACGCTGGCAACTGGAAACTATTTAATTGGCCAGTTCGGTGATTCCGTGCGGGCGGTCTTCAGATAGCTCTCTATCTTTGCGACGACGTCGGGGTGCTTCGCGGCAACGTTCGTGAACTCCGTGGGATCGTCTGCCAGGTTGTACAACTCGAGCGGCTTGTCCTTCGCCAGTCGCACGGCCTTCCAGTTGCCCATCCGGACCGCCTGTTGGAATCCGCGCTCATGAAATTCCCAGTACATGAATTCGTGCGGTTTCTGCGTCTGACCGCGAAGCACGGGCAAGATCGACATGCCATCGAGGCTCGATGGCACCGAAGCGCCGGCAAGCTCGGCAAACGTCGGGAACAGATCCCAATGTGCGGCCGCGTAGGTCGTCACGGATCCGGCGGCGATCGTGCCCGGCCAACTCGCAATCATCGGCACGCGGATACCGCCCTCGTACATGTCCCGCTTGATTCCCTTCAACCCGCCCGAGCTCTTGAAAAACTCTGGATCGCCGCCTCCCTCCTGGTGCGGCCCGTTGTCGCTCGTGAACAGGACAAGCGTTCGCTGATCAAGTCCCCGTTGCCGTAACAGATCAACGATGCGGCCGACATCCCGATCCATCCGCGTGACCATCGCGGCGAACGCCGCGTGAGGCGTCGGCTGCGAGCGATACCCCAGCGACGGTTCGTCGGGTCCCGTCAACTTCGCGTCAGCGGCGGCATTCACGAACGGCTTCTCGGGAAAATGCCCCTTGAACGGTGTCATCGAATCGTCGGGGACGCGAAGCTCGGCGTGGGGCACGGTGTAGTTGAGGTAGATGAAGAATGGCCGGTTGTCGTTCTTTTCGATGAACGACATCGTTTCCCGCGTGAACAGATCATTCGAGTAGTCATTCGGGCTGACGTCGACGCGTTGGCCGTCGCGATAGAGATGATCGGTGAACTGCCGGTGCGCATGCGTCTGCGAGAGATAGCCGAACGAGTACTCGAAGCCCTTCCGATCGGGCCGCCCGGGCGACTCCGATTCGCCGAGGCCCCACTTGCCAATGAGCGCGGTGCGGTACCCCGCGTCCTTCAACACCGAGGCAATCGTCCGATCCTGATCGCGCAGCGAATTGCCGGCAACGTTGCCGCGAATCCACGCGTGTCCAGTGTGCAATCCGGTCATCAGCGCGGCCCGCGAGGGCGCGCAGACCGTGCTGCCGGCGTAGTAGCTGATGAACCTCAGGCCGCTTTTCGCCAGACGATCGACGTTCGGCGTTTGAAACATCGCCTGCCCGTAAACGCCCAGGTCGCCGTAGCCAAGATCGTCGGCCTGAATCAACAGGATGTTCGGCTTTGGCGCCTGTGCCCGCGGCGCAGGCCCTGAGCACAGACACACGAGCGCCAATGCGAGAGGCGCGAGTCGACGCATTTGGTCTCCTCAGTTCTCGGTTCTATTTCGCCAACGGGTCGGGTCGCATCTGGAACTTCATCACCTTGCTGGTCGTGCCCTTGCCGGTTTCCATGTGGAACGGTGCACGCGTGCTCACCGTCGCCCACAACCCGCGGCCTTTCCAGCCTGCTTTCGGATCGTCGATCCGGCCGTCCAGCCACTTGGTGTAGAAGCCGGTCGGATACGGCACGCGCATCACGAGGAACTTGCCGTCCTTCAACGCCAGCAGCCCTTCGGATGCGTTCCCGGTGTTGATCGGCGTGTTCGCACCGAGGCCTGAGGTGTCGAACTGATCGACCCACGTGTAGTAGCTGGCCTCCGCGCTTCCAGAATCGGTGACGTTCTTCAGCTGTGGCAGCGGCTCGGTGTAGAACGTCCAGCCTTCCGGGCAATGCTGGCCGGTGGCGTTGGGACCGTTGAGCGGTCCTTTGCACTTCCGTCGATCGAAGCTGCCCATGTGCCCGCTCGCCAGTGGGACCCAGACCACGCCGTTGCGATCGATGTCCATGCCTCGCGGCGAATAACCTTCAACCGGTACCCCGTTCTTCAGAGGCAACTCGAAGACCTCGGTCAGCGCCGTGGCTGGCGGATTGCTACCAGGTGACAGTCGGAGGATCGCTCCTGGATACCCAAGCACCGAACCCCACACCGAACCATCCGGCGCGGGTGAGACCGCGTAGAACGCGCTGCCATATCGTTTGTCCTTGGTTGGATCGACCGGTTGATTCGGCTCGACGGCCTCGTCACGCTTGCCGTTGCCGTTGGTGTCGAGAATGAGCGCGGTCCAGCCCTGCGACTTCTCCTCGTCGCCGGTCGCTTCAAACATCTTCGTGTTCAGCCAGCCGACGACGTTACCGCCACCGCTGGTCCACAGCGTGTTGTTCGCATCTTCCGCGAACATCAGGTGGTGCGTGCTGAAGCACGTGCTGATGTGCGTTATCTTCCCGCTGCGCGGGTCGTACATCGCGAGCTGACGGCCCGACCGCGCGATCGGCGTGAGCTTCGCCGATGGATGATCCGATCCCTCTTTGCAGAACGCGGGATTGTCTGGCGCCCGCACGGCCGACGTGATCCAGATCCGGCCCTTTTCATCCTGCATCGGATTGTGGACGTTGTTCTTGCTCGTCCAGATCGGCTCCGTGCCCCAGTACGCCGATGGTTGAATCATGAATGGGGGGGTCGACGGCGTGTTCGGATCTCGCACCGTCAACTTCACCTGGCCGATGGAGTTTTCCTGCGGATCGAGAACGGGCAAGTAGTCGGCGCTCAGCTCGAGCGATCCGTAGATCTTTCCATTCGCGTTGAGCGTCGGGTTCCGGCGATCGGTCGACACCTCGTCGTGGAGATACGCCTTCGGATCGGCCCAGTCCCACTGGGTAATCACGACGTTCCGCTCGAGTCCCTGCGGCCGCGGTGGCGCCTTCGGCACTTCCCCCGCAGCGATGCGATCGGTCCAGTCGGCAAACAGCGCGAGCGCGCGGTCGTGGCCGATGCCGCCGAGCGTCTGAATCATGTTGGTGCCGGCCTGTCCCGACTGCAGTCGACGCTCCCACGCCATCACGGACGACGGAAAATCATCGAACTCCTTGGGGAGCTTCCTCGTGCCAGCGGTGCCGAGCTGATGGCACGCGGTGCAGCCGCCGGATTTGATCAGGCGAATCCAGTCCGCCTGGTTTTTCACGTTCTGACCGATGCCCGCGCCGCCCGGAAACTCGGTCTTCTCCGGCACCTTCAACAGCGAGAGCCAGTAGCCGGCCGGGTAGATCTCGGCGGCGGCCCGCGCATCCGGCGCGGGCACCGCGGTGAGATTCAGATTCTTGCCGGGCAGTGACTTGGTCTTCGGCGAATCCACGAGACCGTAGCCTCGGACCCACACGTTGTAATTCGCCTTCGGTAGATCGGGCAGCAGATAACGTCCGCGATCGTCAGTGACGACGATCCGGACGAACCTCGTTGGGAGCTCGGTCGTTTCGGCGATGACCCACACTCCCGCCTCGGGCCCCTTGGGTCCGGTCACGACGCCGCCGATGTCGTCAGCATCGACCGCAACCGTGGCGGCGGGCACCTGTTGTCGGGCGCTCACCGCGCCAATCGTCAGCGCGCAAACCGCGGCCACGAGGACCGCCTGCATCATTCGCGTGGTCTTCATAGTGCCTCTCTGGTTCGAAAAAGGTGGTGGCACCTTTCCCGGAAAGGTGCCAGCCACCTTGAGCGGTGGTTTGACGACTATCGCTAATCGCCGCAACAGCTTACGGCGAAAATCAACCGAACATCGTGCGGACGACGAACCACATGTTGGCGGGGCGCTCCGCCAGACGACGCATATACCACGGGAACCAATATTCGCCGTAGCTGATGAGAACACGCAAGCGGCGGCCTTCGCGCGCCAGCCGAGCCTGCTGTCCTCGCTGAATGCCGTACAGCATCGCGAACTCGTAGGCAGACGACGGCACGCCGTGCTGGGCGATGTGGGCAGCCAATCGATCCGCCAGGGGGATGTCGTGCGTGGCAATGTGCAACAGGGATCCAGGTTTCCGGGCGTCCGCTGACAGGAGACGGGTGCACAGCTTGAAGTAATTGGCGTCGACATCCGACTTGCTTGGAAATGCCACATCGGGCGGCTCGAGATACGCGCCCTTGACGATCCGAATCGCAGCGCCGAACGGAATCAGCGACTCGACGTCTTTTTCGGTGCGATAGAGGTACGCCTGCAGCGCAATGCCAACACGCGCGGTGCGACTCCGCGCGCGACGATAGAGCTCCAGCGTCGGATCGACGTAGGGAGAGCCTTCCATGTCGATCCAGACGAAGTTGTTGCGCGCTTCGGCCCGTTCGATCAGCCGATCGAGATTGCGCTCGCACAGTGCGCGATCCAGATCGAGGCCGAGCTGTGTCGGCTTGATCGAGATATGCGCATCGAGCCCTGAATTGCCAACCCGATCCACCACATCCAGATAGTGATGCGTGACCTCCTCGGCTTC
>Ga0310810_10005175_pt1 | contig 14545 bp, 15 predicted proteins | sample NCmetagenome_FD_207641 | JGI IMG/M metagenome (GOLD analysis project Ga0310810, IMG submission 207641) | Soil microbial communities from experimental microcosm in Duke University, North Carolina, United States - NC | ecosystem: Engineered > Artificial ecosystem > Soil microcosm > Unclassified ... | reverse complement strand
CTCGTGTTCTTCGCGTACGGCGCGCCGCCCGTGCACGGCAACGCACAGTTCATGTAGCGGCGAGGACGCGCGCGACCGCGTCGCCGAGCGCTGCGAACGCCTCCTCGAACCGCCACGCGCCCCGGTCAGCCTCGCCGGGCGCGTTCGAGATCGCGCGCAGCTCGACGGCGGGCACGCCGGCGAGCGCACAGGCCCGCAGGACGCCGAAGCCCTCCATCGCCTCGATCTCGCACACCGTCCCGCCGCCGACGCGGCCGCTCGTCGCGATCGGCAGCAGCCGGGCGTCGGGCAGTGCGTGGCGGACGCGCGCGAGAAGCGACGCGTCGGGGACGATCCGCTCGACGCGCGGCAGCGTCGACGAAGGATCGACGACGTCGCAGTAGACCGACTCGGTGCCGATCACGAGGGCGGGCGGCTCGAGCCCGTGCGCCCCCGCGATGCCGATGTGCAGCACCGCGCCGGGCCGGTGCTCCGCCAGGGCCCGCGCGGTTTGCAGCGCGGCCTCCACCGGCCCGATGCCGCAGCAGAAGGTGTCGGCGTCGCGGACGAGCGCGAGCTCCCTGTCGGTCGCGGCAACGACGAGCACGGCCGTGTCCCTCAACGGTCCGTTAACGGTGACTGTCCCCGTTAAGGGAACCGTCGCGGGGCGACGGCTCCCCGTTGGCTCGGGCTGCGACGGCGCCAAACACCGTTCGGAACCTAGCGGAGCGGAGACCGACCCGAGCGGGCCGACGCCGGCGGACACGCCCGTTTCCGTGACGGTTTCCTACGGTGACTGTCACCGTTACGGAACGAGGGGAGGCGCCGAGGGGATCGGCGCCTCCCGTTCGGCAGCCGTCAGCCGCCGAGCTGGCCGCGAATCTCCCCGGCCGGGTTCTTCGCGGTGTGCACGTTCACGTAGAGCAGGTGCTTCCCGAATTGCCTGATCATTGCGGCGGTCACCTTCGACTTGCCGGTCATCCCGTTCTTGCACGGCGCGCACAACGGCACGAGCACGTTGCCGGACTTGCCCATCGCGCCGAGATGGATGTGCGCCTGCAGCGCGCGGCCGCTCAGATGCGAGAAGGTCAGCTTCCAGGAGAGCGTCTTCCCGCTCAGCGTGGCATGGAAGGCCCCCCTCGCAGCCGGCACCTTGACGGCCTGCTTCGGGACCTCCTGTGCCGCCGTGAGCGTCGCGGTCCAGCCCATGCCGCGCGAGGCTCCGAGCGAGACTGCGGTGAGCACGAGCGCCGCGGCGGCGGCGACTGCAAGCAGTGCGAGCTTCCTCACGGTTCCCTACCTTCCGACGGGGGTTGTCGCGAGGTACTTCGCCGGCGGAGCGCGAACGGTTCGATCTTCGATCAGGCCGCGGCCGCCGGGACGGCCGACCCCGCCTTCGCAAGGGTCAGCTCACCGTCCTCGGCGTCGACCCGGATCGTGTCGCCGTCCGCCAGCTCGCCGTCCAGCAGCCGCAGGGCGAGCGGATTCTCGAGGAGCCGCTGGATCGCCCGCTTCAGCGGCCTGGCACCGTACGCCGGATCCCAGCCCGCCTCGGCGAGCACCTCCTTGGCTGCGTCCGTCAGCTCGAGCGCCATCCCGCGCTCGGCGAGCCGTGCCCGCAGCCGGGTCAGCTGCAGCTCCACAATCTCCGCGATCTGCTGCCGCGAGAGCGGCTCGAACTCGACGATCTCGTCGACCCGGTTCAGGAACTCGGGCCGGAACCGGTCCCGGAGCTCGTCCGCGCTGCGCACGTTCGAGGTCATGATCAGGACGGTGTTGCGGAAGTCGACGGTGCGGCCCTGGCCGTCCGTCAGGCGTCCGTCGTCGAGCACCTGGAGCAGCACGTCGAACACCTCGTGGTGTGCCTTCTCGATCTCGTCGAGCAGCACGACGCCGTACGGCCGGCGCCGCACCGCCTCGGTGAGCTGCCCACCCTCGTCGTAGCCGACGTAGCCGGGCGGAGCGCCGATCAGGCGCGCGACGGTGTGACGCTCCTGGTACTCCGACATGTCGAGGCGCACCATCGCGCGCTCGTCGTCGAACATGAACTCGGCGAGCGCCCGAGCGAGCTCGGTCTTGCCGACGCCCGTCGGGCCGAGGAAGATGAACGAGCCGATCGGACGGTTCGGGTCCTGGAGCCCCGTGCGGGCGCGGCGGAGCGCATTCGCCACCGCCTCGACCGCTTCCTCCTGACCGATCACGCGCTCGTGGAGCCGCTCCTCCATGTGGATGAGCTTCTCGGTCTCGCCTTCGAGCAGCTTCGAGATCGGAATGCCCGTCCACCGCGCCACGACGGCCGCGATGTCGTCCTCGTCGACTTCTTCCTTCACCATCGAGTCGCGCGTGATCCCGTCGCGCTCGGCGAGCTCCTTCTCGAGCTGCGGCAGCTCGCCGTAGCGGATCTGCGCGACGCGCTCGAGGTTGCCGGCGCGCTCCTCTCGCTCTGCCTCGCGCTTCAGCTCGTCGATCCGGCGCGTGATCTCCTTGACCCGCTCGAGCGCCTGCTTCTCCTCGCCCCAGCGTGCTGCGAGCGCGTCGCGCACGTCCTTCGCGTCGGCGAGCTCGCGCTCGATCGGCTCCTTCACCGCCTTCGGCTCCTTCGACATCGCGGCGAGCTCGATCTCGAGCTGGCGGACGCGCCGCTCCGCCTCGTCGAGCTCGACCGGCGACGAGTCGATCTCCATGCGAAGGCGGGACGCCGCCTCGTCGACGAGGTCGATCGCCTTGTCGGGCAGGAAGCGGTCGGAGATGTAGCGGTGCGACAGCACCGCCGAGGCGACGAGCGCGGCGTCGCGGATCCGCACGCCGTGGTGCGACTCGTAGGTGTCCTTGAGACCCCGGAGGATCGCGATCGTGTCGGCCACAGACGGCTCACCGACGAAGATCGGCTGGAACCGCCGCTCGAGAGCCGCGTCCTTCTCGATGTGCTTGCGGTACTCGTCGAGAGTCGTCGCGCCGATGCACCGAAGCTCGCCGCGCGCGAGCATCGGCTTCAGCATGTTCGCTGCGTCGACAGCGCCCTCGGCGGCGCCCGCGCCGACGATCGTGTGCAGCTCGTCGATGAAGAGGATCAGGTCGCCCTCGGCGTTCTTGATCTCGGTCAGCACCGCCTTCAGCCGCTCCTCGAACTCGCCGCGGTACTTCGCGCCGGCGAGCAGCGCGCCGATGTCGAGCGCCCACACGCGCTTGCCCTTCAGTCCTTCTGGGACGTCGCCGTCGACGATGCGCTGCGCGAGGCCCTCGACGATCGCCGTCTTGCCCGTGCCGGGCTCGCCGATCAGCACCGGGTTGTTCTTCGTGCGGCGCGAGAGCACCTGGACGACGCGGCGGATCTCCTCGTCGCGCCCGATCACCGGATCGAGCTTGCCCTGCTCGGCCGCCTCGGTGAGGTCGCGCCCGAACTTCGCGAGCGCCTGGTAGGTGCCTTCGGGATCCTGCGAGGTGACACGCTGCCCGCCGCGCGCCGCGGCGATCTTCGCCTCGAGCTGCTCGCGTGGGACGACGTCGAGGGCGAGCAGCAGGTGCTCGGTCGACACGTAGTCGTCCTGCAGCCGATTCGCCTCGTCGAACGCCCTGTCGAGCACCTGCGAGAGCGCCGCAGAGACCGCGGGCTGCTGCTGTGCGCCCTGGATGCGGGGCTTCGTCGCGAGCACGGCCTCGGCCTGCGCGCGCACCGCCTCCGCGTCGGGCACGAGCTCGCGCGGCAGCTCCTGGTCGAGCAGCGCGACGACGAGGTGCTCGGGATACAGCTCCGGGTTGCCGCTGCGGCGCGCGAGCTCCTGCGCGGCCGCAACCGCCTCCTGGGACTTGATCGTGAGCTTGTTGAAATCCATCCACCTACCTTCTTTCCGGGAGCCGCTCGTCGCGGTAGAGCACGAGGTCTCGGCGGTAGTGCTTGTGCACTCTCTTGACGTCCTCGCGGAGCCGCCGCTCGAGGGCGTCGATCTCCCGCTGCGAGCGGCGCAGCTCGTCCTCGAGCCGCAGCACCAGCTCGACGCCGACGAGGTTGAGGCCGACCTCGGTCGTGAGCCGCTGGATGATGCGCAGCCGCTCGATGTCGTCCTCGGAGTAGAGGCGCGTGCCGCCCGGGGTGCGCTGCGGACGCACGAGCCCCTTGTTCTCGTAGATCCGCAGCGTCTGCGGGTGCATGCCGACGAGCTCGGCGGCGACGCTGATCATGTAGCGGGGACGGTCGGGCATCAGTGGGCCCTCCGCGAGCGGACGACGAGGTAGAGCGCGACCGCAGCCCCCACGAGCGCGAGCCCGATCCAGCCGCCGAGCCGCCACGCGTCGTTGATGCCGTTCCAGGCGAAGATCCAGAGGAAGAGCTTCGCGAGCCCGCCGACCTTGGCGAGCGCGACACCGCCGGCGACGACGCCGCCTGCTGCCGTCTTCATCCCGAGCCGGCTGCTGCGCTCCTCTGCCGTCTCCGGCTCCGGTGCCTCGCGGGCCCCCTCCTCGAGCAGCTCGTCGTGCTTCCCCATCAGCCCTCCGCCTTCTTCAGTTCCTCGAGCAGGTCGCGCTCCTTCTTCGAGACCCGCTTCGGCACCTCGATGCGGACGCGGGCGAGCACGTCGCCCTTGCCGGAGCCGTTGAGCTTCGGGGCGCCGCGGCCCTTGATGCGGATCAGCTTGCCGTCCTCGGAGCCGGCGGGGATCTTCAGCGAGACCGGCCCCTCGGGTGTCGGCACCTCGACCGAGCCGCCGAGCGTCGCCGTCGGGTAGGAGACCGGCGCCTGCACGACGAGGTCGTCGCCGCGGCGCTCGTAGACCTGCGACGGGGCGACCCGCGTCACGACGACGAGGTCGCCGGACGGGCCGCCGTTCTCGCCCGCCTCGCCCTTGCCCTTGAGGCGGATGCGGGTGCCGTCCTTGACGCCGGGCTTGATCTTGACGGTGTAGGTCTTGATGCGCCGTTCGCGACCGCTGCCGTGGCACTTCGGGCACGGCTTCTCGATCACGGTCCCGTTGCCGCGGCAGCGCGGGCACGGCTGCGAGAGGGCGAAGAGGCCCTGGCTCTCCGACTTGACCCCGCGGCCGTTGCACTCCGGGCAGATGACGGGCGCCGTCCCGGGCGCGGCTCCGGTTCCGCCGCACTCCCGGCACGCGGTCGTCATCTCGACCGGGACCTTCGCCTCCGCGCCGCGGAGCGAGTCCTCGAACGACAGATGCACCTCGGCCTCGACGTCCGGGCCGCGCACCGGGCGGCGCTGCTGCGCACGCTGTGCGCCGCGGCCGCCGAAGATCCCGCCGAACAGATCGCCGAGGTCGCCGACGTCGAAGCCGCTGAAGTCGAAGTTGACGTTCTGTCCCCCGGGCCGGCCGTTCGCGGAGCCGAAACGGTCGTACTGCTTGCGCTTCTCGTCGTCGGAGAGGACGTCGTAGGCGCCCTGGACCCGCTTGAACGCGTCCTCGGCTTCCTTGTCGCCGGGATTCCGGTCGGGGTGGTACTGCCGCGCCAGCTTGCGGTACGCCTTCTTGATCTCGTCCTGCGACGCGCCCTTCGCGACGCCGAGCGTGTCGTAGAGCGTCTCAGCCATCGCGTCCCTCGTCGTCGGTCTCCGGCAACGCCGCCGCGACGACCACGCGGGCCGGCCGCACGACGCGGTCGCCGAGCGTGTAGCCCTTCTGCACGACGTCGATCACCGAGCCCTCCTCCGCCTCGGAGGGCTGCGTCAGCAGCGCCTCGTGTACATGCGGGTCGAACATCGCGCCGGTCTCGATCTCCTTCACGCCGTTCCGCGCGAGCAGTGCCGCGAGCGCGCGGTGCGTGAGGCGCACGCCCTCTTCGAGCTGCGCCTCCTGATGCTGCGCCGCCGCCTCGAGCGCGCGCTCGAGGTCGTCGAGGATCGGCAGGAGGTCCTTGACGAGACGCTCGTTCGCGAGCGTCACGAGCTCCTCCCGCTCGCGCAGCGCCCGCTTGCGGAAGTTGTCGAAGTCGGCGGCCGCCCGCTTCCAGCGGTCGAGCGCCTCGTCGCGCTCGGCCGCGAGGGCGGCGAGGCGATCCCCGCCGCCCTCCTCGACCGGCCGCTCTTCGGGTGCCTGCCGGCGCTCCTCCATCAGGAGGTCTTCGCCTCCTCGTCGACGACCTCGTACTCGCCCTCTTCGACGACCTCGTCGTCGGCCGTCGAGGAGCCGTTGCCGGCGCCGGAGGCCTGCGCCTGCGCGGTCGCCTGTGCGTAGACCGCCTCGGCGAGCTTGTGCGAGGCCTCCTGCAGCGCCTCGGTCTTCGCCTTGATCTCGGCGACGTCGTCGCCCTCGAGCACCTGGCGGAGCTCCATGATCCGGCCCTCGATCGTCGAGGCCTCGGCCTCGTCGAGCTTCTCGCGGTGCTCCTTGAGCGAGCGCTCCGTCTGGTAGGCGAGGGTCTCGGCGAGGTTCTTCGCGTCGACGACCTCGCGCAGCTTCCGCGCCTCGTCCGCGTGGGCCTCCGCGTTCTGGATCATGCTGCGCACCTCGTCCTCGGAGAGGCCGGAGCCGCCCTGGATCTGGATCTGCTGCTCGTTGCCGGTGCCGAGGTCCTTCGCCGACACGTTGATGATCCCGTTGGCGTCGATGTCGAACGTGACCTCGATCTGCGGCATGCCCTGCGGCGCCGGCGGGATGCCGACGAGCTGGAACTTGCCGAGCGTCTTGTTGTAGGTCGCCATCTCCGACTCGCCCTGCAGCACGTGCACCTCGACCGACGGCTGGTTGTCCTCGGCGGTCGTGTACGTCTGCGACTTCTTCGTCGGGATCGTCGTGTTGCGCTCGATCAGCGCGTTGAAGACGCCGCCCTTCGTCTCGATGCCGAGCGAGAGCGGGGTCACGTCGAGCAGGAGGATGTCCTTGACGTCGCCCTTCAGCACGCCGGCCTGGAGCGCGGCGCCGACGGCGACGACCTCGTCCGGGTTGACGCCCTTGTGCGGGTCCTTGCCGACGATCTGCTTGACCTTCTCCTGCACCGCAGGCATGCGGGTCATGCCGCCGACGAGGACGACGTGGTCGATCTTCGACGAGTCGAGCTCGGCGTCCTTCAGCGCCTGCTTCGTCGGGCCGACGGTGCGCTGGAGCAGGTCGGCCGTGATCTCCTCGAGCTTCGCCCGGGTGAGCTGCAGGTCGAGGTGCTTGGGGCCCTCCTGCGTCGCCGTGATGAACGGCAGGTTGATCTGCGTCGTCATCGTCGACGACAGCTCGATCTTCGCCTTCTCCGCCGCCTCGTAGAGGCGCTGGAGCGCCATCTTGTCGGCGGCGAGGTCGATGCCCTGGTCGCGCTTGAACTCCGAGACCATCCAGTCGACGATCGACTTGTCGAAGTTGTCGCCGCCGAGGTGGTTGTCGCCCGCGGTCGACTTGACCTCGAAGACGCCGTCGCCGAGCTCGAGGACTGACACGTCGAACGTGCCGCCGCCGAGGTCGAAGACGAGGATCGTCTGGTCGGCCTCCTTGTCGAGCCCGTACGCGAGCGAGGCCGCGGTCGGCTCGTTGATGATGCGCAGCACGTTGAGGCCGGCGATCTTGCCGGCGTCCTTCGTCGCCTCGCGCTGAGCGTTGTTGAAGTAGGCCGGGACCGTGACGACCGCCTCCGTCACCGGCTCGCCGAGATACGCCTCGGCGTCGGCCTTCAGCTTCTGGAGGATCATCGCGCTGATCTCCGGCGGCGCGTACTCCTTGCCCGACGCCTTGACGCGCACGTCGCCGTTCGGGCCCTGGAGGACCTCGTACGGGACGATCGTCATCTCCTCGGTGACCTCGGAGTACTTGCGTCCCATGAAGCGCTTGATCGAGAAGATCGTGTTCTCGGGGTTCGTGACCTGCTGCCGCCGAGCCGGAGCGCCGACGAGCCGCTGGCCGTCCTTCGTGAACGCGACGACGGACGGGGTCGTCCGACCGCCCTCCGCGTTCGGGATCACGGTCGGCTCGCCGCCCTCGAGGACGGCCATGCACGAGTTGGTGGTGCCGAGATCGATGCCGATTGTCTTGGCCATATGCTGTTAATGCCTCCTGGGTGAGAAAATCTGAGTCTTGTTATAGCAGATTCTTCTCGTGCTCGGCGGGCGGCGCGCCCGGCGTGCGCGAGCGCAGCGCCCGGTCTACGATGGCCCAAAATTCTGCGCGCCTCCAGGGGCGCCGAGTGAAAGGAACCCGAATGCGCCCCACTCTGAGATACCCGGCGGTCCTCGCCCTGCTCGTGACCGCGGGCCTCCTCGGCGCTGCGATCGCCGCGGCGGCCCGCTCGGCAGTCACGCCGCCTCCCGCGATCAAGTCGGCCGGCCAGATCGTCTACTGCAGCGACATCACCTACCCGCCCGAGGAGTCGTTCCAGGGCACGAAGCCCGTCGGCTCCGACATCGACATCGGCACCGCGGTCGCCAAGCAGATGGGCGTCAAGGCCGTCTTCAAGAACACGACCTTCGACTCGATCATCGCGGCGCTGAAGGCGAAGAAGTGCGACGCGATCATCAGCGGCATGAACGACACTCCCGACCGCCGCAAGCAGGTCGACTTCGTCGACTACCTGAAGGTCGGCCAGTCGGTGATGGTGAAGAAGGGCAATCCCGAGCACATCTCGTCGCTCGCCTCGCTCTCCGGCAAGAAAGTGTCGGTCGAGTCCGGGACGACGAACCGCGACTTCCTCGCGGCCCAGTCGGCGAAGCTCACGAAGGCCGGCAAGAAGGCGATCAGCATCGTGACGTTCCCGAAGGACACCGACGCGGCCGCGGCGCTCAAGGCCGGCCGGGTGGACGCCTATTTCGGCGACTCGCCGGTCGTCGTGCATTACGCGGCGACCGACAAGTCGTTCGCGGTCGGCGGCTCGCCGGTCAACCCGATCCTGATCGGAATTGCGATCCGGAAGCGCGATCCACTCAGGCCGGCGACCCAGAAGGCGATCAACGCGCTTTACGCGAACGGCACGATCAAGAAGATCGTCGCCCGGTGGGGGATGAGCCACGCAGTCACCTTGCTGAAGTAGCGCGGCCATGCTCGGGGCCGTCGACTGGCACGTCATCGGGCAGCGGATCTTCCACCCGGATCACGTCTTTTTCCGGGCGATGTACACGACCGTCTACATCGCGGTGATCGCGCAGGTGATGGGCGTCCTGCTCGGATTGCTGGCCGCCCTGATGCGGACCTCGAAGGTCTGGCCGTTCCGCTGGCTGTCGGGGTTCTACGTGCTGATCTTCCGCGGCACCCCGCTGCTCGTGCAGATCTTCTTCGTCTACTACGGCGCGAACCTGATGCTCGGGTTCACGCTGATCCCGAACACCCTCCACCTCGGCCTCTTCAGCCTCGACGGGGCGATTGTCGCGGGTATCCTCGCGCTCGGGGTGAACGAGGGCGCGTACATGCGGGAGATCATCCGCGCCGGTATCGACTCGATCGACCGGGGCCAGATGGAAGCCGCCAAGTCGCTCGGCATGCGCTACACGCTCGCGATGCGGCGGATCATCCTGCCCCAGGCGGCGCGGGTGATCGTCCCTCCGCTCGGCAACGAGTTCAACAACATGCTGAAGACGACGTCGCTCGTCTTCACGATCGGCGTCTACGAGATGTTCTCGGACGCCGAGATCCACTACTCGCAGACCTTCCAGCCGGTCGAGTACTTCCTCGCGGTCGCGTTCTGGTACCTCGTGCTGACGGGCGTGTGGAGCCTGATCCAGGCGTCGATCGAGCGGCGGCTGTCGGCCAGCGAGCGGGGTGACGAGCTTTCCTTCCGCGAGCGGCTGGTTGCAGCTTGGGCACCGGCCGGGGCGTTCGTCAGGCGATGAGCGAGACGGTGATGGAGGCGGTCGACGTCCACAAGCGCTTCGGGCGTCTCGAGGTGCTGAAGGGCATCTCGCTCGACGTCCACAAGGGCGAGACGGTCTGCATCATCGGCGCCTCCGGCTCGGGCAAGACGACCTTCATCCGCTGCATCAACCATCTCGAGAAGATCGACGACGGCCGGATCACGGTGAACGGGCAGCTGATCGGCTACCGGCAGCGCAACGGGAAGCTCGTCGAGGACTCCGAGGCGAGCATCGCGAAGCAGCGCACCCAGATCGGGATGGTCTTCCAGCGCTTCAACCTCTTCCCCCACAAGACGGCGCTCGAGAACGTCACGGAGGCGCCGACGCGCGTGCTCGGGACGCCGCGCGAGCAGGCGAAGAGCGAGGCACTCCGCCTGCTGACGCGGGTCGGCCTCGCCGACAAGTGCGAGACGTATCCCGGCAAGCTCTCGGGCGGGCAGCAGCAGCGGGTCGCGATCGCGCGGGCGCTCGCGATGAAGCCTGCGCTGATGCTGTTCGACGAGCCGACGAGCGCCCTCGACCCCGAGGTGACGGGCGAGGTGCTCGACGTGATGGAGGAGCTCGCGCACGAGGGCATGACGATGATCGTCGTCACGCACGAGATGGGCTTCGCCCGCAAGGCGGCGGACCGTGTCGTGATGATGGACGGCGGCGTGATCATCGAGGAGGGCACGCCGGAGCACTTCTTCGAGGCGCCCGAGCACGAGCGCACGAAGCAGTTCCTCTCGAAGATCCTCTAGCCCGAATAGACGCCGATCAGCGCGCTGCCCGCGACGATCAGCGCTGCGCCGATCAGCACCCGCCTGCCGACGAGCTCGGTGCGGCGGATCAGGAGCAGCGAGAGCGCGACACCCCACAGCGACTCGGTCGCGACGAGCGGCGACACGACCGTGACGCGGCCCCGGTAGTACGCCTCGAAGAGCGAGACGTACGAGAGCCCGAAGAGGACGCCGACGCCGAGGAACGGCAGCGTCGCGCGCAGCGAGAGCCTGGTCCGGACGCGAGGGCCGAGCACGACGAGCACGAGCAGCAGGCCGCCCGCGAGCGCCGCCGCCGCGGCCGCGCCGGGCGGCACCGACGTCGTGCCGGCGAGCCAGCGCGTCAGGTTGTCGCGCGCCGAGAACAGGATCGTCGCGACGAACGCGAGCAGGTAGCCGCGGCGCCGAACATGGGCGGGCCGCTGCCGGTCACGGGCGAGCTCGACGCCGCCGGCCACGATCAGCACGGCGCCCGCGATCAGGGGCCAGCGAACCGGCTCGCCGAGCAGGAGGAGGGCCATCGTCACCGAGGCGAGCGGGGCCGAGCCGAGCACGACCGACACCCGCGACGCCCCCGCCTCCCGGATCGCGATCGTCACGAGCAGCTGGCCGACGCCGGGCTGGAGGAGTCCCGCGAACAGGAACGGCCACGCCTGGCCGGCGTGGACGCCCCGCGCCGGCGCCTCGGCCGCGGCGCCGATCAGCGCGACCGCGAATGCGCCGGCCACCGTCGCCAGGGTGGCGAGCTCCGCATCGGGATACCGGTCGAGGCCCATGCGCAGCCCGACGCTCATCGCGCCGAAGAGCGCCGCCGAGAGGCAGGCGAGCCCGATCGCCGTCAGCGGGGCACTACTTCCGCGGCTCGTAGGCCTTGCCCGGCGTCCCGCCGAGGGCGAGCAGCGTGATGCCCTGCGAGCCGGGCACGATCCGCCGCTTCTGCTCGGCGCCGACCCGGGCAAAGGTGGCGGGCGCGAGCGGCCAGGTCTCGCCGTCGGCGTAGAGGGTTCCGTCGCCCGCAAGCACGACGTAGACCTCCTCCTGCCCCTGCTCGCTGTGGTCGTGGTCCGGGAAGTCCTGCCACCCGGCCGGCAGCCGCTCGACGTTCATCCCCCAGGCCGTGACGCCGAGGCCCTTGCCCGCGTAGAAGAACTGGCCGCCGTAGTCCTCGAAGTCGTCGATCGTCTTGACTGTGACGTCTGCCATCGGTGCCTCCTTTTCGACGCGCGTGATTGTCACGCAGGTCGATACCCTCCCGCCATGGCTACCGACACGCATGCGGCGATCGCAGCGCAGCTCGCCGAGGACGCCGCCGAGCGATTCCTCCGCTACGTCCGCATCGACACGCAATCCGACGAGGACTCGGAGAGCTACCCGAGCACGGAGAAGCAGCTCGACCTGCTGCGCCTGCTCGCGGACGAGCTGCGGCAGCTCGGTCTGGAAGACGCCGCGATCGACCGGTACGGATACGTCACCGCGACCGTGGCCGCGACCGTCCAGCACGACACGCCGACGATCGCGTTCTTCGCGCACGCCGACACCGCCAGGGAGGTGAGCGGCGCGAACGTCGTTCCGCAGCGCCGACGGTACGAGGGCGGCGACATCCCGCTAGGCGACTCGGGCGCCGTGATCCGTCCCGCCGAGTCGCCGGAGCTCGCGGGCCACGTCGGGCACGAGCTGATCACGACCGACGGCACGACGCTGCTCGGCGCCGACGACAAGGCCGGGATCGCGGAGATCATGGCCGCGGTCGCCTACCTGCAGGCGCATCCGGAGGTGCCGCACGGCCCGGTGAAGATCGCCTTCAACCCCGACGAGGAGGTCGGACGCGGCGTCATCCACTTCCCCGTCGAAGCGTTCGGCGCCGTCGCGGCCTACACGGTCGACGGCTCGACCGCCGGTGAGGTCCAGTCGGAGACGTTCTCGGGCGCGCAGGTTCGCATGAGGATCCGCGGCCGCTCGATTCACCCGGGCTGGGCGAAGGGCGAGCTCGTCAACGCGATCAAGCTCGCCGCGGCGATCGTCGAGAAGCTGCCGAAGGACAGCCTCTCGCCCGAGACGACCGACGAGCGCGAGGGCTTCGTGCATCCGATCCTCGTGTCCGGCGACTCGTCCGAGGTCGAGCTCCGCTTCATCGTGCGCGATTTCGAGGACGCGCAGCTCGACGCGCATGTCGAGCTTCTACGCGGGATCGCCGAGGAAGTGGCGTCGAAGGACGACCGGGCCTCGATCGAGGTCGAGTCGTCCATCCAGTACCGCAACATGCGGGACACCCTCCAGAGGCACCCGCAGATCGTCGTCAACCTCGAGGAAGCCGTCCGGCGCGTCGGGCTCGAGCCGAGGCGCACCGCGATCCGCGGCGGCACGGACGGCTCGGCGCTGACGGAGCTCGGGCTCCCGACGCCGAACATCTTCACCGGCGGCCACGACGCCCACAGCGAGCGTGAGTGGATCTGCGTCGAGGACATGGGCCTCGCGGCGGCGACGATCGTGGCGCTCGCGGAGGTCTGGCAAGAGCAGCACGAGTAGCCGGCGCGGGCTCGGGTACCGTGGACGACGTGGAGCCGCTCCTCGACCGCCTCGGCCGCCCGCTCGAGACGCTGCGCGTCTCGGTCACCGACCGCTGCAACTTCCGGTGCGTCTACTGCATGCCGAAAGAGGTCTTCGGCCGCGACTACGCCTTTCTCGAGCGGAGGGAGCTGCTGACCTTCGAGGAGATCGCCCGCGTCGTCTCGGTCTTCGCCTCGCTCGGTGTGCGCACCGTGCGGATCACCGGCGGCGAGCCGCTCGTGCGCCGCAACGTCGAGCACCTCGTGGCGCTGCTCCACGAGATTCCGGGCCTCGAGCTCGCGTTGACGACGAACGGCTCGCTCCTGCCGCAGAAGGCGGAGGCGCTCGCCCGCGCCGGGCTCGACCGCGTCACCGTGAGCCTCGACTCGGTCGACGACGCGACGTTCCGCGCCCTCAACGACGTCGACTTTCCGGTGCAGCGCGTCCTCGACGGGATCGACGCCGCCGAAGCCGCCGGCCTGCGCGTCAAGGTGAACGCGGTCGTGAAGCGGGGCGCGAACGACGACGGCCTCGTCGCGCTCGCCGAGCGGTTCCGCGGCACCGGGCACGTGCTGCGTTTCATCGAGTACATGGACGTCGGCCACACGAACGGCTGGCGTCTCGACGACGTCGTCTCCTCGGAGGAGATCGTGCAGACGATCGACGACGCCTGGCCGCTCGAGCCGCTCGAGCCCGCCCGTCCAGACGAGACGGCACGGCGCTGGCGCTACCGGGACGGGGCCGGCGAGATCGGCGTGATCGCCTCGGTCACCCAGCCGTTCTGCGGCGGCTGCTCGCGCGCGAGGCTCTCGGCCGAGGGCCGCCTGCACACCTGCCTCTTCGCGACGAAAGGGCACGACCTGCGCGGGCCGCTTCGCCTCGGCGCCTCCGACGAGGAGCTCGCCGGCCTCCTGCGGGGCATCTGGGGCGGGCGCACCGACCGCTACTCCGAGCTGCGGAGCGCCGCGACCGCTGACCTGCCGAGGGTCGAGATGTCGTACCTCGGCGGCTGATTTTCCCCGATTTTCCTGCTACGAGCAGGCTATTTTCCTAGCAACCGGGGCGCCGACTAGAATCGGAACGTGACCACAGTCGTCGCAGCGGGGCGGCGGATCTTGCCGCGCGGGTACGTCGATTTCGCCCGCCAGCTCGTGATCTGGCTCGCGTTCTACTTCGGGTACCTCGCGGTGCGCGGCCTCGTCGACCGGAATCCGACGAAGGCCGTGATGAACGGCATTCGCGTCATCAACTTCGAGCAGCGGACGATGCATCACCTCGTCGAGCTGACGGCGCAGCAGTTCGCCGACTCGTCGCACATCCTGCTCACCGCGGCCGCGTGGACGTACTGGAACTCCGAGTTCACGGTGATCGGCCTGGCGCTCCTCTTCGTCTACCTGCGCCGCCACGAGCGGTTCGCGCGGTTCCGGAACACGGTCCTGCTCGCGAACATGATCGGGCTCGTCGGCTACGTCGTGATGCCGACCGCGCCGCC
>Ga0310810_10005174_pt1 | contig 14546 bp, 8 predicted proteins | sample NCmetagenome_FD_207641 | JGI IMG/M metagenome (GOLD analysis project Ga0310810, IMG submission 207641) | Soil microbial communities from experimental microcosm in Duke University, North Carolina, United States - NC | ecosystem: Engineered > Artificial ecosystem > Soil microcosm > Unclassified ... | reverse complement strand
ACCCCAGTTCGGACCGCCGACGCCGCTGGGGAACGTGACCTGTGCGAACCCGGCGCGCGGCCGTGGGTACGGCTGAGACGTCATCAGGTGGTTGTTGTCCCAGAAGTCCGTGCAGTATTTCTCGATCTCCGGCGTCAGCTTGTTGATGTCATTGCGCGACATTCCGAGCCGCCCGATCGGTCCAGGTTCGAGCGGGAACGGCTGGGTGGGCCACGCCTCGTCATTCGGGTCGTCGCTTTTCGGAACCGGCCGCTCTTCCATTCCGTACAGCGGCTCTCCGGTGTCGCGATCGAAGATGTAGACGTAGCTCATCTTGCCCGTCTGCACCACGGCGGGAATGACGCGGCCGTTCCTCCGCACCTCCACGAGGACCGGCGGCGTCGGCATGTCGAGATCCCAGATGTCGTGATGAACGAGCTGGTGGAACCACTTCAGCTTGCCCGTGTCGCCGTCGAGCGCGAGAATCGAATTGCAGTACAGGTTCTTGCCCGTCACCGCGTGGTTGGCCTCGCCGGTGGGCGCGAATATCGTTCCCCGCGCCTCGTCCACCGTCATCGTCGACCACACGTTGCAGCCGCTTCGATCCTTCCAGCTGTCGCCGCTCCAGTCTTCATGGTTCGGCTCACCGGGCTGAGGTATCGTGTGGAACGTCCATACAAGCTTGCCCGTCACCGCGTCCCATGCTCGAATGTCGCCGCGCGGCTGAGGCGGCGTGCCTTCCGCCGGCCGGGCGCCGCCGATGATCAGATTTTTGTAAACGGCGACGGGATTCGGAATCGTGAAGGTGCTGCGACGACTCTCGCCCACCTCCGGTGACACGACATCCAAATACACGTCGATCTCGCCGTTGTTCCCGAAAGTCGCCGCCGGCTGGCCCGTCTTCAGGTCGAGCGCCCTGAGATAGCCCTGGTCCGTCGCGAAGTACAGCCGGGGTCCCACGGTGCCGTTGCCCTTCCAGTATGCGAGCCCGCGGCCATGGATGCGACGCGGCGACTCGTATTTCCAGATGACCTTCCCGGTTTCAGGCTCGAGCGCGGTCACCGTGGACTTGAGCTCGGGCACGTAAGGCGACGCGGGCGTGGAGATGTACATGACGCCGCCAATGATCAGCGGCTGCACCTCGAAGCGGAAATCGAGCCCCAACCCGCCCGACGGCATCGACGGCCCGCCGTAGTGAAAGGTCCACGCCACTTTGAGCTTGTTCACATTGGCTGTCGTGATCTGACGGAGATCGGAATAATTCGAGTTCCACCCGTAGTTCGGGAATTGATCGGCTGGGATACGTTGTGTGGCGACGGCAGCGCCGAGCACGGCAACAAGAACTATGGTGGCTGCGAGTGATTTGAACCTCAAGTAATCCTCCAAAGGCGCGCGACTGACGTCGCGCGCCACGATTTTAGAATCCGCCGCCGTACCTCAACGCATCAGCCTGAAGGCCACCAGTGCGTCGGAGGTCGGACCGCCGCGCGACGCAGGGCCGCCGCCGGCTGCTGCAATCACGACGTACTGCGCGCCATCCTTGCCCATGTAGGTAATCGGCGTCGCATAGCCATTGGCCGGGAGCTCAGCCGTCCAGAGTTCCTTGCCCGTCTTCGCGTCGAACGCCCGGAAGCGCCGATCCACGGTCGCGCCAATGAACACGAGACCGCTCGCCGTGGCGATGCTACCGCCGATGTTGCGGATGCCGCTTTTGACTCCGACGTCACCCAGCTCGGCGAAGTCTTCGTTGATGCCGAGCGGAACGCTCCAGGCGAGATCTCCGGTGTTCACGTTGAGCGCCACGAGCGCTCCGTACGGCGGAGCCATACAAGGCACCACCGCACCGTTCTTCAGCCGGTAGCCGAATCCGCCGCCGGCATTGCCTCCTCCGGTTCCCGCACCCGCCGCTCCCGCTGCAGCCCCCTGTGCTCGTCCACCGCGGCCTCCGCCGCCCCGCACTTGCCCGGCGTTCCCGGCCGGCGCGCCGCCGGAGCCAGCCGCCGGAGCTGCGGCGTCAGGGTCGGGGGTATTACCCAGGCCAAAGCCGGCGGCCACTGGGGCGCCAGCTGCGTGGTAGTTGCCGGCGTTCGTGACATTTAAAAAGACGTACCCCACCTGCGGGTTGAACGACAACGGGCCCCAGCCCCCCACCGGGGCGCCGAAGGTGACCATGGCCTGGTCCCGCGCCGCGCGGTCGAATGGTCCGCTGGCCACCATGTTGTTCGCGTCCCAGAATTCGGTGCAGTACTTCTCAATCTCCGGCGTCATCTTGTTGATGTCGGCTCGTGTCATGCTCAGGCGGCCGGTTGGCGGCGGCTTCACCGGGAACGGCTGCGTCGCCGAATTTTCGTCGCCCGCCACGCCGCTGCGCTTCACCGCCTTTTCCTGAACGCCGAAGATCGGCTCGCCCGATTTACGATCGAGGATGTAAGCGAAGTGAAGTTTGCCCGTCTGGAGCACCGCAGGAATGACGCGGCCATTGCGGCGAACGTCAATCAGAATGGGCGGAGTCGGCATGTCGTAATCCGCCGCGTCGTGATGCACGATCTGCTGGAACCACTTCAGCTTGCCGGTCTCGCCCTCCAGCGCAACGATGGAGTTGCAGTAGAGATTGTTGCCTGGCACCGCGCGGTTCGCGTCCCCAGTGGCGCCGAACACAAGGCCGGTGGACTCGTCGGCGGTGAGATTCGACCAGACATTGCAGCCGCTGCGGTCATTCCACGTATCACCGGGCCAGTCGTTGTGGTTCGGTTCTCCGGGCCACGGCACAGTGTGGAATGCCCATACCTGTTTGCCGGTGACCGCGTCCCAGCCCCGGATGTCGCCGCGCGGTTGCGGCGGTGGCGCCTCGCCGGGCCTTGCGCCTGTCACGAGCAGATTCTTGTAGACGGTGATTGGATTCGGGACGGTATAGGTATTGCGACGGCTCTCGCCCACCGCCTGGGAAGCGACCCCGACGTAGACGTCCACTTCTCCACCATTGCCGAACCCCTGGGCCAGCTTGCCGGTCTTCATATCGAGAGCCATCATGTAGCCCTTGTCGGTGGCGAAGTAGAGACGCGGCCCCACTGTTCCGTTCCCCTTCCAATAGGCCAGTCCGCGCCCGTGTATATGACGGGGGGATTTGTACTGCCAGACCACTTTGCCGGTCTCCGGCTCGAGCGCCGTGACTGTGGACATCAGGTCCGGGACCTGCTGGGAGGCGGGCGTCGTAATGTACATGACGCCGTCGATCACCAGCGGCTGCACCGAGAAGCGGTAATCCAGCGAGACGAACCCGCCGTCCTCCATGCTGCCGGCGCCGTAATTGAATGTCCACGCTTTGGCGAGCCGAGAGACGTTTTGAGGGGTGATTTGCGTCAGCGGCGAAAAGTTCGAGTTGGTCTGGTAGTTCGGCCATTGATCGGCGGCCGGTTTCTGCGCGTGCACGCGACCGAGGAACAGAGCACCGCCCGCGATGATACCGCAGAGGACGAGAAGACGGCGCATATGATGATCTCCCTGGGCGTTTAGAAGCCCGCGTCCGCGATCAGCTTCGCGTAGAAGTCGTGATCTCGACGCAGATTGGCGATGTACAGCTCCTTTGGCACTTCCTTTGGCACGTTGGGCCGCAGCAGGGTGACCGGCTTCGCGGAGCCCGGCACAGTCACGAAGTACTCGCTGTAGTGGAGGAAGGAGCCGGAAAAGCCAATCGCCTTCATGTATTCGAAGGCCGCTTTGAAATTAACCATTCCGGTGCCGGGCACGACGTACTCAGCCGTCCACGGCCAGTCGTCACTCGGATCTGACCGGCGCGGTCCCTTCGGCGTATCTGTCTTTTTGGCCCAGAGGATGTCCTTCCCGGCCATGGACAGGATATTTCGGTGAGCGAATCGGATGTATTCCCACGTCTCCGGCCCACCCTTCATCATCGCGTGGCCCAGGTCGTAATCCATGCCGATGTACTTCGTGTCGAAATCCTTGACGGCGAGCCACAAGTCCCAGACGCCGCCGCCGATATTTCCCGCGCCCCCTTCTACGTGATAGACAGCGGTCGTGCCGTACTTCTCATTCAGTTTCGACAGCGCCTCGATCTTTGGCTTCCAGACGTCGAGCTGCGGTTGAAGGTCCTTGGTGTAGTCGTACCTCGCCAGCGTGGGCGCCTGGTAGTAGCGCAGGCCAAGCTTGCTCATGGTGTCCAGGTAGGCCTCTGCGTACTGGTAGTCGGCGTCCCGTACCGGCGTGATGATGATGGGCACCTGGAGCCCGGCCTTCTTGGCGGCCGCCACCGCCTTCGGCAGATCGCGCGTCACATTTTCCGGCAACACGCTGCCTCCGCCGCGCACGGTCCAGCCGATGGCGGGCCAGCCCGCCTTGGCCGCGGTATCCGCCGCCTCGTCGTAATCAGTTGCCCACTGCAGTGAGATGGAATACAGCGTGAGCAGCGGCTTGCCCCCCGGTACAGCCGTCGGAGAGGGCGTCAGCGTGCCTGGAAACTGGGGCTGCTGGTTGCCACGGCCTTGGCCCCGTGCGGGCTGGGGAGTCCCAGCGCCACCGCGCCCTTGCGCGGCCGCGGCCATTACAGCGAGCGGCACGACGCCGAGCGCTTTCAACATCTCCCGGCGCGTGCGACGGTTATCGGTCATTGGGCGTTCCTGTTGATCTATTTAGCACCGGGAAAGGGTCGAGGGGTGGCATCGCCTGGAGTCAACCCCATCGCCCATTTGATGCCTTCGAGCATCATTTTCTGGAAGCGCGGATCGTCCCAGGTGGCGTCGTTGTGCCCCCACCCGGTGTTGAACACGCGTCCTTTGCCGTACTGCACCGCCCATACCTGCGGAAAGTCCCCATCCGGCCGGCGCGCCCTGTTCGTCGCATCAAGCGACTCGGGGTCCAGTCGGAGGATCACGTGGACCTTGGCCCGCGAGTATGGTTCCTTCAAAACGGGATGCTGCTCGTTGAACATGAATGGCTGTGTTCCGAAAGCGTCGGCACCAGGGAACTTCGGGTCCTCGACGATGACGCGCGCGTTTGCATTGAACTCGCCGTCCATATAGCCGCCCACCATCTCCCCGAATTCGGGCCAGTTGGTGAACGCCACTCCCGTGGCATGTCCCACGATCAAGCCCTTGCCCTGGTCATGCACAAACGCGAGCAACTCCTGCTTCTGCTTCTCGGACATCGTGCCAAATCCACTCGGCAGCATGAAGATCGCGTCGTAAAACGGCAGCACGCGCGCGTTCACACCGCGGCCCTCGTACCGATCTTTTCCAACAATGGGCTCGTTCGTGATCAACTGGGAGTCCGTCCGGATCATCGTCATGAACGTGCCGGACTTTCGACCGATCTGCTCCACCGTTGCCAACGCATGGGAAATAGAGTCGTGGTGGTAACCCGACTGCACGTCGGCCACCGCGAGCAGGTGCTTGAGCCCCGGCCAGAAGTCAGCGGCAGCGCCGCCTCCGCCTCGTCCACCGGCTCCCTGGGCGCGACCCGCAGGCGCCGGGGACTGCGGGGTTGGAGTTGGCGCGCCAGCCCGTTGCGCCGACATGTGTGTCGCCCAAATCGGCACCATGATCCCGGCGGTCAGAACGATCGCCGCGAGACTTCTTGGAAGCATCCGCATCTTTGATCTCCCGGTTAAAACCCGTACTTCAAGGCAAACTGCATGATACGCGGATCGCCCGACGTGTTGGTAATGCGGCCCGCGTTGGCGTTGTCCACCGTCACGTTCGGATTCGCCCAATTCACGTGATTGAAGATATTGAACGCCTCCACCCGAAGCTCAACGCGACGGCCCCCCGTGATGTTGACGTTCCGCGAGAACGCCAGATCCGCGTTCCAGAAACCGGGACCGACGATTGAGCCATTGGCTGCATTACCGCGCTGCCCCGGTGCGGCGTTGGCGAACGCCGCCATGTCAATCCACTGCAGTTGCGAGTGGTTCGACACCCAGACGGGATCCTTGAGGTACGGGTCGACACCTGTGACCACTGGCCGCTGTTGCGGCTCGCCGGTCAGGGCGTTGTCGCTGGTGACACCCGGCGTCAGATACGAGCCGCTCCGCGTCTGAAAGATCAACCCCAGCTGCCAATCCTTGGTGAGAAGGTTCACGATCCCCTTCCCAATGCCGGGGCTGGCCAACACAGAGCTCAGGTTGAACAGGTGCCGCCGATCGTTGGCACAAGGGCCGGTGGCTCGCGACGCATCCGGATGCGGGTCCGTAAACGGATCGATGAGCTGGCCCGGAATGCTCCAGCCGATGTCGGTAGACGGGTCGCCCTGGTTGATGCACTTGCTGAGGGTGTAGTTCGCGTTCGCGCTCCACCCGTGGCTCATGCGTTTCTGAAGCCCGATCTTCAGCCCGTTGTAGTGCCCTTGCCCATCCGTGTATAGCTGCGAGATCCCCGTCTGTCCGCCGGTATTGACGTTGTAGAACGCACCTTCGGTTGAATTGATCAGCGACAGGACACCGCGCGCCTGACGGTTGGCGGTGCTCGTATTCGAACAAGGCCCGGCGGCGGTCAGGCCGTACTGGCCCGCCACGCAATTCCCCGGGATGTAGACGGCCGGATTTTCCGGATAGCCCGAGACCCAGATGTGGCGCTGCTGATTGCCGATATATGTCACATCAACGAGCAGACGGCTCATCAACTGCCGCTGGTATGACAGGTCGTACTGGTATGACCGCATCGGGTCGGCATCGATTGGCATGCTGACGTAGACGCCGCTGGCCGGGAATTTTGCATTGGCCGTCGGCAGCACCACTGGCTCGCGCATGTGCGGGTAGTTGATGGCCGCCAGCGGATCGCCGCCCGGCGTTGAGCTCCACGGATCCAGGAAGTTGACCGGACAGCTTTTATTGGCCAGGTTGGGCGCGGGGGAGCACGTCGCCGGGAGCGTGGCATCGACGGTGTTTCCGAACGGCGCGTTTAACATATGGTGCGCCGTGGTCCAGAGTTTCGGTGAATCGTAATAGATGCCGAAGCCGGTCCGAATGGTCTGCTTGCTGTCACCGGCCGGATCCCATACCAGCCCGAACCGCGGCCCGAGCTGATTGTACTGATTGAAGCTGTTCGCGTTGTTCTCCGGGAAGCCCTTGTCGCCTTTGAACAGTAACCCCACCGGCGCGTTCGGATACACCGTGCTGCGAATGCCTTTGTCAAAGTTCTCGCGAACGAATGCGGTCACGAATCCATTGCGGTCCTGCGGCGCAAGGTAGGGCTCCCACCGCAGCCCGTAGTTCAGCGTGATTCGCCGGCTGACGCGCCAGACGTCGTTCACATACGTGCCCACTGCGTGAACGTACTCGTTGTTGATCTGGCTGCCGCCCAGCCGATAGCTGGCCGGGTACCCCATCAGAAAATCGGCGAGGTTCAAGCCGCCGGTCGCTTGTGCGGTGCTGCTGGTGACGATGCCGCTGAAGGTGAACGCCCCGTCCGCCTGGAACGGGCCGTCGCCGTCGGAGCTGGGCCGCGTCCAGGACGCGCCGAACGAGATCGAATGCGCGCCTCTGGCCCAGTCGAAATCCTGCGAAAGCTGCGGCGTGTCGACGAAGAACTGACCGGTATTGCCGGAGTTCCACAGACCCAGTTTGAGCATGTCCTGGCCGGGAATCGCACCGGTCGTGTACATGAACGACTTCACGCCCAGCATGCCCAGCGTCGGCACGCCCGCGCCGTGTTCACGGATCGCAAACGTGTGCTGGTACGACACGCGGCTCGTCGAGATCAGATGCGGGGTCAGCACGTAATCCAGACCCGTCGCGATCGTGTGCTGCAGCGCGCGATTGCCGAGGCCATTCCCCGTGGCATCGAGCAGATTGGGCTTGTCCTTGTTGAAGGCCGGCGGATGCTTGAAGTACGCGAAGAAGTCGCGGAAGAAGACTTTCTTGTTCGCGGACATCTGATAGTCGAGGCGCGAGACGTACTGCTGATCCTTGCTGTCATTCGCCAGCGCCAGCGGATAGCGGCCGCACCCGTCCGGATCGAACGCCGGATCGGCCACGGGGACCATCTTGAGGATGCTCAGCGAGAACGGACTGAAGAGCGACGGATCCACCTGGTTGTCCACGAACGGCGCGCCAAGGGTCCGCGCCGTGCCGCCGCGGCAGGCCGCCGACATCACACGCCGGAAGTCTCCCTTGAGCATCTCGGCCGTCGGCACGAACTGGTCGTTGGCCAGCGGCGCCTGGTTATTGATCGTGGCCTGGATGCCCCCGAAGAAAAACAGCTTGTCGTGCTTGATCGGTCCGCCGATCGTGCCGCCAAACTGGTTGCGGCGCAGGCCGTCGTCGCGGCCGAGGCCGCCGTTTTCCTTCTTCTCGAAAAACCGAATCGAGTTGAGCCGATGGTCGCGCATGAAATTGAACGCGTTGCCATGGAAGGTGTTCGTCCCGGACTTGGTCACCGCATTGACGGTGGCGCCGGTGGACATCCCGAATCGCGCGTCCCGCACGCCGCTCTCTGTGCGGAACTCCTGCAGCGCGTCGGGAAATGGCAGCGCATTTCCTGCGTTCAGCTGCGGATCGTTGTTGTAGCCGCCGTCCACCAGATACTGCGTGCTGTTGGGCGTGCCGCCGGCGACGGAAATGGCCACCTGCCCAGGGAAGCCGCGGTCGCCGGCCGTCGTCCCGCCGGCAACCGCGCCGCCTTCGAGCGTCAGCAGTTGCGTGGCGCTGCGGCCGTTCAGCGGGAGCCCGACGAGCACTTCCTGCGAGGTCACGGTGCCGACGCTCAGGCCGCGCGTTTCCACCAGGCCGGCGTCCGCCACCACCTGAATCGTCTCGGAAATGTTGCCCAGCTTGAGCACCGGGTTGACGGACCGCGTCTCACCGACGCGCAACACGATGCCCGACTGCTCGAACGTGCTGAAGCCGCTCAACTTCGCGCTCAGCTTGTAGGGGCCTACCGGCAGGCTGGGAATGGAAAACTCGCCGCGTGCATCCGTCACGGCCGACCGCGTGAACCCGGTATCCGTCTGGGTCACGGTCACATCGACGCCCGGCAGGGCGCCTCCGGACTCATCGGCCACTGTGCCGCCCAGCTGAGCGACCGTCTGTCCGAATGCGTACGGCACTATCAAGACCGAAAGCGCCAACGCAAACCACAAAGTCCGTCGAACCATTGTGCCTCCTCATTCTCTGTACGCGCCGGCTTCGGTTGGGGGACGGCGCTGATGCGAACGTTCGGTTTGAGCGATAAGCCGGACTTTAGATCCGTTCAAGAGCCACTGTCAAGCCGAATATCGAGCTGTTAGTGCGATAATCGAACAACGGCGGGCACCTGCGGCTAAGCGTTCGCCCTATTCAAGACGACTACTTTGTGTTATAAAGTGGATCGCTATGAAGACATTGGCCCTCATCGTCCTCGCTCTCGCCATGGCCGCAATGGGCATGTACGTGGCCCACGCCGATCCGCCCGGCGCCCTGTTCGGCGGGTTTTTGCTGATGGTGGCCGCGGTCCTCGTGGGCGCGAGGACCGCACGGGGCCGGCTGCCGACCTGGGCCCGGCGCACCGCACTAGCCGTCGGCGTGCTCATCGCCGCGCCCTCGGCAGTCCTCATCCATGCGGCCACCGTCGACGCGCCTCTGTTCGCGCAGCCGCCGGACGTGCCGTCGGTCAGCGGGTCGGCACCCTCGGCAGCATGGGCGGCACGGATCGATCGCGCGCGGCCGCTGGTGCGCGCGGCCATCGTCGAGCAGAACCTGCCAGGAGTCTCGATCGCGGTCGGCGTGAGCGCGGATGTCGTCTGGGCAGAAGGGTTCGGCTGGAGGGACGTCGTCACGCGGACGCCCGTCACACCGGCGACCAGATTCAACATCGGCACGGCTTCGTCTGCGGTGACCGCGACCGCCGTTGCGTCGCTCGGGCTGACCAACACCGGCGCCGAGCCGGCAACACCGTGGAGCCCGGAGGCGATCGGCGAACCGGGAGAGGATTTTCCGCCCCTCACCCTCATGCGCCACCTCATCTTCCAGCCAATCGGCCTGGCCCCCGCCGAGTATCCGTTGCCGGGCGATCGCGCGACGTTCTACGTCCCGGCGACACGGTGGCGGGGCGACACGACCGATCCCCGCCAGGGAAGACGGCTGATGTACATGCGAGACCTGGCGTGCTGCGCGGGTGGGAAGGCGTTCTATTCCACGTCGTCCGATGTCGTCCGCTTCGCCCTGGCGACGAACGCCGACAGCATCAACGGCGAGCTCGCAGGCGGAAGTGTGATGTCGCTGATGACGCGCCGCGACAAAGGGATCGCCGTGGCCGTGATGTCGAACATCGCGCACGCCAACACGGCGGCTCTCGCGCTGAAAGTCACTGACGTGTTCGCCGAACAGAAGTAAGCGGCCGCGCGCGATCGACGATTGACGATCGACGATCCGAAGGCGTATAAGCTCCTGATGCTTGCAAGGATTCGTCCCTTGACCCGCGCGCTGCTGTCCGCGGCCGTCATGGTCGCCGCCTCACCCGGAGGTGCCTACGCCCAGAATCCCCTCATGCTCGGCCATCCCGAGGACTACCCGCGCGCGGATGTCGAGCATGGCGCCCGCATCTACGCCGCGCAATGCGATCGCTGTCACGGCCCCGACGGCAGAGGCGTGAACGGCGTGGATCTGGGTAGCGGCAAGTTCAGCCATGCCACCACAGACGCGCAACTCAGGAACGTTATCGCCAACGGCTTCCCCACCGCCGGCATGCCCGCCTTCACCTTCGATGCAACAGACTTCACAGGCGTGGTGGCATATCTGCGGAACATGAACAGCATCGACCGCGGCTCGTTGAAGCCGGGCAATGCGGCGCACGGGCAGACCGTGGTGGAAACCAAGGGCGCGTGCCTGTCGTGCCACCGCATCGGCAACAAAGGCAGCCGAAAGGCGCCGAACCTGAGCACCATCGGTGCGAGCCGGAGCGCGGGATCGCTCGAACGATCGCTGCTGGACCCAAGCAGCCAGATGTGGCCGATCAATCGCCCGGTCCACATCGTGACGAAAGACGGCAAAGTGATCAACGGCCGGCGGCTGAATGAAGACACGTACACGGTGCAGGTGGTAGACGAGGAGGGGCGGTTGATCTCATTTGAGAAACCGAATCTGCGCGAATTCACGATATCCACCAAGTCCACCATGCCTTCGTACAAACAGGAGCTCAGCCCCGACGAGCTGTCGGACGTGGTGACGTACCTCCTTTCATTGAAAGGTCAATAGCGATGGCGCGACATTTCTCGTGTGCGATGCTCATCGCAGCGCTGGTCACGCTCGTATCATTTCATTTGAACGCCCAGACCCCCGTTCCGCCCGACCGGCTGCTCAATTCCGCGAAGGAGCCGCAGAACTGGTTGACATACGGCGGCGATTACTTCAGCAATCGGTACAGCACGCTCACGCAGATCACGCCGGCCAATGTGAAGTCCCTCGGCCTTGCCTGGGCTTATCAATCGCCAACCAGCGGCAGTTGGGAAACGACGCCTCTCGTGGTGGACGGGATCATGTACCTCACGCAGCGACCCAACGACGTCGTCGCGCTGGATGCGGTCACGGGCCGCGCGTTCTGGATGTATCGCTACAACAACGTCAACGAGATCGGCGTCTGCTGCGGATCGAACAACCGCGGGCTCGCCATCCTGGGCGACACGTTGTTCATGGGTACGCTGGATGCGCACGTGGTCGCCATCGACACCAAGAGCGGGTTGCCACTCTGGAATACGAAAGTGGGCGAAAGCAAGAACGGCTACTCGATCACCGTTGCGCCGCTGGCCGTCAAAGACCGGATCATCGTTGGTCTTGGCGGCGGGGAGTTCGGCATTCGCGGCGCCATCGCCGCGCTCGATGCCCAAACTGGAAAGGAACTGTGGCGCTTCAACGCAATCCCCGGGCCCGGCGAGGCGGGCCACGAGACGTGGGAACCCTGTCCTCCGAACCCGAAAACATATTGCGACTCCGACGCCTGGACGCACGGCGGCGGTTCGGTGTGGGTGACCGGGTCCTACGATTCCGCGCTCAATCTCACGTACTGGGGTCTGGGCAACGCCGCGCCCGATTACAACGGCGATCAGCGCCCCGGCGACAACCTCTATGCCGCGTCCGTGGTCGCGCTCGATCTGGACACCGGGAAATTGAAGTGGCATTACCAGTTCACGCCACACGATGTGTACGACTACGACTCGGTGCAGGTGCCGGTGCTGGCTGACATCACATTTCAGGGCGCGCCGGTGAAGGCACTCATGTGGGCCAACCGCAACGGGATTTTCTACGTGCTGGATCGAGCGACGGGAAAATTCCTCCTCGGCAAACCGTTCGCCAAAGTGAACTGGATGAGCGGCTTCGACGCCAACGGCAGGCCGATTCAGACCCCCCAGCCTCCAGGGATGCCCACGTACCCTGCCATCCAGGGCGCGTCCAACTGGTATTCGCCCTCGTACAGTCCGCGGACGAAGTTGATGTACGTTTCCACCTGGCAGGAGCAGGGTCAGCTCTACGGCGCCGTCCCCATGGTCTACCCGGAAGGTGGCCGTGGATTTGGTGGCGGCAATAATCAGACGTTCGTGCCTTCGCCGGATGCGCCTACAAAGGCCATTCCCGGCGCGCCGGCCATCCCCGGTCTTCGCCGCGGCCCGATCAACAACTGGACCGACGCCGCAGGCCACGGCGAAGTACTGGCCATCGATCCCAACTCCGGCGAAGCGAAATGGCGGTACCGGATGACCGACGTCACCGACACCGGCGTCCTCACCACGGCGAGCGATCTGCTCATCACAGGCGGCCGCGAAGGCTATCTGCAGGTATTGGATGCGCGCACCGGGGTGCTGCTCTGGAAGGCCAGTCTGGGCGCGCAGATGGTCAACAACTCGATCACGTATGCCGTGAATGGGAAACAATACGTCTCCGCGATTGCGGGGCTGACGCTGTTTACGTTTGCGCTGCCTTGAAGTGCGACGCTGTGTCGCGAGCTATTTTTTCTTCAGATAGTGCGTCTCTAAGAACTCGGACCTGAACTGCTGTGGCGGCGTGGGAATGTCCGGCCGGCCCTCTGGCGTGAAGTCCATGAGATTCCAGTACGGCCAGACCGTGTCGAGGTGATTGGACGTCGATTCCGTCCCCCAGAAATGCAGAATCTTTCCGTGCTGCTTCCGGAACACGTGCATCACGGGCCATTGCATGTCGTCCGAGTCTCCCTGGCATTTGTAATCCGCTTGATAGGGAGACTCGAAGCCGGACACCAGCGGAATCTGCGACCATCCCCGTTGTTTCGCCCACGCGTTAATGCGCGCGGGTTGGGCCTTGGCGATGGCGACGAACGCCGCGTCGCGACTGACCTGATACCAGCTGCGATCGAACCCGTCCATCAGGGATGTGCACGACGGACAGGGATTGTCCCAGTTCGGGCCGAACATGAATGAATACAGCAGCAGCGTATTCTTGTCGCCAAACAGCTCGGAGAATCTGACGCGCTGCCCCACTTTCCCGTCGTTGGCCCATTGGAAGACGTAGTCCTCCTTGAGTTCGCCCCCCGGTGGGAGGTTGCGGCGCCGTTCCGCCACCGATTTCACTTTGGCAACGAGTTCTTTCTCGTCCCTGAGCAACGCGTCGCGCGCATCGCGATACTCTCGGCTTTCATTTGGATACCGGAGGTCACTCATCCTCGTCTCCTCCTGCCTCCTTACTTCTTCGGCTATCATTTCACATGGACACGTCTGTGGCCACCACCAACCCTCTCGTCACTCGTGTCGACATCCAACGCGTCGCGGTCGTTACGATTCAGAATCCCCCGGTCAATGCCCTGAGCACTGCTGTCGTCAACGAATTGAACGCTGTGCTGGGGGCTGCGATCTCCGACAAGGACGTGGAGGCCGTCGTGCTGATCGGCGGGGGCCGCACGTTCGTGGCCGGCGCTGACATCACGGAGTTCGTCAGAACCGGCACAGGTCCGTTCCTTCCGCCCGTGCTCGATCGCATGGAAACCTCGCCGAAGCCCGTCGTTGCAGCCATGCACGGCAGCGCGCTGGGGGGCGGCCTCGAGATTGCGATGGCGGCGCATCACCGCATCGGCGCTCCGGACCTGCAGGTGGGACAACCGGAGGTGAATCTCGGCATCATTCCCGGTGCGCAGGGCACGCAGCGGCTGCCGCGGCTCGTCGGGATGGCGAAAGCCGTGGACATGTGCGTCACTGGCGCGCCCGTCAAGATGGCCGACGCGGTTCAGGCAGGGCTCGTGGACAGGATCGCGGATGGAGATCTGCAAGCAGCGGCGATTGCCTTCGCCCTCGAGGCGGTGTCCAGCGGTGGGCCACACCCGCGGACCAGCAGGCGATCGGAGAAATTGGGATCGCTCTCAGAAAATGCGGCCATCTTCGAGGCCGGCAGGGAAACCGCAAGAAGGATCCGGCGAAACCAAATCGCACCTCTGAAAGCGATTGAAGCGCTGGAGGCGGCGGCCACTCTGCCGTTCGAGAAAGGCTGCTCCCGCGAAAGCGAACTGTTTGCCGAGTGCATGGCCGGAGAACAATCGAAGGCGCTCATGCACGCATTTCTCGGTGAACGGCTGGTGGCAAAGGTGCCAGGCCTTCCAGAGGACACCGCTACCCTGCCGATC
>Ga0310810_10005173_pt1 | contig 14547 bp, 9 predicted proteins | sample NCmetagenome_FD_207641 | JGI IMG/M metagenome (GOLD analysis project Ga0310810, IMG submission 207641) | Soil microbial communities from experimental microcosm in Duke University, North Carolina, United States - NC | ecosystem: Engineered > Artificial ecosystem > Soil microcosm > Unclassified ... | reverse complement strand
TCGCTGTGGGCGTTGAGCGCGGATTGTCGTTCGCGCAGATGGTGCCGGCGATTCGCGATTACGAGCCGCGCCCGCACCGCTGCGAGTTTGTGCGCGAACTCGAGGGCATCGAATACGTGAACGATTCCAAGGCAACCAACCTGGACGCGGTCGAGAAAGCGCTGGCCGCACAGGCCAAGCCAGTAGTGCTCATCGCCGGCGGCAAAGACAAGGGATTCACGTTCGATGCGTTGCGTTCTCTGGTGAAAGACAAAGTAAAATCAACAGTGCTGATCGGCGAAATGGCGGAGAGCATCAGGCGCTCATGGGATGGCGCGGTCAAATCCGAAATCGCAACTTCACTCGCTGACGCGGTCGAGCGCGCGCGCAGTCTCGCCAGTGCAGGCGACGTTGTCCTGTTCTCCCCCGGCACATCATCCTTCGACATGTTCAAGAGCTACGCCGATCGCGGCGATCAATTTCGCAAACTGGTGCAAACGCTCCCGCAATGAAACGGTTTAAAATCCCGCGCCTCTTTAACGCCAAGAAGCTATCGGCAGCGACGGCGCGCCGCGCGTCGGCGGCATCCGCAGGAATGGACTTTGAAGGCATTCCCGAGCCAAACATGAAATTGTCGCGGGCGTTGTTGATTGTTTTGCTTCTACACGTGGTTGCGGTCTCGGGAATCATTGCGTTTAACGCCATCAAAACGCGTGAGCGTACGTTCGTGCCGCCGACGTCGACCGAAACGGAAAGCAAACCCGCGGACAGCGCGCAAACAGCAAATCACGCGAGTGCTGACAAAGCTCGTGTTGCAGGCGAGCAAAAGGAAAACGATCGCGAACATGGGCCGAAACCTTCTCGTCCACTTCCAAAGGACGAACAGGCGAAGAAGCCTTCGTCTTCAGGAAAGACTTACGTTGTGAAGAAGGGCGATAATCCAGTCGGAATCGCAAAGAAATTGAAAGTCTCTTACAGCGATTTGATTGCTCTCAATCACATTGACGACCCACGCAAATTGAAGATCGGGCAAAAGCTTCTCGTCCCTGAGGCAACAAAGCCGAAGACCGCCAGTGCAAAACCGGCGGATAAAAAGAAAAAACAAGGTGAAATCAGTAGTGAAAAAAGCGATGCGAAAACGCATCGCACTCCCAAAGCGCTTCCCGCAAAATCTACGGACAGGCGTGCTTCGTTTCGCGCAAGCTTATGGAGTGCGCACGCGTCCTCGCGTCGCTTTCATGCCTTAACACCCCATGCGTCGTAAAAGTGCTTATATACTTTTTTTAGCAGTGCTGGGGCTGCTCGTCATTGGCATCGTGATGCTCTTCAGCACGAGCGCCTACGCTCGCGATAGCCATGGCGACGTTTATTTTTTCATTAAACGCCAGGCGATTTGGATTGGGATTGGACTTGTCGCATGCACTTTTGCGGCGCTCGTGAATTATCAATTCTGGCAAAAAACCTGGTGGCTTTGGTTCGTGGTAGCGCTGGCCGCTCTGGCGCTTTGCTATATCCCGCACGTCGGAATGCGCATCAACGGGTCGCGCCGATGGGTCGGCTACGGCCCGGTTACCTTTCAGCCATCGGAACTTGCAAAAGTCGCGACGATCTTTTTTCTGGCCGCATGGTTTGCGCGACGTGAAAAACCGGACGGCAACGTGTTTTCGGGACTTATCATTCCGCTTGCGATCATCACCATGCCGGCTGCGCTTGTGCTAGGCGAAGTAGATCTCGGGACCACGGCTTTAATCGCGGCAACGGCACTTGTTGTGATGTTTGTTGCCGGCACCAATCCGCTATGGCTTGGCGGGCTCGCATTCGGAGCGTTGGGTGGGCTCATCCTCGTTGCCACGCAAATTTCCGAACGCATGGGGCGGCTCTCCGCGTTTCTTCATCCGCAAAACTACAAGGACGACGCTGGATTGCAGCAAATGCAGGCGTTGATCGCCTGGGGGAGCGGCGGGATGGACGGGCTTGGCCTGGGTAACGGCCGGCAGAAAATGCTCTATCTGCCGTACGCACACACCGATTTCATTTTTCCAATCATCGGCGAAGAACTTGGTCTGCGGTTCAGTCTTCTGGTGGTTTTCTTGTTCGTTGTGATAATTGTTTGCGGCATCATGATTGCGCTGCACGCGCGTGATCGTTTTGGACTGCTGCTCGGCTGCGGGATCGTTGCGCTCCTCGCTCTGCAGGCAGCGGTCAACATCGGCGTGACGACCTCGCTCCTGCCTAACAAGGGACTCCCGCTGCCGTTTATCAGTTATGGAGGTTCGAACCTGGCCGCGTGTATGTTTGGCATTGGCGTGTTGGTAAACATTTATCGCCAGGGCATTCTCGAGCCGCCGCCGGTGAAACGCGCCACGATGAACGCCAAATTAACGCTGCGAATTTAATTAACCCGTAACTTTGATTAGCCCAACATGAACGCTGTTATCGCATGCGGAGGAACCGGGGGACATCTCTTCCCGGGCATTGCTGTCGCGGAAGTCCTGCAAAATCGCGGACACGAAGTGATGCTGCTGGTTTCCGAAAAGGACATCGATGCCGTGGCGCTTTCCGGCCGGACGAATTTCCAAGTCGAAAAATTACCGACGGTAGGCTTGCCTTCGCCATTTTCGCCGGCGCTTTTTGGGTTCACTCGCCGGTTTGTTGAGAGCTTATCACTCTGCCGGTCTATCTATCGCAAGTTCAATCCGCACGCCGTTCTCGGCATGGGCGGGTTTACTTCGACGGCGCCAGTTTTGGCCGGCCGATTCCGCGGGATACCGACGTTCATTCATGAATCGAACGCGGTCCCGGGAAAAGCGAATCGTTGGACTGCGCGCGTCGTGAATGCCGTAATGTTGGGTTTCAAGGAATGCGCGCCGTTTTTTCCGAAAACGCGCACGGAGATCACCGGCACGCCGGTTCGCACCGAACTGGTGCGTCTGGACCGCGCGGAATCGCGGCGGAAACTCGGATTGCAGGAGGACCTGCCTACACTACTGGTGATGGGCGGCAGCCAGGGGGCCAGTGGAATTAATCAGGCACTAATCAAGGCGCTGCCGTTCTTGCAAGGTATGCCGCTCCAGGTGATCCACCTGTCCGGCGCGCGGGATGAACGCCTGGTTACAGACAACTATCGCCGGGAAAATGTCCCTGCTTACATCGGTGCGTTTCATCATCAGATGGAGGAGATGTACAGCGCCGCCGATCTTGTCGTGGCGCGAGCGGGCGCGGCCAGCCTGGCGGAGTTCGCCGGCTTTTCGTTGCCCGGCATTCTGATTCCATTTCCATACGCCGCAGATGATCACCAAACGCGCAATGCAGAAATCTACGCTCACGCTGACGCGGCGATTCTTTTGAAGCAATCGGATCTCACTGGCGAATCGCTCGCGCGCAGCATTCGCGAGCTGATGCAAGACCCGCAGCGGCTGCAGCAAATGGCGGCGAATTGTGCGCGCCTTGCGCCGAAAGATGCAGCTGGTCGCGTGGCGAGCACGATTGAAAAATATACCACTCATGAAGCTCACGCCTGAAGCAACTACCGCGCGCGCTAATTCTCCGCCGAAAGAATTTCGGCGTCGTGATGCATTACCAGAGCTGTCGCGATTTCTGACCGCCGAACGGCATCGGATTCACCTTGTCGGGGTTGCGGGGAGCGGTATGAGCGGTCTGGCCGGGCTTCTCATCGAGCTGGGACACACAGTGAGCGGCTCGGACAAGGTTACAACGACAGAGACCGAGCGACTGCAGCGGCTCGGCCTGCACTTTCATGAACAGCATCTCGCTGAGCATGCGGACGCTGCTGAGCTTGTTGTTTTTTCGTCCGCGATTAAGGACGACAATCCAATTCTCCTAGCCGCGCGCAGTTGCGCAAAACCGCTGTTCCGTCGCGCGGAAGCCGTCGCCGCAATCATGCAAGCCAAGCGCGGCATTGTGATCGCCGGAATGCACGGCAAAACAACCACTTCCGCAATGACGGCACATGCGCTTCGCGAAGGCGGACTGCATCCGTCGCATTATGTGGGCGCTGAAATTCCGATTCTCCGAACAAACGCCTATTGGAACCAGGGCGGCGAATATTTCGTTGCCGAAGGCGACGAAAGCGACGGCACGTTGCGCTGCTTTCATCCCGAGCACGCACTCATTCTAAACATCGAGGAAGAACACCTCGATTTTTATCCCGATCTTGCGGCTATCGAAAAAGTGTTTGCGCAACTGATCGATCAAACCAGCGGAAGCGTTCTCTACAACGTTGACGATCCAAACACGGCGCGATTATGCGGCAAGCGCAAACACGCAGTCTCCTACGGATTTTCTGAGCAGGCGGATTACCGTGGAACCGACGTCGAGCTGCGAAATTTTGGTTCATCCTTTTTAGTTTTTCGCCGCGGCGAGAAACTCGGGCAGGCGACCCTCAATGTTCCGGGAGAACACAACGTCCATAACGCGCTTGGAGTAATCGCGCTGGCTTCCGAGCTTTCTATTCCGTTCGACAAGATCACGGCATCGCTTCGGAAATTCGAGCACGCGCGCCGCCGGTTCGAAATCAAATACGCGAGCGACAGGTTTCTGCTCGTCGACGATTACGCGCATCACCCGACGGAAATTCGTGCCACGCTTCGCAGCGCGAAATCGATCGGACGGCGGCGTCTCGTCACGATGTTTCAGCCGCACCGTTACTCACGAACAAAAGCGCTGTGCCGCGACTTTGGCAGCGCCTTCGACGATGCCGACCGGGTTGTGATCACAGATGTGTATCCTGCCAGCGAGCCCCCAATTCCCGGAATCACCGGTCAAACTATTGTCGATGAAATCGTGCGACACTCGCACCATGGAGTCGCTTATCAGCCACAGCTGCAATCGGTACATCGTGACGTGGGAAATATGCTGGAGGCCGGCGATCTTGTTTTGAGTCTCGGCGCAGGCAACATCCACGAGCAACTGGAGATCCTCGCCGCGGATCTCGTGGTCGCCGAAAAACTAAAAGCGATTGTGGGCGAAGAGGGTGAGGTCCGCCTTTACGAGCCGCTGTCGAATCATACGACGCTGCGCGTTGGCGGTCCCGCGCAGTTTTGGGTCGAACCGCGCACCGAACAGGCTTTCGCGGAACTGATTCGCTTTTGCGACGACGAACACCTGCCGCTGTTCGTTATCGGGCGAGGTTCGAATCTTCTCGTCCGCGACGGTGGCATCCGTGGGGTAGTCGTTCATCCGCACGGCGGCGATTTCGACAAAATTGAGGTCGCCGGGTACGAAATCACGGCAGGTGCAGGGGTAAAGTTGAGGCAGGTGGCTTACACCGCGCGCGCGGCAAATCTCGGCGGACTCGAATGGATGGAAGGAATTCCGGGCACAGTCGGCGGAGGATTGCGCATGAATGCCGGCGCGATGGGGGCGCAAACTTTCGAGAACGTCACGCGTATTCGTTATCTAGACGCCGAGGGAAATTCGCACGTCAAGAACCGCGATGAGTTGGAAGTTTTTTATCGCCGGTTCCCACTGCTCGAAAAGAACTTTGCAATCTCTGCGACCTTCTGCGGACAACCAGCCGAGCGCGCACAAATCGATATGCGTTTGCGCGAATCGCAGGAGAAACGGCGCACGACCCAGCCAGCCGCCAAAAGCGCAGGCTGCATTTTCAAAAATCCTGCCACGATTCCAGCCGGCAAATTGGTGGACGAATTAGGGCTGAAGAATTCTCGGGTCGGAAACGCGCGCGTGTCGCGTGTACACGGCAACTTTATCGTGAACGATGGCGACGCAACGGCATCGGATGTGCTGGAATTGATTGATGACATCAAGAGCGTCGCGAGGAAAAAGCGCGGAATCGAGTTGGAAACCGAAGTGGAAATCGTGGGAGAACCGGAATGACAACACGCGAAGAGTTACCAAAGAAAATTGCAGTGCTCATGGGTGGGCCGGGATCGGAGCGAGAGGTTTCGCTTGCGACCGGGCGAGGTGTGGCGAAAGCGCTTCGGTCGTTAGGCGCCGCAGTGGTGGAAATCGACGTGCGCGACGAAAACTTCCAACTGCCAAACGATGTAGATCTCGCATTCATTACGATTCACGGGACCTTCGGCGAGGACGGAGAGCTCCAGAAAATTCTGGAAGACCGTGGCGTCCGCTACACTGGTGATGGCGTCGAAGGAAGCCGCAATGCGTTCGACAAAATCTTGTCCAAAGAAAAATTTCTCGAACATAACGTTGCGACGCCGGAATCGGAAGTGATCGACGCGGGCCGGCGTCCGAAAATGCCCGTCCCGCTGGTGGTGAAACCAGCGCGGCAGGGCTCGACGGTGGGTGTCGTCATCGTCAAAAACGAAAGCGAGCTCGATGCGGCGATGAAAGAAGCCGCAAAGTACGATCGCAAATTGCTAGTGGAAAAATTTGTATCCGGGCGCGAATTGACGATAGGTATCCTCGGTGATCAAGCCCTGCCGATTATTGAAATAATTCCAAAGGGCGGCTTTTACGACTTCAATACCAAGTACCCGTTCCTGAATCCGACGGCTGGCGCGAGCGCGCAGCACGTTTGTCCGGCAAATATCGAAGCGACGCTGACGAAAAAAATTCAGGAGCTGGCGCTCCAGGCATTTCGTGCCCTTGGCCTGGGGGTTTACGCCCGCGTCGATGTGATCTTGTCGAACACCGGCGAACCGTTTGTGCTGGAAGCCAATACGATCCCTGGGATGACCGAAGCTAGTCTATTACCCGAGGCGGCCGCGGCAGCGGGTATCGGTTATCCTGATCTTTGCGCACGGATCATTGCGCTTTCACAGGTTCGCCAACGCTCTGGCGAGCAGGCGCGGGTCAAAACAAAAGGAAAACGATGAGTTTTCGCCAAAAAACTTCCCGAACGCGCAATCGGCGACTGTCCAACGTGCGGCAACGTCGGCAGCAACACCTGCTCGATGTGAAAGTTCGTTCCCGACGAGCGACGCAGCACCGCATTCGCAGCGCGATGGGCGTGTTGTGGAAGGTGGCCCTGTTCGTGATCTTGTGCGTAGCCGGCTACGCAGGTGCGCGCGAAGGTGTAAAACGCCTTGTCTTCGAAAATCCAGATTATCACGTTCAAACGATCGAATTGCAGACCGACGGCACGCTTCAGCGCGAGCAGGTGCTAAAGGCAGCGGATCTGCACGAGGGCGCAAATATCTTCGGCGTGAACCTGGCGCGTATGCGCGATCGTATACAGCAGCTTCCTCAGGCCGACGAAGTCGAGATCGTGCGAAAATTACCCAGCGAAATCGATATTCGCATTGTGGAACGAAAGCCCGTCGCCTGGATCACCAGCGAAACGGAAATTAACGATCCATTTGCATCGGATGCTGCCTTTTTGGTGGGCGCGCGGGGTGTTTTGATGAAACAAAAAAAATTGCTGCCCGAATATCTGGGACTGCCGCTGATCGTAGGGTGTTCCAGCGAAGGACTCGAAGCGGGGAAAGTTGTCGAATCGCCCGAAGTAAAAACTGCGCTGGACTTGCTGCGTCTCACCGAGAGCAGCTTTTTGCAAACGCGATTTCAGATTCGCGAAATCGATATTTCGAAAAATTATCGTCTCCTGGTGACCGACAAAAATCGTAGTCGTGTCATGTTTGGCTTGAACGATCTCGAAGGGCAACTCCGGCGGCTGCAAGTGTTCCTTGATTATTGCGATAACACCAAACAGGAGCTGGAAACTTTGAACCTCGTCGCGCAACGCAACATTCCCGTGACGTTTACCAGTCCGGCGGCGGCTGTGATCAACGACACACTGGAGCCCGCTGTCGAGCCGCGGATCATGAAAGCAATCCCGGTCCACGCATCGGAAAACCGAAGTCACCAGGACTCTGGTACACAACAAACGGGATCAGCAGCGCCGAAACCGCGCGCTGCTTCTGCGCCCCCTCCAAAAGCAATTCGTAACCAACAAAAGAAAGCCGAGTAAAATGGCGAACAATGATTTGATGGTCGGTCTCGAGATTGGGACTTCCAAGATCTGCGTGGTTGTCGGAGAAGGCCGACCCGATGGCACGCTAAAAATCCTGGGCGTAGGCCAGGCGCCATCCCGCGGCGTGCGCAAGGGCGAGATTGTTGATTTTGAAACGGCAATGAAATGCGTGCACGAAGCGGTTGTCGATGCCGAACAAAAAAGCGACGTGATGATCAAGAGTGTTTACGTCGCTGTCGCCGGATCACACCTGCACAGCTTTAACAATCGCGGATGCGTAATGCTGGCAGAGGACCGCGATGAAATTGATGAGCAGGATGTGGAGGACGTAAGAATTAATGCACGCGAAGTGAGCATCCCTGCGCAAAACGCGTTCCTGCATTCTCTCATTCAACATTACCAGGTCGACGGACAGCAGGGCGTCCTGAACCCAGTCGGGATGCTCGCGGAAAAACTGGAAGCCGATTTTCACATCATTCACGGCGTGCGCACCCGGATTCAAAACACCATTCGATGCGTGAAAGAACTGCCGCTGGACGTGGAGGACGTAGTTTTTAGCGGCCTGGCTTCTGCGCAGGTTGTGCTGACCCAGCAGGAAAAGGATCTCGGTGCGCTCGTGCTCGATATGGGCGGAGGAACGACCGATTACGTGTTGTACTCTGAGGGCGCGGTGCGACAAAGCGGTTGTCTGGCCGTAGGCGGCGACCACATCACGAATGATATCTCCATGGGTCTGCGCATCCCGATGGCGCGCGCGGAGAAATTAAAAGTCGAAGAGGGCAGCTGCGTTTTGGGAAATTGTTTGCCAGGCGAAATGATTTTACTGAAGGACGATTCCGGCTTTGCGGGAAAAGAGATCGACCGCGAAACGTTGAACACCATCATTCACCTGCGCCTGCGCGAAGCTTTTGAGTTGCTCAAGCGCAGACTCGAAGAGGAACCGTATCTCGGCTATCTGGGCGCCGGCGTTTTCGTTACCGGCGGCTGCAGTCTTCTGAACGGAATCGATCATCTCGCGTCGGAGATTTTCGACATACCGGCCAACCTGACGCACGCGCAGGCCGCATGGGGTGTGACGTCTGCAGTGGAAAATCCCCAGTTCTCTACAGCAATTGGCTTGGTCAAGTTTGCGCAAGTGATGCACACCGACCGGCCGCCTCGGAGGTTTGGGCGGCTTTTTGGAAAAATTTTTAGCGGAAAACGATGAGAATTCGAACGGAGCGTGTAACCAAATTGTCATCCCGAGCGGAGCGAAAGCGCAGTCGAGGGAGCCCGTGGAAGAAGTTTGCGGTAACGCACCGGGATTCCTCGACTTCGCTCGGAATGGCGGCTGCGCGGCGCGCAGCTGCAGAATTGGCAACAGGAAGACCATCATGATTCAGCTTAACAAAAACTACAGTCTCCCAGAACGCTTGGCAGAATTTATTCCGATCAAAATCGTCAGCGTCGGTGGAGCGGGTTTGAACGCGCTCGACCGCATCGTACTTGACGGGTTGGAGAGAGCCGATGTGGTCGCCATGAACACCGATGTGCACTCACTGACGAGTTCAGTCGCGACGCGCAAGGTGCAACTGGGTCGTAGTGTGTCACGTGGCTTGGGTGCAGGCGGCGACCCCGATGTCGGCTATCAAGCAGCCTTGGAATCGGCCGACGAAATTCGCGAAGCGCTGGCTGATGCGAGTGTGATTTTCATTTGTGCAGGGCTCGGCGGTGGCACGGGGTCGGGCGCGGCGCCGTACATTGCACAAGCGGCCCGTGATGCCGGGGCGCTGGTTATCGCTTTTGTGACTCTTCCATTTGGATTTGAAGGCAAACGGCGCAACGCGCAGTCGCGCGAGGCGTTGGCCCGGCTCAGCGAATTTGCGCACGCGGTGGTCTGTTTCGAGAACGATCGAATGGCCGATCTGACTTCGCCGCAGGCGGGAATTCATCAGGCCTTCGCATTGGCGGACATGACCATTAGCCAAAGCGTGCGATCAATCGTGAACCTTATCCAGCGGCCGGGACTCATTCGCATCGGGTTCGATGACTTGCTCGCAGCCCTGCGCACACGCAACAGCCGTTGCGTGTTTGGCTACGGCGAAGCCGATTCGGACAATCGCGCGCATGAAGCGCTTAAGCAGGCGCTAAAAAACCCGTTGATGGATCGTGGACGGATGTTGGCAGACGCGACGCACGTGCTCGTGCAGGTGGCTGGCGGACCGAGCGTGACGCTCTCCGAGGTTGAAATCCTCATGCAGGAACTCGGGCGTCACGTTAGCGATCAGACGCAAATTCTGTTTGGCGCAGTCGTGGACGCAAGGCTCGGAGACCGATTGAGCGTTACGATCATCAGCTCGCTTTCAGCAGAAGAGGATGCAGTTTTGACACATCACGCGCCGAGCAGTGCGTCCGCCGTGTCTCAAGTTCGAGAAAGCTACCAAGCGGCAACAGCCGAACCTGAAATTCAATCTGAAGAACCGACTGTCGAAGTTCAACCTCTCGCGGAAACGATTCCGTTCGAACAAACTGTCTCGGCGGAAGCGCCACCAGTCGCAACGTCCATCCCTATCGAATCGCCCGTGGAACCGGCTCGTAACGGCGAGCCCGAGCCCCCGATCACCACGCCGCAGGAGAAACCGGTCCGGTGGAAGGAAGAGAAGGCGCCGGCCGAAAAATCAGCGACGCCGGCTAAGCAGGAAGTCCTGCAATTTGAGCCCGTGACACGCGGGCGCTTCGAAAAAAGCGAACCGACAATCATCGAAGGCGAAGACCTCGATGTCCCGACTTACCTTCGCAAACACATCAAAGTGAAGTGACATAGCTTGTTGGGCGATGTCATCCCGAGTAAAGCGAAGCGGAGTCGAGGGATCCCGCGGACTTACCTTTTTAGGGTTCCGCTACGGATTCCTCGACTTCGCTCGGAATGACTAAATTCATGACTTCTTCATCAGATCCAGCACCGCCGTCGTCATTCCGATCACTCCGGTGCGAATAGTCGGCTCCGGAACAGGCGCGAATTTACTCGAATGTAAGCTTGGCAATTCCTTTCCCGTCTTTTTGGATTCCGCGATCTTCGCCGGATCGACAGCGCCGAAATGAAAATTGACTGAAGGAATTGAATGATCCGGCATGCCGTATTCGGAAAAATCTTCACCGCCCATTGTAGGGTCGACCATCTCCACGTTGTCGTCGCCTAACGTTTTCTTCCAGACAGCGACCAGCCGTTTCGTTAGCTCGGGATTGTTGTACATCGCAGGGCAGACTTCATCTTTGCGTACTGTCACAATGGGCGCGCGCTCAGGCGGAAGTCCCGCCGCGGCGGCCATCTCCCTGGCGATCCTCTCAATTGCGGCCAGCGCCCTGTCGCGAGCTTCCTTTTTGTAGCTGCGCACGGTTAAGTGCATCTTCACTTCGTCCGGAATGATGTTGCGCTTTGTCCCACCGTGAATTGCACCAACGGTGACTACGAGCGGATCGAGGGGATTATTCTCGCGGCTTACGATCGTTTGCCATGCGTTGATGATCTCTGCAGAGAGTACGATCGGATCTTTGATTTTGTGCGGATACGCACCGTGCCCGCCCACGCCGCGCACAGTCACGTCGAGTGAATCGACATTTGCCGAAGTGTACCCTTCCGTTATGGCGATATGGCCTGCCTGCACGTCGGCTTTGTCATGAAATCCCAACGCGAAAGCCGGTTTGCCGAACCGGTCGTAAAGTCCAGCCTTGAGCAATGCGCGCGCACCACTTCCCATTTCCTCGGCCGGCTGCCCAACGAACACGATCGTGCCGTGCCATTGATCTTTTAGCTTCGCAAGCGCGCGTGCCGTGCCGATGAACGCGGCAACATGCACGTCGTGTCCGCAGGCGTGCATGACAGGCACATCCTTACCTTCGTCATTCTTCGCCGTGACCTTGCTGGCGTACGGAAGGCCCGTGTCTTCCTGTACAGGGAGCGCGTCCAGGTCCGTCCGTACAAGGACCGTCGGCCCGTCGCCATTTTTCATGACGCCGACCACTCCGTAGGCTTTCAATTTCGGATCGTCGTAACTGCCAAAGTGCTCGGTGACTTCGCATCCGGCTGCGCGCAATTCCTTTGCGACCAACGCTGCCGTACGTTCTTCATGTGCGGATAACTCCGGATGACTATGGACGTCTTTGTAAATCGTGAGGAGCGACGGCAATTCCGCATCGGCAAGTGATTGCGGTGTTTGCTGCGCGAACGCGACAGCTGAAGCGAAGACCGGAAGAAACAGGATCGAGAACAATTTCATCTCGGACTTATATCCACAGATTGCGCAGATTTCCGCAGATTATTTCGGAGCCTCCGCGACTTCGTGGTTGTTGCGGCCGCAGACTTTACTTTTTGCCACTGCCCTCACCTTCATCCTCTCTCTATCAGGGAGGGGCGGATGTGACAGCGCCAATGAGGCCGACTGCTTTCAATCTGTGAAAATCTGCGCAATCTGTGGATAACAATGGAATTTGAGAAAAGCACGCTGCTCTTCGGCGCGGACCCGACGCCTCGAATTGTGGCCGTTGAGTTGGGCGAAACCGGCACCGTGCGTGTGCATCGGCGGGAAACAGATGGTTCGACCGTCACCGATGTCGAACCATTTCATCCTTTTGTCTGGGCAGACTCGGACGTTATCGACCTCGGCATCGAGACGGAAAAACTCCACGGCGATCTGAAGTACGGCTGGCTCATCACAGTCGATAGCTGGAAGGAGTTGATCGGGCTCCGCAACGGACTCAAAAACGCGGGCCGCGATTTTTTCGCATTTACCGATTCGATTCAGCATTACCTCACTGCAACTGGCCGCACGTTGTTTAAGGATTTGGGCTTCGAGGAGGTGAAACGCATGCAACTCGAAGTGCTGCAGCACGTGGCATCGGTTTCCAGCCGATCCCCTGGGAACAGTCGGCAAGATGCCGATGCCACGACGGATCACATAATGAGCATTGCACTCTGTGACAATACCGGCTGGGAAGAAATCATCATCGTCGATGCGAACAACCGTGAGGAGTCCGAGAGAAACGCGCTGAAGCGACTCACCGCACTCATTAAAGAACGCGATCCAGATGTGATCGAGGGTCACGACCTTTTCCGCGTGCACCTGCCGCTGCTGGTCGCGCGTGCGAAGAAGCTGAAAACCAAACTCGATTGGGGACGCAGCGGCGGCTTTCTACGCTCGCGTCCCTCGCGACTGCAAATTGCAGAAAAGACTATCGATTACCCGAAGTACACGCTCGATGGCCGCCATTTCGTCGACACGTTTTTGCTGGCGCAATTCTACGACGTCGGCATGCGTTCTCTCGCGGGGTTCGAACGCGCGGATGTCGCCCGACATTTCGAACTCTGTGATAGCGAACAGGTTTCAGGGTTGAGCGGCAAGGAATTGGAACGCGCTTACCTTGCCGACTCGGACCTGTTCCAGCGACGTGCCCTATGCGGTGTTCGTGAAACGCGCGCTTTATCGGACCTACTGAGCCCGAGCTACTTCATTCAGGCGCAGATTTTTCCTTATAATTATCAAGACGTGATTGTGCGCGGCAACGCCACGCGGATCAATGCCCTGTTCTTGCGCGAATATTTTCGGCAGCGTCATTCTATTCCCGAACTGTCGATGCCGCGGGCATTCGAAGGCGGTTACACCGATATTTTCTTCACCGGTGTGGCGCGCAACGTCTGGCATTGCGACGTCGCGTCACTTTATCCGTCTATCATGTTGCAGTTTGATTGCTTCCCGGTGACGGATGAGCTGCAAATTTTTCGGCATTTACTCACGGACCTACGCAATTTCCGGCTGGAAGCCAAAGCAAGAATGCGTGCGGAACGCGATCCCGCGAAGCAACACCACCTTCAGGCGTTGCAAAATACGTTCAAGATTCTGCTCAATAGCTTTTATGGTTACCTGGGATTCGCGCAGGGACATTTCGCGGATTTCGAAGCCGCCGCCCGTGTCACTCAGATCGGGCGCGATCTGTTGAAGAAGATGATCGACTGGCTTAACGCGCGTGGGGCGCGGGTGATCGAGGTCGATACCGACGGAATTTATTTCGTACCGCCTGTGGACGCGACGCCTCGTCGCGTGGGGAATGGCGAAGAAGCGCGGCGGGGCGCCACGTCTACGATCGACGAATTACAAACAGATTTGGCGAAAGAATTGCCGGCCGGGATTGACGTCGAAATCGACGAGCAATTCGACGCCATGCTCAGCTACAAAGCGAAAAATTATGCGCTGCTCACAAAAGACGGCGACGTCGTCATCAAAGGCGGCGCGTTGAAGTCACGTGGACTCGAAAAATTCCAGCGCGTTTTTCTCGAGCAAATGATCAAGATGATCATGCAGGGCAAATCGGAAGCGGTTGCCGATCTTCGGAACGACTTCGAAAAGAGAATCCGTAATCGAGAATGGAGGATCGACATGCTGATGAAAACGGACACGCTCCAAGATTCGCTTGAGAAATATCGGGCCAAGATCGCCGGCTCAGCGCGTAATCGGGCCGCGGCGTACGAGCTCGCGCTGGCCAGTGGCCGCAATTACAGGCCGGGCGACCAGATTAGTTACTACATCAAAACGACACCGAAGAAGGTTCCCGCGTACGAAGCCGCCAGACTTGCAAGCGATTTCGATCCGCAGAACCGCGATGAGAACATTGATTAC
>Ga0310810_10005171_pt1 | contig 14548 bp, 17 predicted proteins | sample NCmetagenome_FD_207641 | JGI IMG/M metagenome (GOLD analysis project Ga0310810, IMG submission 207641) | Soil microbial communities from experimental microcosm in Duke University, North Carolina, United States - NC | ecosystem: Engineered > Artificial ecosystem > Soil microcosm > Unclassified ... | reverse complement strand
TCGTCGGCCATGCGCTCACGCTTGACCTTCTCCTGCAGCATCATGATCCCGTACATCAGTCCTTCGGGGCGTGGCGGGCATCCCGGTACATAGACGTCGACGGGGATGATCGTGTCGATCCCCTGCACCACGGCGTAGTTGTCGAAGATGTTGCCCGTCGAGGCGCACGCGCCCATCGCGATCGACCACTTGGGCTGTGGCATCTGCTGCCAGATCCGCCGGATCACCGGCGCGAGCTTGAACGGAACGCGGCCAGCGCAGATGAGCACATCTGCCTGACGCGGCGAGAAGCTCATGCGCTCCATGCCGAAGCGCGCGAGATCGAATCGGCTCGCGGCGGTGGCCATGAACTCGATGGCGCAGCACGCGGTGCCGAACGGCATTGGCCAGAGAGAGTTGGCGCGGCCCCAGTTGACGAGAAAATCGAGGCGCGTCGCGACCCATCCTTCCTGCGAGCTGGGGTTGTACTCGACAACCTTCCGCTCAGGCCGAGGTGTCAGTCCCACTGCAAGGCTCCCTTCTTCCACACGTAAATGAAACCCACGAGCAGAATCACGATGAACACGAGCATCTCGCCGAGGCCGAAAAACGACAACTTCCCGACGGGGCAGACCTTGGTGATCTCGACGAGCGGTACCGAGCATGACAGCTGCCGGTAGAACACGCTCCACGGGATCATGAAGACGGTCTCGATGTCGAAGATGATGAACAGCATCGCGACCATGTAAAACTTGATCGAGAAGCGTTCCCTCGCGTCACCGAGTGGTGGGATGCCGGATTCGTAGGGCTGATTCTTTTCCGGCGTGACGCGCTGTCGGACCGTCAGGTGGGACAGCCCCATGATGAGGATCGCGTTCGCGACCACGAAGCCCATCAGCAGCAGTACCGGCAGATAGGTACGATCCATCACGCTCCCGACTTCGTGAAATAATTCACTTGCTCGCAGACCATAAGCTATCGTGCGTCCGGATTGAGTGTCAACGAGGCGGGAAGACGGAATCGGGAATTGAGGATGGACATTCGTTCAATGTGAAATTCAGCGCGCAGTCGCGCCTCGCATTGCAATGACGCACCCACGAATTCCGGTTATCTTCCGCGCCGCTCGAAGAGCGTGATACCGATCCCCATCGCTCGGCCGCCGGCCGCTTCCCTGTTCCCTAGTCCCGATTCCCGAGATGACCATTCAATCCGACCGCTGGATTACTCGCATGGCCCTCGAGCACGGGATGATCGAGCCGTTCGAAGGCCGACAGGTACGGTCGGGTGTCATCTCCTACGGCGTGAGCTCGTATGGGTACGACATGCGTGTGGCGCGCGAGTTCCGGATCTTTACGAACGTACTGAACTCCATCGTCGATCCGAAGAACTTCGACCCGAAATCATTCGTGGAGTTCGAGGGTGACATCTGCATCGTGCCGCCGAACTCGTTCGCGCTCGCGCGCTCGGTCGAGTACTTCCGCATCCCGCGCGACGTCGTCACGATCACGGTTGGAAAATCGACGTACGCGCGGTGCGGCATCATCACGAACGTCACGCCGTTCGAGCCGGAGTGGGAGGGCTACGTCACCCTCGAAATCTCGAATACGACGCCGCTCCCCGCCAAGATCTACGCAAACGAAGGCATCGCGCAGGTGCTCTTCTTTCAGGGCAGCGAGCCGCCTGAAGTCTCGTACCGCGACAAACAGGGGAAGTATCAGGGCCAGGTCGGCGTGACGCTGCCCAAGCTCTAGCGTTAGCGGAACAGTCCCATCGCGTAGGCGGCAAACGCGAGCAGCGCGAGGAGTAGTGCGCCCCAACCGAGCGCACCGAAGCCATGTCCGCTGCTGACCGTCGCCGTGACGGGGACCGGCCGAGTCTGTCCCTCTTCCGCGCCTGAGCCGTGGACGTCGCTCACATACGTCGTCTTGTCCACGGCGTCGGCACCTCCAGTGATGCCCTCCGCTTCCATGGGCGTCGGCTCGCGCGTGACCCTGCGGTCATTCGGGCGATCGGGAGTACGATCGGAATCAGCCATGCTCGGTCGACGTGCATCAAGCAGGCCATGATCCTCTCCGTGCGGCCGGTGTCGCTTTACCCCGTTCCGCCGGCAGCCGCCGATTCTCGATTGCCGAGCACAGCTGCCTTGAAGTAGTCGCGGTTCATGCGAGCGATCGTGTCGATGCTGATGAGCTTCGGGCACGCCTCCTGACACTCGCCATAGAGCGTGCAGCCGCCGAACCCTTCGAGGTCCATCTGCTCGACCATTCGGACAACACGTCGGTAGCGTTCCGGCTGTCCCTGCGGAAGCAAGCCGAGATGGCTCACCTTCGCCGCTGTGAACAGCGACGCTGACGCGTTAGGGCACGCCGCCACGCACGCGCCGCACCCGATGCAGGCGGCGGCGTCCATCGCGCCATCCACGTCCTGCTTCGGGATCGGGATGGCGTTCGCATCGGGCGCACTGCCCGTGGGGGCCGAGATGTACCCTCCCGCCTGCACGATGCGATCGAGCGCCTCGCGGTCGACGACGAGATCCTTGATGACCGGGAACGCGCGCGCACGCCACGGCTCGATGCGAATGGTCTGGCCGTCGTCGAAGCTGCGCATGTGTACCTGACACGTCGCCGCACCACGGACCGGGCCGTGCGCGACGCCGTTGATCATGAGCGCGCACGAGCCGCAGATACCCTCCCGGCAGTCGTGCGCGAACGCGATCGGATCGTCGCCGCTCTCGATGAGCCGCTCGTTGACCACGTCCAGCATCTCCAGGAACGACATGTCGGGACTCACGTCCGGCGCGTCGTAGGACGTGAGTTTCCCAGCGGCGTTAGGCCCCTGTTGTCGCCAGACGTTCAACGTGAATCGCATCGGAGGAGAAGATGGGCTCTGTTTACTTGTAACTTCGCTGCGTCAACGGGACGTACTCGAACGTCAGCGGTTCCTTGCACAGTACCGGCGCGTTGCCGACGCCGCGAAATTCCCACGCCGCCGCGTAGGCGAAGCGCGAGTCATCGCGCTGTGCTTCGCCGTCCGGCGTCTGATACTCTTCTCGAAAGTGCCCGCCGCACGATTCCTCACGGTGCAACGCGTCCGTGCACATCAACTCGGCGAACTCGAGGAAGTCCGCCACGCGGCCGGCCTTCTCCAGCGCCTGATTCAATTCGGCGTCGCTGCCGGGTACGTTGACGTTGCGCCAGAATTCCTCGCGCAGCTCCGGGATGCGCCCTAACGCGCGCTTGAGTCCCGTGGCGTTGCGCGCCATGCCGCAGTCCTCCCACAGGAGGAGACCGAGCTCGCGGTGGAAGGAGTCGACGGTGCGCTTGCCATCGATGCCTAACAACTGCTTCGTCATGTCCGCGACGCCGCGCTTGGCCGCCTGGAATTCAGGCTGGTCAGCCGATACCTTCTCGAGCTTCGTGCTGGCGAGATAGTCGCCGATGGTGTACGGGATGATGAAATAGCCATCGGCCAGGCCCTGCATGAGCGCGCTCGCGCCCAGGCGGTTGGCGCCGTGGTCCGAGAAGTTCGCCTCGCCGAGGACGTGGAGCCCGGGGAGCGTGCTCATGAGGTTGTAGTCCACCCAGAGCCCGCCCATCGTGTAGTGAACGGCGGGGTAGATGCGCATCGGCACCTCGTACGGATTCTCATCCGTGATCCGCTCGTACATCTCGAACAGGTTGCCGTAACGCTCCCTGATCTTGTCGACCCCGACGCGCTGAATGGCGTCCGCGAAGTCGAGATACACGCCGCGTCCCGTTTCGCCGACCCCGCGACCCTCATCGCAGACTTCCTTCGCCGCCCGCGATGCGATGTCGCGCGGGCTGAGATTGCCGTAGCTCGGATATTTGCGCTCGAGGTAGTAGTCGCGGTCGGCTTCCGGGATGTCTCCTGGCGCTCGCTTGTCCCCGCGCGCCTTCGGCACCCAGACGCGGCCGTCGTTGCGCAGCGACTCGCTCATGAGCGTGAGCTTGGACTGATAGTCGCCGCTCACGGGAATGCACGTCGGGTGAATCTGCGTGAAGCACGGGTTCGCAAACGCCGCCCCGCGCTTGTGCGCCCGCCAGATCGCGGTCGCGTTGCAGTTCTTCGCGTTGGTGGACAGGTAAAACGCGTTCCCGTAGCCGCCGGTGGCCAGCACCACTGCGTCCGCGGCGTGCGACTCGATGGCGCCCGTGCGCAGATCGCGTGTGATGATGCCGCGCGCCTTTCCATCGACGAGCACGACATCCAGCATCTCGGTGTGCGTGAACATCTTCACACCGCCACGCGAGACTTCCTTCTCTAGCGCCTGATAGGCGCCTAACAACAGCTGCTGTCCGGTCTGCCCTCGGGCGTAGAACGTCCGCGAGACCTGAGCGCCGCCGAACGACCGGTTTGCCAGCAGGCCGCCGTACTCACGCGCGAACGGAACGCCCTGGGCGACGCACTGGTCGATGATGTTGACGCTGATCTGCGCCAGCCGGTACACGTTCGCCTCGCGGGCGCGAAAGTCGCCGCCCTTCACCGTGTCGTAGAACAGCCGGTAGATGCTGTCGCCGTCGTTCTGATAATTCTTCGCGGCGTTGATCCCGCCCTGCGCCGCAATGCTGTGTGCGCGACGCGGCGAGTCGTGGAACGAGAAACACAGCACATTGTAGCCGAGCTCACTCAACGTCGCGGCGGCGGAGCCGCCAGCGAGACCGGTCCCGACCACGATGACCGTGAATTTTCGCTTGTTCGCGGGATTCACCAGCTTCATCTCGAAGCGGTGGTTGTCCCACTTGCCCTCGATGGGGCCGGAAGGAATTCTGGAACGCAGTTCCATCGCTGCCTGTTGCTCGAAGCGACCGCGCGTCCGGCCGGCTACCTGATGACGCCGGCGAACACCGCGATCGGAATGATGGAGAAGGCGAGATAGAGCGCCCACGCGACCACCGCGGCCGCGCGCCGCTTGAGCGGGTTGCCCGACGCTCTCGTTAGGCCGAGCGTGCGGATGCTGCTCCAGGTCCCGTGGTAGAGGTGAAGCCCCAGCCCGATCATCGCCAGGACGTACAGCAGCGCGACCCACCACACCTGGAACGCCACGATGATGTTGCCGTACACGTCCTTGTGGTCGAACGCCGGGTGGATCGTGCCGAACGTGAAATGCAGCAGGTGCAGGATGATGAACACCAACAGCAGGACGCCGCCCCACCGGATCGTCCGCGCGGCGAAGGTCGAGACCTGCGGATCCGCATCGCCATAGTCGACCGGGCGTGCCGTCCGCTTCCGCTGTGTCAGCTGATACGCGGCGAGGACGTGCAGCACCAGGGCGGCGATCAGCCCGCCGCGAGCGAGCCACAACAACGGACCGAGGCGACGCAGCGCGGCGGAGTACTCGTTGATCTTGAGCGGCCCCGCGAACACCTGCAGGTTGCCTAACACGTGCGCGATCAGGAAGGCAATCATGATCAAACCGGTCACCGCCATGACCGCCTTCTTCCCAATCGATGAGCTCCAGAACCGGGCAAGGGTGCCGGAACGCGCCGGTTGCACGCGCGCTGACTTCTCGTTCACCGCCGTAGCGGAGGGTGCAGTCATGTCAACCTGTGAATAACCCGCTCAGATCGTGAGTTTCGACATTGGCTCGCGCACGGCCTCGGCGCTCTTGCCGAGATCGACGCGCTCCTTCGACGTCAGCTCTACCTCGAGCACCTTCTCCATTCCACCGCGTCCGAGCTTCACCGGAACGCCGAGGAACAGTCCCGACATCCCGTATTCGCCTTCGAGCCAGGCGGCGCAGGGCAGCACGCGCTTCTGGTCGCGCACGATGGCTTCGGCCATCTGAACGGCGCCTGACGACGGTGCGTAGTACGCCGAGCCTGTCTTGAGGTACTTCACGATTTCCGCGCCACCATTGCGCGTACGATCGACGATCTCGTCGAGGATCTTGCGATCGAGCAGCTGCGTGACCGGGATGCCGCTGACGCTCGTGTAGTTGATGAGCGGCACCATCGTGTCCCCGTGGCCGCCGAGAACCATCGCCTGGATGTCGCGGACCGATACGTCGAGCGCTTCGGCGAGGAATGCGCGATAGCGTCCGGTGTCGAGCACGCCGGCCATTCCAATGACGCGCTCGCGAGGAAAGCCCGAGACTTTCTTCGCGACGTAGCACATGACATCGAGCGGATTGGACACGACGATGATGATCGCGTTAGGCGACGTGCGCGCCACCTGCTCCGAGACCTGCTTCACGATCCCGGCGTTCGTGTTCAGCAGGTCGTCGCGCGACATCCCCGGCTTGCGAGCGATGCCGGCCGTGATGATGACGATGTCCGAACCCGCGGTTTCGTCGTATCCATTGGTTCCGATCACGCGTGAGTCGAAGCCCTCGATCGGAGCGGACTGCCACTGATCCAGGCCTTTGCCCTGCGGAATGCCTTCCACCACATCGACCATGACGACGCGACGCGCGAGCTCCTTCTCGGCCACACGCTGAGCGGTAGTCGCGCCGACATTTCCCGCGCCGACCACCGTGATGAGATTGACCATGTTGTGCGTAGGGGTGGGTGAGAACCTCTGGTACGGCAAAACTAGTGAGCGCGGGACCGAGCTACAACGCGCGAGGCACTCAACCGCCGACCTGAGACAGCGCGCGCAGACCGCCGACTTTCATCTGCAGCAACGCGTGCTCCTTCGGCTTGTCGGCGAGCGCCTGACGGAAGAGCGGCTCCAACGGCTGGCCTTCGCGCAGCGCATCGCGCAGCAGCACCTCATGATCGCCGAAGAGACACGTACGAAGCCGGCCATCAGCGGTCAGACGGACACGATTGCACGTGGAGCAATACGTGTGCGTCATGGGCGTGATGACGCCGATCGTCCCTCGGCCGCCAGCGAGACGGTAGTACTTCGCCGGTCCGTTGCCGCGCGCCGGACCGTCATCCGCGGTCAATTCACCCAGCGTTGCGGCACGCGCGAGCACTTCTTCACTCGGCACGACGTGCTCCCAGGTGAGCCCGCTCATCTCGCCAACAGGCATGAGCTCGATGAACCGCACGTGCCACGCGTGATCGAGCGTCAGGCGCGCGAAGTCCACGATCTCATCGTCGTTGATGCCGCGCATCACGACGACGTTGATCTTGATGGGCGCGATTCCGGCGTGCTCTGCGGCGAGTGCGGCGGTCACCGGGTCGAAGCCGAGGTTGCGACGCGCGATGGCTGCGACGCGGTCGGGCCGCAGGCTGTCCGCGCTCATGTTCAGGCGATCGAGTCCCGCCGCGCGAAGAACCGGCGCGAGCTCGGGAAGTCGTGCGCCATTCGTGGAGAGCGCGATGTCTTCGATCTCCGGAACGGCGCGAAGCAATTTCACGAGCCGTTCGAGGTTCGGCCGGATCGTTGGTTCTCCGCCAGTGATGCGAAGCCGGCGCAGACCGAGAGGCGCGAGCTGGCTCACGACGCCCGCAATTTCTTCGTACGAGAGGATCTCGGCCTTAGGCAACCACGGTAGACCTTCCGCGGGCATGCAGTACAGGCAACGGAAATTGCAGCGATCCGTCACCGAGATCCGCAGATACTCGATGCTACGCCCGAACTGGTCCTTGAGCGTGGTACTCATCGTGACACTGCGCTCGACGCGTTGTTGGCAGTCACAGTTTCCTGTTCCCCGCTCCCGGTTCCGATCGTTGCCGCGACCCACTCGCGCGTTCCATCCGCGTAATGCTCGAGTTTCCAGATCGGCACGCGACGCTTCAGCTGTTCGATGGCATAACGATTCGCGTCGAGTGCCGGTGCGCGATGCGGGTGCGCGGCGACGACGGCGACGCTCACATCCCCGAGGCCAAGCGTACCGAGCCTGTGCTCGATCACGAGTCTCGTGACACCGAACGTATCGCCTATTTCGGTAGCGATAGCTGTCATTTCTCGCTCAGCCATCGCCCGATACGCGGAATACTCGATGGCATTCACTGCGCGACCGTCGTTGAGATCGCGAACGCATCCGAGAAAGACCGTCGCTGCGCCGCAGGTGTGGTCGCTGACTTCGGCGATCAGCCGCGCGACGTCGATCTCGCGATCCACCAGCGCGACACGCATCAGCCGCCCGCTACAGGAGGAATGACCGCGACTTCCTCACCACCGCGCAGCTCTGACTGCAGCGTGGCGTACTCCTGATTGATCGCAACCAGGGGGCGAGGCGGGAGACGGTTGCCACCGGGCATCGACGACAACGTGCCCAGGATGTCGCGAACCGTCGAGCCGGGGCGAACATCCAGCTCGATCGCAGACGTCCCGAGGGCATCGGCGTAAGAGGCGAACAACAAAACTGTTACGGTCATCGGCGGTGACAGAATATAACCGCTGGCGATGTGCCCCGCGTTCCGACGCAGCGAAAAAAACCCGGTGCGTCGTTGCACCGGGAAATTTCAAACCAGGTCCTCGAAGGAGCTCAGTCCTCGAACTCCTCCGCGTACTCCGCGCCCGCTACCATCGCCCGGAGCTCCTTCGACGGCTTGAACACCGGCACGGGACGCGCCGAAACCTCGACGGGAGAACCAGTTCGGGGGTTGCGCGCCATGCGCGTCTTGCGCTGTCGGATCTTGAACGTGCCAAATCCTCGAACCTCGATGTTCTTCTGCTGCTGGAGCGCCTCTTTGATCGCATCGAGGAAGGAATCGACGACTCGAGCACAGTCCTTCTTCGAGATCATCGGTCCGGCAGTTTGTGAAATCTGCGCAGTGACTCGCTCGACCAAGTCGGCTTTCGTCATTGATGGGCCTCGAGAGAGACGCGTTCGGAACGGACGTTCAACGGCTCGAAACTAGGCCGTTAACCGTTGTGTGTCAAGCGCTTGGCTCACTTGAGGCGGCCAGGGAAAGCGGGCGTCGCCACCCTGGGGTTTTGCGGCCGAGTCTGGCGATCTAGACGCGAGGCTTTCGTACCGTGCCCATGAACTCATGGAACAACGGACGCGCGTCGTGCGGGCCGGGAGCGGCCTCGGGGTGGTACTGCACCGCGAAGATCGGAAGCTCGCGATGCTTGAGGCCCTCGACGGTGCCGTCGTTGAGGTTCACGTGCGTCACCTCAAGTGATGGCGCGCCGGGGACACCGGCCTCATCTCCACGGACGGCGAACCCATGGTTCTGCGACGTGATGAGCACGCGTCCGGTAGACAGCTCCTTGACCGGATGATTTCCGCCGCGATGCCCATAGGCCATCTTCACCGTCTCACCGCCGTACGTCAGCGCAAGCAGCTGGTGACCGAGGCAGATGCCGAACATCGGAACGCCGCCGGCGGCGAGACCGCGTATCGTCTCCGGCGCGTACTCCACCGCAGCCGGATCGCCAGGGCCGTTGCTGAGGAACACGCCATCGGGCGCACGTTCCAGCACCGCCGCCGCTGGCGTCGTCGCGGGCACGACGGTCACCCGGCACCCTTCGGCTTCGAACAGCCGGAGAATGTTGCGCTTGATACCGAAGTCGTAGGCGACGATGTGCGTCGAGGCGCGGGGGTCACCCCAGGCGTATTCACTGCGAGTCGTGACGCGTGAGGCCAGGTCCAGTCCTTCCATGCTCGGACACGCCTCGAGCGCGGCCCTCGCCTCATCGCTCGGCTCTTCACCGGGGCCGATGACGCCGCGCATGACGCCGACGGAACGCAGATGTCGCGTCAGGCGTCGCGTGTCGACGCCTTCGAGGATCGGCACCTGTGCTGCCGCGAGCCAGCTCCGGAGGTCTCCGGAGGCCCGCCAGTTCGAGTGGTTCCGCGACAACTCGCGAAGCACCACACCGGCCACCTGCGGCGATGCGGACTCCGGATCCTCGGTGTTGATCCCGTAGTTGCCGATCATCGGCGCGGTCATCACGACGATCTGGCTCTGATAGGAGGGGTCGGAGTACACCTCCTGATAGCCCGTCATGTTCGTGGTGAACACGACTTCGGCGACAGCGGGCGCGATCGGCGAATCGAGTCGGCCGAGAAAAAGGGTTCCGTCCTCGAGGAGGAGGAACCCTGGTACTGAGCGCTGGTCGGTCAACGTCGCTCGGTTATGGCTGCTTCGGCTGCGGCGCCTTTGGAGCTGGCGTCGTGGGAGCGGGAGTCGTGGTTGGCGCGGGCGTGCCCGACTTGGGCGCCGCCTCGAGTGGTACCGCCGGGTTTGCCTTCTGCGTCACCGGCGCTGGCGCGGCCGGGGCCGGCGCCGTAAGCGACTTGTCGAGGACGGAGGCCGGGACGCGGTTACGAGCGGACGCGATCTGAAGCACGAACGCCAGGAAGAGGAACACTCCGCCGCACGTCCAGCTGGCGCGGGTGAGGAGGTTGCCTGCCTGGCGAGTGCCGATGAGCGAGTCTGACGCAGAGGTCGCTCCGCCGAAGCTCGCGGCGAGGCCGCCTCCCTTTCCGCTCTGAAGCAGAATGGCGACGACCAGGATGACGCTATCGAGAATCAGCAGAATGACGAGAAACGTGTACAGCATACGCGTCGGGGACGGTTCGGGACGATAGGAAACGCAGCCGCGTAATATCGCTGGGGCGGGCGCGCCTGGTCAACCCAAACGCGTCCGTGGCAGCGATTTCCGGGCGCCGGCCTGCATCACGCACGGACAATCGTCGCCCAGCCGTCGGCCTCCAGACTCGCTCCACCCACCAGCACCCCGTCGACTCCGGGCGTCGCGACGAGCTCCGCCACATTCCCGCGGCTCACGCTCCCACCGTAGAGGACGGGTACCTGGGCCCCCCGGTCGCCGGCCAATTCCTTCAGCACGCGCCGAACGGTGGCATGCATGGCCGAGGCGTCCTTCGGCAACGCCGTTCGCCCTGTGCCAATGGCCCACACCGGCTCGTACGCGACGAGCGCGTTGGCGATCTGCGCCGGCTGCACGCCAGCGAACCCGGCGCGAAGCTGCCGCTCCACGACCGATTCGGCTTCGCCTCGCTCACGCTGTTCCAGCTTCTCGCCTACGCACAGCATTGGCGTTAGGCCGGCGGTAACCACCGCAGCGCATTTGAGGCCGGTCTGCTCGTCGGTCTCGCCGAAGATGTGGCGTCGTTCGGAGTGACCGACCAACACCATTCGCGCACCGGCATCGCGTGCGATGGACGCGGACAGTTCACCCGTGAACGCGCCTTTCGCTTCCCAGTGAATGTTCTGCACGCCGACGATGATGTCGGGCCGGTCGCGAAGCGCTTCCGTGACGGCATGCATCGTGAGCGCAGGGGGAAAGAACACCACGGAGCGATCCGTACGGCGCGCGTAATGGACGAGGAACGTGCGGAGGAACGCCTTCGCGTCCGTCGGTCCGTGATTCATCTTCCAGTTCGCGGCGAACACCGGTTTCCGAAGCATCACCGGCGATCCTCCAAGGCATCGACGCCAGGCAACGGCTTGCCTTCGAGGAACTCCAGTGATGCCCCACCGCCGGTCGAGACGTGGCTCATGCGGCGCTCCAGTCCGGCCTCTGCGACCGCAGCTGCCGAGTCGCCACCACCGACGATGGTCGTCGCGCCCTTTGCGGTCGCCTCGGCCATGGCTTCGGCTACCGCTTTTGTTCCGGCATCGAATGGCGGCGTCTCGAATACGCCCATTGGACCATTCCACAAGACGGTCTTCGCGCTCGCGATGGCCCGCCCGTACGAGCGTATGGTATCCGGGCCGATGTCGAACATCGCCTCGTTAGGCGGGATCGCGTCGCGCCGCACGGGGTGGGCCTGGTCAGGTCGATCGAGCGACGGGGAGACGATCGCGTCGTGCGGCAGCGTGAGCCGGTACGCCGCGCGATCGAGGAGTGACTTGGCCAACTCGACGCGGTCGGGTTCGACGAGCGACTTGCCCGTCTCGAGTCCCATCGCCTTGTAGAACGTGTTCGCCATGGCGCCGCCAATGAGCAGACCATCCACCTTCGGCAGCAGCGCCTCGATCACATCGATCTTCCCCGAGATCTTCGCGCCGCCGAGAATCGCGATGAACGGCTTCTGCGGATTCGCGAGCGTGGCGCCGAGGTACTCGAGCTCCTTCTCCATCAGCAAGCCGGCGACGGCGGGATGCAAATGCTTGGCAACGCCCGCCGTGGACGAATGCGCTCGGTGCGCCGCACCGAAGGCGTCGTTCACGTAGAGATCGCCGAGCCGCGCGAGCGCTTGTGCGAGCCCATCGTCGTTCTTCTCCTCACCGGCGTTGAAGCGCGTGTTCTCGAGCAACAGGATCTCGCCATCGTTCAGCGCGCGCGTTGCGGCGACAGCATCGTCGCCATCGAGCGCCGCGACGAATCGGACCGGATGCGACGTCAATTCGGCGAGGCGCTTGGCGACGGGCGCGAGCGAATACTTCGCTTCAGGCTTTCCTTTCGGCCGGCCCAGGTGCGACAGCAGGACTACACGCGCGCCGCGCGAGATCAATGCATCGATGGTCGGCAAAGCCGCACGGATTCTCGTGTCGTCCGTTACGGCACCGCTGTCGTCGAGCGGGACGTTGAAGTCGACGCGCACCAGCGCCCGCTTGCCGCGTACCTCGGCATCGCTGAGATCGCGAACCGTTCGTTTTCCAATCACGGTAGTCCTAGAGCCGTGCGCCCATGAAGCGAATGAGGTCGACGCAGCGTGACGCGTATCCCCACTCGTTGTCGTACCAGCCGGACACCTTCACGAGCGTGCCGTCCACGACGTTCGTGCTCTTCGCATCGAGGATGCAGGAGTGCGGATCGCCGATGTAGTCCGAGGATACGAGCTCTTCCTCGGAGTAGGCAAGAATACCCTGTAAGGGGCCGTCGGCCGCGGCGCGGAAGGCCGCGTTGACCTCCTCGATCGTAACCGCGCGTTCGACTTCTGCGGCGAGATCCGTGATCGATACGTCCGGCGTAGGAACACGGAGCGAGATGCCGTCGATCTTCCCCTTCACTTCAGGAATCACGAGCGACGTCGCTTTCGCCGCACCGGTGGTGGTGGGGATGATCGACAGCGCCGCGGCGCGCGCACGTCGGAGATCCTTGTGCGGAAGGTCGAGGATGTTCTGATCGTTCGTGTAGCTGTGTACGGTCACCATCGACCCGTGCCTGAAGCCGAATGCGTCACGAATGACCTTCACCATCGGAACGAGGCAGTTCGTGGTGCACGACGCGTTCGACACGATGTGGTGCTTCGCGTTGTCGTACTTGTCGCTGTTCACGCCCATGACGATGGTGATGTCCTCGCCTTTCGCGGGGGCGGAGATGATCACCTTCTTCGCGCCGCCCTTGATGTGCTTTCCGGCGTCTTCAGCCTTCGTGAAGCGTCCGGTAGACTCGAGCACGATGTCCACGCCGAGATCCTTCCAGGGAAGCGCGGCGGGATCTTTCTCGGCGAATACGCGGACCTCGTCGCCATCGACCGTGATGCCATTCGCCGATGCGGCGACAGTGCCGTCGTACGTCCGATGCACGGAGTCGTACTTGAACAGATGGGCGAGCGTCTTCGTGTCGGTGAGATCGTTCACGGCCACGAAGTCGAGGTCAGCGACGCCCTGCTCTTTTGCGGCGCGCAACACCTGCCGACCGATGCGGCCGAAGCCGTTGATACCAACTCGAAGTGCCATCCCAGAAATCCTCACGAAAGCGGCCGATCACTCGCGGAGCGAGCGCGGCCGAAGGTGACGTAGCTGATGATGCGCGCGCCGTTTCGCATCAGGGCTTCAGCGCACGCGTTCAACGTCGCGGCGGTGGTGACCACGTCGTCGACGAGCACGAAGTGTGCGCCTCGCAATCGTTCTGCCGCGGACGCCGAAACATCGAATGCACCGGCCACGTTGCGCAAGCGGTCAGCCGGTGTGAGGCGAGTCTGCGTCTCGGTGTTTCGCTGGCGATCGAGCAGGTCGGTCCACACCGGGATTCGCCAGTGCGATGCGAGCGCGCGTGCGATCAGTTCGCTCTGATTGAATCCGCGCTCGCGCTGACGTGCCGGCGAGAGCGGAACGGGCACGAGCGCCGTGCGCTCATCGATGACATCGCGTGGCCAGGCGAGACGCGCCATGCGGTCCGCCATGCCTTCCGCCACGACGCGCCAGCCCTCGTACTTGAGCGCGTGCACGATGCCGCCGCCGCTTCCGCTCGGTGCCCAGCAGACAGAACGGACGGCGCGAACGAATGGCGGCAACAGATCACACCATCGACAGCTGTACTGAATGTGCGGATGGCCACACCGCGCGCACTGCGGGAACGGGATCGCGTCCAACCGTGTCCAGCATCGTCCGCACACGACGCCACGTTCGTGCGCGGCCAGCGAGCGCTCGCAGACGACACACACGCGCGGCAGGAGGAGGTCTGCGAGCCCGCCTGCCGTCTCGCGCGTTCGGCGCCACGCCGCACTCCCTGAAAACCGACGCGCGAGTCCAGCGACGGTCGAGATCATCACGCGCTGTATCGAGCCACTGATGCTCGCATGACCGCGCGGTCGGGGGCGATGCCGAACCATCGCTCGAACGCGAGCGCGCCCTGGCCGAGCAGCATATCGAGTCCGTCGGCTGCGCGATGACCGCGCGCCCGCGCAGCGCGTACCACAGGCGTCTCGTCTCGGCGAACGACGAGATCGAGCAACGCGGCATCGTGGTCCAGAAGCGCGACATCGACCGGAACGGACTGACCGTCGAGT
>Ga0310810_10005170_pt1 | contig 14548 bp, 13 predicted proteins | sample NCmetagenome_FD_207641 | JGI IMG/M metagenome (GOLD analysis project Ga0310810, IMG submission 207641) | Soil microbial communities from experimental microcosm in Duke University, North Carolina, United States - NC | ecosystem: Engineered > Artificial ecosystem > Soil microcosm > Unclassified ... | reverse complement strand
CCTTCGACGGCGTGATCGAGAAGATCGAGCCTCAGGCCGTCGTCACGCAGGGCGTGACCTTTTTCCCGGTCATGGTGAGCATCAACAACAAAGACGGATTGTTGATGCCGGGGATGAACGGTGAGGTGACGATCCGCGCGGCCGACCTTTCCAATGTCGTACAGGTGCCGATCGACGCCATTCGTCCGACGAGCGAGCTCGCGCCGGTGGCGCGCATGTTCGTGATTCCGGTCGATTCGCTAACGGGCCAGATGCGCCGCGATCTCGTTCCGTCGGAAGGGGGCTCGCAAACCGGCACGCCGGGCAAGTACGTCGTCGTCGCGCTTCCCGATGGGTCGTACGAGATGCGAGTCGTGAGAGCGGGTCCGACCGACCTCCGCGTCGTGCAGGTGACCGAAGGTTTGCAGCCGGGTGACAAGGTCGTCTCGCTCGGTGCGATCGTGACGGGGCGTCCGCCGGTGCCGCCGACGCTCAGGCTTGCCTCGAATATTCGTCGGGGTGCGCCGCCCCCTGTCGCCCAGGCAGGACAGGCCAAAAAACCGTGAGCTTGTCGGCTCGACGCGCGCGATTCGCGCTGGCATCGCTCGTTGCGGCGAGCGCCTGTGTCCGGGGCCCGCCGCGGATCGAGGGCGTAGCCGCGACTCCGCCGGCGCAAACCGCACAATGGACGCCGCCGGCGTCGGTCGCCGAAGCGGCGGCGCGTGATGTCGTACGACGAGGTCCGATCGACACGATCAAGCAGTACACGTTGGCGGAAGCGATCGACATCGCGCTGCGCAACAGCCCATTGACGCGGCAATCGTGGGTGCAGGCGCGCGCCGCCGCCGACGTCTACGGCTCGAGCCAGGGACGGTGGTATCCGACGATCGTGGCCGGCGTCGCGGTCAACCGCTCGCTCGCGCTGTCCTCGCCGAACCGACCGGCGGGCGAACGGACGCAGTACGGGCCCTCGGGCAGCCTGACGTACACCGTGCTCGACTTCGGCGGCCGAACCGGCTCAATCGACGTCGCGCAGCAAACGGCGATCGCGGCGGATCTCACGCACAACGCGACGGTGCAGAACACGATCCTGCTCGTCGAAACGGCGGCGTTCACCTACCTCTCGACGCGCGCGCAGCGCGACGCGCAGAAGTCCTCGCTCGAACTGGCGACGGCGGCGCTCGATGCCGCGAACGAGCGGCATCATGTGGGACTGGCCACGATCGCCGACGTCCTTCAGGCGAGAACGGCGCGCTCCCAAGCCGAGCTGCAGTTGCAAACACTGGAAGGCATCCTTCAAGTGACGAAGGGATCGCTCGCCGTCGCCATGGGCCTGCCCGCCAACACGGCGTACGACGTTCCGGCCGTCACGCTCTCGGATTCGGTGCATTTCATCACGGAGTCCGTCGATTCGTTGATCAACGTGGCGGTGCGCAACCGCCCGGAGCTCGCGTCGGCCCGCGCTCAAGCGGAAGCGGCCCACTCGCAGATCAAGGTGGCCCGGTCCGGATATCTTCCGTCGTTGGCCTTTGCGGGAACGGGCGCCAACAACGCGTCGAACGTGTCCAACTTTTCGGGAAACACGTATTCGCTGAATCTCGGACTAGCCGTTCCTGTGTTCAGCGGATTCTCCAACCACTATGATGTCGCGGCGGCGAGCGAGCAGTTCCAAGCTGCTCAGGCGCGCACCGAGCTCACCCGACAGCAGATCATTCAGCAAGTGTTCACCGCGTACTACTCGCTGCGCACGGCCACCGACCGCGTTCGAACGTCGCGCGAGCTGCTGGCCAGCGCGATTCAATCCGAGGAGGTGGCGCGCGGACGCTACAAAGAAGGTGTGGGGAGCATCGTCGATCTTCTCGTCGCGCAATCGGCGCTCGCTTCGGCGCGCTCTCAGGATATCGATTCGCGCTGGCAATGGCGTGGCGCGCTCGCCCAGCTCGCGCACGACGTCGGTGTGTTGAATGCGCGCGGCGACACGACCTTCGCGCCGTTCACTCCGGCGCCCGACGTGAGGCCGAAACAATGATGATGCGCACGCGCGCCGGCCTCCTCGCGATCATCATCGTCCCCGCGTGCTCGAAGCCGCCGGCGCAGCAGGCGCCGCCGGTGCCCGTGCAGATCGCGGCCGTCTCCCGCGTTTCGGCGCCGCTCACGATCGAAGCAAACGGCGTCGTCGAGCCGCTGCACACGGTCTCGATCGCGGCCCAGGTCGGCGGGAGTCTCGAGGCCGTCGAGTTCAACGAGGGCGACGACGTCCAAGTCGGTCAAGTTCTCTTCAAGATCGATCCGCGTCCGTTCGAGGCCGCGCTCCGGCAAGCGGAGGCGACGCTCGCCCGGGACACGTCGCAGGCGCAGAGCGCGGCGCGCGAGGCCGAGCGATACAAGGCGCTCGTCGAGAAGGACTACGTCACGCGTTCCCAGGCGGACCAGGTGGCGGCGGCGGCGGCCGCGACGCAAGCCACGGTGCAGTCCGATCGCGCCGCTGTCGATAACGCGCGCGTCAACCTCGGCTACACGACGATTCGCTCGCCGATCGCCGGGCGGACGGGACGGCTCCTCGTCAAAGCCGGCAACCTCGTGCGTCCGAACGGTGATCCGCTGGTCGTGATCAATCAGCTGCGGCCGATTCTCGTGCGGTTTCCGGTTCTACAGAAGGATTTCCCGGCCATACAACGGCGAAATCTCAGGGGTCCCATTCCTGTGCGCGTCGTGACGGCGGACAGCGGCCAGGTGGCCGAGGCCGGGGCTCTAGCGTTTTTGGACAATGCGGTCGATTCTCTCACGGGTAGCGTCACGGCCAAGGCACGGTTTCAGAATCAATCGAACGCTTTGTGGCCCGGCGAATACGTACGTGTGAGCGTCGAGCTGCAAGTCGAACCGAACGTCGTCGCCGTGCCGACGCGAGCCGTTCTTGCGGGACAGCAGGGCAACTATGTGTTCGTGGTGGGGAATGACAAGCGGGCGACGGTCCGACAGGTCTCGGTCGGGCGCGCGGTCGGCGACCTGACGACGGTGGATAAGGGTCTCCAGGCCGGCGAGCAGGTTGTGGTGGACGGCCAATCGCGATTGACGCCGAACGCGCGCGTCGACGCGAAGCCGGCTCCAGTGAACGCGGGTCGAACGACACAAGCCGGCGGCACTGATTCTGTGAGTGGGACGACGACGGGGGGGTCGGTGGCGGGGGTGAGAGCGGGGACGAGCTGATGAATTTCTCTGAACTGTTCATTCGGCGCCCGGTCACCACGGTTCTCGTGATGGCCGGCATTCTGTTCTTCGGGATCACGGCGTATCGCCGTTTGCCCGTCAGCGATCTGCCGACGGTCGACTTCCCGACGATCACGGTGAGCGCGAGTCTACCCGGCGCGAGCCCGGAGACGATGGCGTCGGCCGTGGCGACGCCGCTCGAGAAGCAATTCTCGACGATCGCCGGCATCGACAACATGACATCGACGTCGACGCTCGGCTCGATGTCGATCACGATGCAGTTCAATCTCGAGCGCTCGATCGACGGCGCGGCGCAGGACGTTCAGGCGATGATCGCCAAGACGCTGCGCGATCTTCCGCAGGGCATCATCCCACCGTCGTACCAGAAGGTGAACCCGGCCGATTCGCCGATCATCTTCTTCTCGTTCACGTCCGATTTGATGCCGCTGTCGCAGCTCGACGAGTACGCCGAGACGTTCATGGCGCAGCGCATCTCGATGGTGCCGGGCGTAGCGCAGGTAAACGTCTACGGCTCGCAGAAGTACGCCGTACGCGTCCAGCTCGATCCGACGGCGCTCGTGAGCCGCAAGCTCGGCATCGACGAAGTAGCGAGCGCGATCTCGAGTCAGAACGTCAACCTGCCGACGGGCATCCTCAACGGCCCGACCAAGACCTACACGGTTCAGGCGAACGGTCAGCTGCAGGACGCGGCCGGCTTTCGCCGACTCGTCGTCGCCTACCGGAACGGCGCGCCGATCCACCTCGGCGATCTGGGCAACGTCCTCGACGACGTCCAGAACAGCCGCGCGGCGGCCTGGTTCCGTGAGAAGCGGGGCCTCATTCTCGCGGTGCAGCGCCAGCCGGGCTCGAACACCGTGGCGGTCGCCGACGCCGTCAATGAGCTCGTGCAGAAGCTCAAACCGCAGCTGCCGGGCGGTGTGCAGATCGACAAGATGATCGACCGGTCGGTGACGATTCGCGAATCCGTCGCCGACGTGAAGTTCACGCTCGTGCTGACGCTGTTCCTCGTCATCGCCGTGATCTTCGTCTTCCTGCGCAATGTGTCGGCGACGGTCATTCCGAGTCTGGCGCTGCCGATCTCGGTGATCGGCACGTTCGCCGTGATGTATCTGCTGGATTACAGCATGGACAACCTGTCGCTGATGGCGCTCACCCTGGCCGTCGGCTTCGTGGTGGACGATGCGATCGTCATGCTCGAGAACATTGTCCGCCACATGGAAATGGGGAAACCTCCGATGCAGGCCGCCGTGGACGGCGCCGCGGAGGTCGGGTTCACCATCATGTCGATGACGTTGTCGCTGACTGCCGTGTTCATTCCGATCCTGTTCCTCGGCGGCATCATCGGGCGTCTGTTCCACGAGTTCGCGGTAGTGATCGCGGTGTCGATTCTCGTCTCGGGCTTCGTCTCGCTGACGCTCACGCCGATGCTGTCGAGCCGCTTCCTCCGTCCGCACGAGCACGACGAAAAGCACGGACGGCTGTACAACCTCACCGAGTCCGGATACGAGTGGCTCGTCGGGAAATACGAGACGAGCTTGCTCTGGGTGATGGACCACCGGCGCGTCGCGCTCCTGTTCTCGCTGATGATCCTCGTCGGAACGGTTGGACTGTTCGCGATCATTCCGAAGGGATTCATTCCCAGCCAGGACAACGGCAACATGTTCGCGACGACGGAGACGGCGCAGGGTACGTCGTTCGACGACATGGCGGCGCATCAGAAGCAGATTGCGGCGATCATCGCGCAGGACACGAACATTGCCGGTTTCATGTCGGCGGTCGGCGGCAGCACGACGATCTCCGGCTCGAATCAGGGCCGACTGTTCATGGGTCTGCCGCCGCGCGACAAGCGGCTGGCCGTCGACGACATCATCAAGGAGCTGCGACCGAAGTTGGCGAAGGTGCCCGGGGTCGTGGTGTACATGCAGAACCCGCCGGCGATTCAGATCGGCGGCCGCGTGTCGAAGAGCCTCTATCAATTCGCGATGCAGAGCTCGGACGTCACGACGCTCTATCCCGCGGCGCTCGCGCTCGTCGATTCGATGCGCAAATCGTCGCTGCTCCAGGACGTGACGAGCGATCTCCAGCTCGGGAATCCGCAGGCGAGCGTCGAGATCGACCGCGAGCGCGCAAGCTCGCTCGGCGTGAACGCGCAGCAAATCGAGACGGCCCTCTACAACGCCTACGGGTCGCGGCAGGTCTCCACCATCTACACGCCGAACAACGCGTATTGGGTGGTGATGGAGCTCCTGCCGAAATACCAGCTCGACCTGTCGGCGCTCGATCTGCTCTACATCCGCTCGGCCAGCGGCACGCTCGTTCCGCTGAGCGCGGTCGCCACTATCTCGCAGACCGCAGGACCGCTGTCGGTCAACCACTCGGGGCAGCTGCCGTCGGTGACGCTGAGCTTCAACCTTCCGCCGGGCGTCGCGCTCGGCCAGGCGACGGCGGAAGTGCAGCGAGTGGCGAACACGATCCTTCCGGCGTCGATCACGACCGGCTTCTCGGGCACGGCGCAAGCGTTCCAGTCGACGCAGGCCGGCATGCTCGCCCTGCTCGGGATCGCGATCTTCGTGATCTACGTGGTGCTCGGCATTCTCTACGAGAGCTTCATCCATCCGATCACGATTCTCTCGGGCCTGCCGTTCGCGACGTTCGGGGCGCTGCTGACGCTGCTCATCTTCAGGATCGAGCTGAGCGTCTACGCGTTCGTCGGCATCATCCTGCTCGTTGGTCTTGTGAAGAAGAACGCGATCATGATGATCGACTTCGCGGTGGAGTCGGAGCGCTCTGAAGGCCGTGCGCCGGCCGACGCGATCGTGCACGCTTGCTTGATCCGCTTCCGTCCGATCATGATGACGACGATGGCGGCACTGATGGGCACTCTCCCGATCGCGTTGTCGACCGGGGCCGGCGCCGAGTCGCGGCGCCCGCTCGGTGTCGCGGTGGTCGGCGGTCTGGCGTTCTCCCAGCTTATCACGCTGTACGTGACGCCGGTGTTCTACACGTACATGGATTCGCTGAACCATCGGCTAACGACCGGGTTTGGTCGCCTCGGAAAGAAGCGGATGGCGGAGCAGCCGAAACCGGTGCCGGTGCCGAAGGTCGCGATCGAGCGGCCGGATGTGGCGGCTGGAGACTAAGGCATAAACGGCGCTTTTAGAAAGCGCTGGTGAGGGGCGCGCTGAGACCGCGCTTTTGGACAGCGCTGTTAACAGGCGCTCAAACCACGCTCGAAAGAAGCGCCTGTAGAGATCGCCGTCTGGGGCGGCGTTGTTTCCGAGCGGCGTTTGAGCGCCGTCTTCAGGCGCTCTTTACCAGCGCGGTTTAAAAGCGCCGCTTACAAGCGCAGGTTAAACGCGCCGTTTATGCCATAGAATCTGGGAATAAACCAGCCGTCGCCGGAGTCTCCCTCTCAGCAATGTCCCAACGCGACATCGATCGGTTCGAACGAGTTGTCCTGCCGCATCTCGACGATGCGTACACGCTCGCGCGCTATTTGGTGCGCGACGAGCATGACGCGCAGGATCTCGTTCAGGACGCGGTGCTGCGCGCGATACGGTACTTCGACGGCTACCGAGAAGGAGATGCGCGGGCGTGGCTGCTGGCCATCGTGCGAAACTGTTGTATGACCTGGCTGCGACGTCAAAGCGGCACGAAAAAGGTGTCGTTCGACGCGGGAGGACTGTCTGTCGCCGATCCGCGTGAGACCGACGCCCGCGCCATTCAACGGTCGGAGCGCGCGGCGCTGGCGCGTGCGCTCGATGCGCTGCCCGACGAGTTCCGCGAGGTCATCGTCCTGCGCGAGATCCAGGAGTTGAGCTACAAGGAGATCAGCGATGTCGTCGGCGTTCCGGTCGGCACGGTGATGTCCCGCCTCGCGCGCGGGCGAAAGCGATTGGCGTCGGCGTTAGGCCTCGACGCCAAGGAGGCAAGCTGACGATGCGTTGTGCCGAATGCACCGAACTGCTGTCGGCCTATATGGACGACGAGCTGATGCGCGACGAGCAGCAGGCCGTGCGAGACCACCTCGCAACCTGCGCCGATTGTGCGAGCGAAGAGAAGACGCTCGCGCTCACGTCGCGCCGGATCAAGGAAAACTTCATGCGACACTCGACTCCCGACGTTCTCAAGGCGCGCATTCGAAATGCGCTCGCGCAAGACGATGCGTTTACTCTCGCCGAACCAACTTCCATTGCGTCGCGGCGTGTGTGGCCGCGCTGGCCCGCGCTCGCCGCGGCCGGGCTTGTCGTCGCCGTGGCGAGCAGCACGATCACAGCAACGCTCGTGCAGCGATCCGTCGCGGGCAACACGCTCGCCGGCGCCATCGCCGACAGCCACATTCGCTCCCTGATGCCCGGGCATCTCACCGACGTCGTCTCGACCAACCAGCACCAAGTCAAGCCGTGGTTCAATGGCCGAGTCGACCTATCGCCGGCGGTGCCGAACCTCGATTCGGCGGGCTTCCTGCTCACGGGCGGACGTGTCGATTACATCGACGGTCGCGCGGTGCCGGTCGTGACGTATGCGCGACGGCAACATGTCATCAACGTCTACGCCCGTCCTTCCGACGCCCGCTCGAACTCGGCGGCGGACGCACATGAACGCAACGGCTTTCACATGATCGAGTGGCAGAGCGGCGGATTGGACTACTGGGCCGTCTCCGATCTCAATAGCGCCGAGCTCGAGCAGTTCGTCGCCCTCTTCAAGCGCGGGTGACGACGACCTGGCCCTGCATCTTTGGATGCAACGCGCAGAAATAGTCGTAGCTGCCGGGCGTCGCGAAGGTCGTGGAAAAGCGCTGGTCCGTGTCGATCACAGGTGAGGCTTCGAACGAATTCTTTGCGCTCGCGACGAGGTGCGGCACATCGTCCGCAAATCAGGCACGGCACCCGGAATGGCAACCAAGAAGGGACAGCAGATTCTTCGCTTCGCTCAGGATGACAGCACTCGAAGGGTGTGGATCGCTACTCCGACCGTCGCAGCTCGCTATCCGAGAGCGAAGTCGGAACGCCCGGTGCGGCGGCCGAGCGAATTCGGAGGACGATGCGATCGACGGCGTCCGCGTAGCCCAACATTCCGCGTGGTACCGCGGGAACCGATGGGCCGAGATTGAACTGTTCGATCACCGCATTGAGCTGATCGCGCGACAGCGCGAGCAGCTGCTGCCGTAGCACGTTCTCCCCCTGACGGTACACCACGTACGGATCGAGCACCGCGGTCGGTCGTACATGCGGCTCGGTTGCCACCGCGGGGCTGGTGACGACGCGATCGACGCCTGGGTGAAGGGCCCGTTCGAGCGCGCCCTCGAGATACACGTATGTAAGCCCCTGCGCCCAATACCTGAGATCATCACGATTGGGCTGCTCGCTTTCCTGCGTCGTGCGAACCGAGACCGTTCCGTCGCTGAATTCGAGCCAGCCGTGCCACAAGCCGTCGCTCCCGCGCGTACCCAGCGCCGTCGCGACGTAAGCGCGGCCGTCGCGTCCTGTGATCGCTTCGGTGAATCGCACCAGGGTCTCGGCCATGCTTCCTCCCTCCGTGGGGCGCGCTTCGATGCAACGACAGGGCCCGGAAACTCATTGACGCTCGATTCTCGTAGGGTATGCTGGTTGTACCGGCCGGTCCCGTACGCTCTCGAGGCCCCAATGCCCTGCCTGTTCGTGGTCTTCGCGCTGTTCACGCCCCGCCTCGTCATCGCCCTGCTCTGGGTCTTCTCGAACTGGTTCAAGGGCTTCGCCGCGTTGTGGGGGATCCTCGGCTTCATCTTCCTGCCGACGACCCTCCTCTGGTACACAGCCGTTCAGCACTGGTGGGCGGGGGTCTGGTCCTTCTGGCCGATCGTCGGGATCGTGATCGCCTTAATGATCGATCTGTCTCCGGCGTCCCACAGGCGCGTGCGTCGCCGCCGGATTGAAGAGGAATAGCCACTCCGGAAAGGGCGTCGTACCGCGATCGTGACGCCCCGGACGTATCTATGGATGGGGGGCTGGGTCACGGAACGAATACAATTGTCCGCTGGTCAATGGACAGTTGCTGTTCCCGGCCCTAGATCCAAGCGACGCCGGCGCTCTAAGCGTCGGCGTGAAAACCGTTTCCGGTCCTCTGGTGTCCAATCTTCCACATCGAACCCGCCGACTCCCCTCCATGATCCGTCGCAGCAACCGGCGCGTACTCCGCCATCGACCGGTCCGCTCGGGCTTTACGCTGATCGAGATCCTCGTCGTGATCGTGGTGATCGCGATCCTCGCCACCCTGGTCGCCCCGAACATCTTCCAGCACGTGGGCGCCGCGAAAGGCGCGACGGCCAAGTCCCAGATCGAGATGCTCGGCGCCGCCCTCGACGCCTACCGGCTCGATAACGGACGCTATCCCACTACGGAACAAGGACTTGCGTCATTGTGGGAGAAGCCGCAGATCGACCCGCCGGCGAACTGGCGCGGTCCGTACCTCCGCAAACCGGTACCCCCGGACCCTTGGGGGCGTCCATACAACTATATGGCCCCGGGGCAGGTAAACCCGCAGGGTTACGATCTCCTCACCCTCGGCGCCGACGGCAAACCGGGCGGCGACGGCGAGGACGCCGATATCACGAGCTGGAAGTAGCGGCCGAAGTCGGCCGATAACCCGACGACATGCCCACGTACGCCTATCAAGCGGTTGACGGATCAGGAAAGCGGCTGCGTGGACAAGCGCAGGCGATCAGCTCGGGCGCTCTCGCGCGCACGCTCGAGGAGCGCGGGCTGTTCGTCCTCGACGTCGCGGAATCGAGCGAAGCCGCGCGCGGCGGATCGCGCGGTTTTCGGCTAGGACGGCGCCGGGAGATTCTCGAGGTAACGCGGGCGCTCGCCGCATTGCTCCCCGTCGGGATGCCGCTCGCCCAGGCGTTGAACGCCGCGTCGGGCGTCGCGTCGGGCGACGTCAGAGCCGCGCTCCAGGAAGTGCGCGCGCGCGTCGAGCGCGGCGACCCACTGAGCGTCGCGCTGGCCGAGCATCGTACACTTTTCTCGCCGCTGTACGTCGGCTTGGTTCGCGCCGGCGAAAAGAGCGGAGATCTCGACGCGGCGTTCCAGCGTCTGGCCGATCAACTCGAGCGCGACGAGCATCTCCGCGGAAAGATTCTCTCCGCGGCGATCTATCCGCTCTTGCTGGCGACGGCCGGCTCGGTCGCCGTGACCGTGCTTCTCTTCTTCGTACTGCCGCGTTTCGTCACCCTGCTCGAAGGGAGCGGCGCGCGGCTACCGAAGTCCACGTCGACGTTGCTCGCCTTTTCGGCGGCGCTGCACCGCGGATGGCCGGTGCTCCTACTCGTACCGTTCGTCGTCGCCGCGTTCGTGGCGTGGGTGCGCGGCAGCGAGGCTGGAGCACGCGCCTGGTCCACGATCATGCTCGGGCTGCCCGGCATTCGTACGCTTCGTCGGTACGCGCTTGCCGGAAGGTTCGCGCGGCTCGTCGGCGTTCTGCTCGGCGGAGGCGCGCCGTTGCTCACGGCGCTCGACGATACGATCGAATCGATCGGCGACCCGAACGCGCGCGACGACGTCGCTCGCATTCGCACGCGCGTGCGCGAAGGGAGTTCGCTGCGCGCCGCGTTGGCGGACAGCAGTCTCTTTCCCCCGATGCTGGCGCAGCTCGTCGGCGTCGGTGAGGACGCGGGGCAGCTTCGCACCTTCCTCATGAAGTCGGCAGACATCTTCGAGGAGCGGACGGAGCGCGCTACATCGCGACTGGCCACGCTCGCCGAGCCGGCGATGATCATCATGTTCGGCGCGATCGTCGCCTTTGTCGCGTTGTCGTTGCTGCAAGCGATCTACGGCATCAACGCCAACTCGTTCAAGTGATGCGCGCGCGCCAGGGGTACACGCTGTGGGAGCTGACGATGGTCCTGCTCGTCCTGGCCATCGCCGCGACGCTCGCCGTGCCCGCGTTCAGCGGCTTCGGGCGCGATCCGCAGCCGACGGGCGCCGACGCGATGCTCGGCCTGCTCAAGGACGCGCGCAAAGCGGCGATCGACTTCAACGCGAACGTGACGCTGCGGCTCGATCCGACGACGCTGGCGTACGAGGTCGATACGTCGGGCGTGAAGGGCTATGGCGTGCTCGCCACCGGAACGCTCGACATCGGAATGGCTCGTACGCTGGTCACGGATCTGCCGCGGTTGCAGTACGTCTTTCGGCCGACGGGCGCCGCCTTCGCTGACACGGTCGTCGTGCGTGGCGGGCCGCTGCCGCTGACAATTCGCGTGGACCCCTGGAGCGGAGTGGCGCATGCCGATTCGCTCTAACTCGGCGACTCGGCGACTCGGCGACTCGGGCGCTCGGCGCGGCCGTGCGCGGCGAGGGATCACGTTGCTCGAGGCAGTCGCGGCGATCGCGATCGTCGGGATGACGGCGGTGAGTGCGCTCGAAGCGGTCGGCGGCGACATGCGTACGGCCGAGCGAGCGAAGCGCGCGATCGAGGTCGAGGCGCTCGCGACGTCGCGGCTCGAGGCGATGAATCTGCTCGTCGATCAGGAACTACAGTCGCTGCCCGACTCGATCAAGGAAGGGAAGTTCACTCCGCCGCTCGACGAGTACACGTGGAAGGCGACGTCGACGCCGGTGTCCGATCAAGCCGGCCTCTACTCCGTTCACGTGACCGTCGAATGGACGAATGGTTCGTACGAGCTCAAGACGTTCATGTATCGTACGCCACGTCTGGTGACGCGACGATGAGAGGGATGGCGCGCGCGCGACGCGGCATGACGCTGATGGAGCTCGTCATCGGGCTCGCGATCACCGGGATGATGGCGGCCGCCGGCGCGGGCGCATTCTCGTCGATCATCGCGCATCGGCGCATCATTCGCGACGCGTCCGTGGACACGGAACGCGCCGCGGCGTTTCGCGAGATGCTCGAGACGTGGATCAACGCCGGCACCGTACAGATTCAGCGAGGCGGCGGGCCGCGCGGCCTGACGCGCGGCATCGGAGCCGCGCTGCCGACGGGCGGTGGACGGGGGGGCGGTGGAATCACCAGCAACACCGCGGCTGTTTCGGCGGCGACCGCGATCGGCGACGAGATTACTTTCTCGACGACGGCGCTCAACCCGGCGTTCACGGCGAACGTCCGCATCCGCCTGTACATCGACGGCGACGACAACACGCCCGAGCGCGGTCTGACGATGGAGTACCAGCCGAACCTCCAGCGGCCGCTCGTGCGCCGCATGCTCGATTCGACGATCGACACACTCAAGGTCGAGTATCTCGATCCGCGGACAGACAAATGGGTCCGCGCTTCCGAGGCGGCAACGATCTCCACACAAACCGCCGTGCGGATAACGCTCCTTCCCGGTGAGAAGCACACGATCCCGCCGATCCTCCAGGTGCCGATGATCTTCATGATCGGCGACCAGAACGGCCGACGGGGGAATTTTTCCCCATGAACATCGGGCGGCGTCAACGCATCCAACGGAGGGGGGCGCGTCGAGGGGTCGCGCTGCTCGCCGCGCTCTGGCTCGTCGTCGCGATCGCGACGGTTGCGCTGCAATTCAGCCTCGAGGCGCGCGAACGCCGCACCGTCGGCATACTCGCCTCGGAGCGTGGCATCCAGCGCGCCGCCGCGCTTGGCGCGCTCGCCGCGGTGCAGGCGAAGCTCGAGCAAGCGTTGCGCGTTGCGCCCTCCGGCAACAATGTCGCCATCGCCCGGCTGCGTGCGAGCGATCCGTGGGCGTACGTCGACTCGTTGTACTCCGTACCGGTCTACGTCGACAGCATGGAGGTCGACGTCGTGGCGCGCGATCTGGGCGAGCGGCTCAATATCAACCAGGTGAACGAGACGGAGCTGCAAACCTTCTTCAGCTTCCTTCTCGGCGACTATACCAAGGCGACGCACCTTGCGCAGGCGGTCATGGATTGGCGCGACGCGGACAGCATTCCGCGTCCGAGCGGCGCCGAGCGTGACGCGTATATCAAGGCAGGAGTGCTTGCGCTCCCGACGAACAGCACCTTCCGAGACGTGGAGGAGTTGGAGAACGTCATGGGTATGACGCCCGACATTTACGCGGTCGTGTCGCCGTACCTGACGACTCGCGGCTCCGGCGCGATCAACATCAACACGGCGCCGGTTCCGGTGCTTCGCGCGCTTCCCGGAATGACGGACGCCACGCTCAACATGATTCTCATGCTTCGGTCGCAGGGCCGCCGCATCGACGCTTTGAGTCAGGTCTTTCAACAAGGCGCGGGGCGTCGACCGCTCCCAGGCCAACTGGCGTCGCAGGCGGCGATCAATCAGCTCGCTGCTCGCACGACGACCCGTACGAACCAGGTAGAGTTGACGATCACGGCGCGCGTCGGACCGCAAGCGCCGCCGACGGAGCTCATTGTCGTCCTGGCGCCTGTGACTGGCAGCACCACCAGTCGCGAGGTGACCACCTCGAACTCAACCGCGTTCGTGACGAGCAAGCTATGGCGATGACCGCCGCGACGAATTCACGCGCCCGGTATCGCACCGGCATCGCGCTCTCCCCGACGCAGCTCTGCGCCGTGGACATGCGCTTGCGCGGTAGCGCGGACCGGTCGTGGCGGACGGAGCTCGAGGCGCCGCCGGCTGACGCGGCCAGTTGGCCGTCGCTGGCGAGCGCGCTGGGTCAACTCGCCACTCAACTCGGCCAGCCGGGGGCGTTGGACATCTCGCTGATGCCGCCCTTCACCGAGGTGCGGCGACTCGCGCTCCCGCCCCTCGGACGCGACGAGATGCAGCGCGTGTTGAGTCGCGGCGCGTCGCGCTACTTCGTCGGTGCGCGTGGGCCGCAGGTCGTCGGCGCGTCGCCGGCCACGCGGCGTCGTCGCGGTGAGATGCTGCCCGTCGTCGCGGCAGCGGCGTCGGCCCGGCTCGTCGAAGCGATTCGTTCGGCGGCCGAGGGCGCGGGCTTCACCATCGAGTCGATCGCCCCGGCCGAGAGTGCGTGGGCGTCGGGGGCATTCGCCCTGTGGCCGGCCTTCACTCGTCAGTCGTCGTTCGCGATCATCTGCCAGGACGAACGGACGCACGTTTTGGAGCTCGACGGCAAACGGCTCGTCGGTGTGCGTCGGTTCCGCGACGGCTCGGCCGATGCGCAGCTCATCGCCGATACGGTGACGTCGGCTGCCCGGGTCGGCATTGCCGGCGATTCGCGCGCGCGGCACGAGCTCGCGGCCGCGCTCAACGTCCACGGCGTGAACGCCAACGTTGCGGGAACGGCCGGTGAATGGTCGTCCGCGGCCGAGCGTCCGGAACTGCTTGCCGCGCACTTCGCCGGCGGCGACGCCGGACCGACACTCCGCGCCGACAACGACGTCGCAATTCAACGCGCCGGAGCGCGTCGCCT
>Ga0310810_10005168_pt1 | contig 14549 bp, 11 predicted proteins | sample NCmetagenome_FD_207641 | JGI IMG/M metagenome (GOLD analysis project Ga0310810, IMG submission 207641) | Soil microbial communities from experimental microcosm in Duke University, North Carolina, United States - NC | ecosystem: Engineered > Artificial ecosystem > Soil microcosm > Unclassified ... | reverse complement strand
GTCAGAAACGCGTTCGGCGCAGACGGCACGATCTTCACGTGCTCGAGACCGAGCAGCAGGAGCACGGGCCAGACCATGTCCAGGAATACCGCAGACGCCGTCCACCAGCCGAGACCCGCGCGCGGCGTGAGGCGGCGTCCCGCGATGCCGACGGCGAAGTGGCCGATGAACATGGGCCTATTGTAGGCCCGCGTCACCACCTGGCAGGGATCCTCGCGGCGAGTTGCGGGAGGGCTCACGACCGGTTAATGTCGGGTATCGGCTCATGGATGATCCTCGCGACACTGTCACGTCGGACGCTCCAGACGCGCGCGCGTTTCCCGTCCTGACGGATCCGCAGACCGCACGGATCCTCGCACATGGACGGCGCCGGTCTGTCCGGGCCGGAGAAGCCCTGATCCAACCGGGCGATCGGCCGCCGTTCTTCGTGGTGCTCCGCGGCAGCCTCGAAGTCGTACGAAGCGCCGGCGCCAGGCAGGTGATCGTCACGCACCGCGTCCATCAATTTTCGGGCGAATCCAATCTGCTGACGGGCCGCCCGTCGCTCGTCCTGGTGAGGGCGGCAGAGGACGGCGAAGTCATCGAAGTCGCCCGCGACAGGCTGCTGGCGCTCGTCCAGACCGACTCCGAACTCGGACAGGTTCTCCTTCGCGCGCTCCTCCTGCGTCACGTGCTGCTCATCGACGGCAAGTACGGCGACATTGTGGTCATCGGGTCGACGCACTCGGCGGACACGCTCCGGGTGAAGGAATTCCTGACGCGCAATGGACAGCCGTACGAGTACGTCGATCTCGATCGTGACGCGACCGCGCAGGAGTTGCTCGATCGGTTTCGCGTGGGTGTCGACGACGTCCCAGTACTCATCTGCCGGGGCGACGTGGTCCTGCGCAATCCATCGAACGCCGCGATCGCGAACTGCCTCGGGCTCAACGAAACCCTCGATCGGAGCGCGGTGCGAGACCTCGTCGTCATTGGAGCGGGTCCTGCCGGTCTCGCCGCCGCTGTCTACGGAGCGTCGGAAGGCCTCGACGTTCTCGTGCTCGAATCGAGCGCGCCTGGCGGACAAGCGGGATCGAGTTCACGCATCGAGAACTATCTCGGCTTCCCGACCGGAATCTCCGGGCTGGATCTGACAGGACGCGCGTATGCGCAGGCGCAGAAGTTCGGCGCGCATGTCCTCATCGCCAACGGGGCCGCGCGTCTCTCCTGCGCGGGGCAGGTCTATTCGATCCACATGGACGACGGTGATTGTGTCCGCGCGAGGACTGTCCTCATCGCGTCCGGAGCACAGTATCGGAAGCCGACGCTCGAGAATCTGGCGCGCTTCGAGGGCGCGGGCGTGTACTACGCGGCGACTCCCATGGAGGCGCAGCTCTGCGGCGGTCAGGAGATTGCGATCGTCGGTGGCGGCAACTCCGCAGGCCAGGCGGCCGTATTCCTGGCGGAGTCGGCCAGGCGCGTGCATATCCTCGTCCGTCGCGAGGGCCTGGCCGCGACGATGTCGCGATATCTCATTCGCCGGATCGAAGAGCACCCCCGCATCCAGCTCCATCCACGATCCGAGATCGTGGCGCTCGAAGGAGACGGCCAGCTCCAACGCATCCGCTGGCGCCGTGCCGACTCTGGCGAGGTGACCGACGCGGAGATCGCGCACGTGTTCATGATGACCGGCGCCCTTCCGAACACCCGCTGGCTGGACGGCTGCATCGCGCTCGATCAGGCCGGCTTCATCCGGACGGGTTCGGACCTGACGCGCGACGACCTCAATGCCGTGAACTGGCCGGGCGCCCGGTCGCCGTACCTGCTGGAGACGAACCGCGCGGGCATCTTTGCGGCGGGCGACGTCCGTTCCGGCAACGTCAAGCGCGTCGCGTCCGCCGTGGGCGAAGGCTCGATCGCCGTCACCTTCATCCATCAGGTGCTGCAGGCGGCGCGCTGACGAAACACTTTTCGCCGCTCGCCTACCCGCCCGGGTAGTTGTGCGAGAGAGTTTCCCGTTTCAGGATTCTGCGCGTCGGTACATTCCGGAGGCCCTGATGCGGTTGATCATTGCGTCTTTGGTTGCTGTCGCCTGCTGCTCACCCGCGACGTTCGCGTTCCAGACCAGCGGCACCGCACGCGCGAAGTCGAGTGTCCGCGCGTGCTCACTGCTGACGAAAGAGCTGATAAAGACCGTGACACCGGAGGACACGAAAGCCCTCGACATTTATTTCACGGGTGCGCCGGAAGAGGACAGTCTCGGTGCCGGCGGCACCGATTGTGCGTACGGCGGAATCGCCATACAGATCGATCCGAACTTCAGCTACGACACCTTCAAGAGGCAGACAGGCTGGGAACACGCAGAACCCGTCGTCGGACTGGGCGACGAAGCGTTGTTCCACGACAACATCGGAGAGTGGGCGGAGCTGATCGTGCGCTCCGGAGCGCATCTCCTCACCATCCGAATGGATGTTCCCCGCGGCAGGACAGCCGAATCGATCAAGCCGAACGTGATTGCATTGGCGAAAGCGCTCCTGCCCAAAATCCAGTAACCCCGAAGCGAATCCGCGCGATCGCCCGCGGCGATGCGGCCCTCCTACTCCTCAGGGTAGTTACCCCCACGCCCGCCGTCTGTTCATACTCCTGGTCCGAGTTTCTCGAAATGCAGGAGGTGGTCATGCGTCGCGGGTTCACCCGTTCAGGGGCGGTCGGCTTCGCGGTCATATCGACACTCGTCGGCGCGGGCGCGGTGCATGCCGCCGCGCAGGCACCCGCGACCGGAACGCAGGACAGCGTATGCGTGGCGCTCGTCACACCGAGCGTCGAAGGCGTCCCCGGCAATGCCACCGAGGTCGGCGTGGCCGTTCGCGATCTGTTTGCCAGCTTTCTGGCAGGCCCTGCACTGCATGCCGTTCCGCTCGATGCGCGGCTCGTGTCCCAGGCATTGCAGGAGGCCCAACAGAAGCAGTGTGCGAACGTGCTCGTCGCGAGCGTCACGATGAAGCGCTCTGGCGGGAGCAGCATGTTGAAGCGGATGGCGGGCAACACGGGGTCCAACGTCGCGTGGCAGCTTCCAACGGGCGGCTCGACTGTGAGCTCCGCGGTGGCGCGCGGCGCCGCGATTACGGCCGCCCAGACGATGTCCGGCGTCGCATCGTCCACCAGGGCGAAGGACGAGATGCTGCTCGAGTACCGCGTGATGACCAACGGCAGCGTGCGGCTCCCGCCGACGACGAAGCAGGCGAAGGCGCATGTCGACGGGGAGGATCTTCTGACGCCGCTCGTCCAGCAGGCGGCCGAAGTGATCGCCGGCGCCGTCACGAAATCGCAGACGCCCTGATGCGCTAATCGCGCTTCACGAGCTCGACGCGTCGGTTTCGCGCGCGGCCCTCGATCGTGTCGTTGCGATCCTTCGGCACACGCATGCCGAAGCCGGCCGTCTGCATCCGGTGTTCACCGATGTGGTACCGGCTGACCAGCGCCTGCTTGACCGCCGTGGCGCGACGCTGCGAGAGATCGAGATTGTACGCGTCGCCGCCGATGTTGTCGGTGTGTCCCTCGACGGCGATATTCCAGGTGGGGTTCGCCTTCAGGACCTGTGCGATTTCGGCGAGCACCGGCTCGGATTCCTTCTTGATCTGATCGCTGGCGAAGTCGAAGTAGATCCCGTAGATGATCGTGCGGCCGGTCTTCGACAGGTCGGTTTCGATGCGTTTGGCCGCCGCGGGATCCGCGGCAGCGGCTGCACCGCCGCCCCCGGCTCCGCCTGCGGAGGCGCCGGCGCCTGCACCCGCGCCCGCACCTGCGCCGCCGCCGGTTCCGCTGGCTCCCGCGCCGCCGCCACCCGCGCCGTTTCCCGCACGCGCAGCGCCGCCGCTCCCGCCAGCTGCGCCACGTCCGGCGCCTCCCGCGCCAGCTCCGGCCGCTCCGCTGGCTGCACCGGTACCGCCGCCGCCCGTGATCGCTCCGCGGCCACCGCCCGGGAGCGTGCCGCGGGCGCCCGCGGCAGCGCCGGTTGCGATCGGGAAGGCGAGCCGAATCACCTGCAGGTGGTCGTCGCCGATGTCCCACTTCATCGCGAGCGGATTGTCGGGATCGTCCAGAATCCAGAACTCGCCATCTTTGTCGTCGAACTTTCCGCGAGCATGGACGACCGGCAGATCGACTGGCGCGTCGTTGACGAGCACCTTGAATGGAACCGCCCGCGGCTCGACGCGTGTCAGCGTGCCCGACAGCATGTCCATGCCGGCGGTGGGGGAGTCCTTTCCGAGCAGTCCGTTGACCAGGGACGCGAGACCCGCCATCGTGCCCAACTCACAGACCTTCAGCGGCGATGCGCCCTTTGTCTTCAGGTCGTTGAGCACCCGCCGCGACACTCCCACCGCTGTACTGCCGGGGAACGATTCCGGGAGCGCCTCACCATACAGGCAACGGTACTCGAGCGCGTTCTCGAGATCCGGTCGGGCGATTATTCGATTCGTGGAGTACCGCTTTACGTGCGTTTCGTTCGGTTTGGCGGGCCGCCGCGGTCCGCTGAACGGATTCGGGCTGTCGTCCACCGGCACTTCCGCGGAGTAGACCAGCCGCACGCGGGAGTCGCTGGCCTCCGTCACCGTCTTGATTGACTCATAATCGCCGGTTCCCGGCTCGTTCAAAGCAGTGACGATTGTCAGCCCCGGCCGGAGCGGGATTCTGAGCGGGGCTATCGCTGGAGCCGTCTGCTGTCCCGCTGCCCACGCGGGGAGCGTCAGGAGCACCGTCACTACAGGCGGGAGGATCTGTCCGGCCACACGGCGCATGGCCCGCTTATAGACCCGGAATGCGCCGCGGACAACTACTCCAACAGGTAGGGACGCCATCCTACCCCTCTGGGTAGTTACAGCAGCGGAGGGGTGACGTGATACTGGCGGGCCATGATGGCCGGAGAGCGCAGATCCGCCGCCGTTTTCGTGCTGCTCCTCTCTGCGCTCCTCCTGGACGCCGCTGCCGAGACGTTCTGGCATGCGTCTCCAGTGCGCTGGGCTGTCGTTTCAGTCGCTCTCGGGTACCTGGTGACTGCCGGGCTCGTGTGGCGGCTTGCCAATCGACGTCTGAGCCCCACGCTGCCGCTGCTCGCATTCGCCCTCGTTCTGGCGATCTCCGCGTGGCTCCCGGGCGGCTTGGAGAACGGCGTCCGTCTGCTTGGGATGTCCACGCCGACCGTGTTGTCGCTTGCCGCCGGCGTCGGTGTCGCCATCGGCGCTACCACGATCGCCGCCGAGCCTCGGGTTCCGCGCATTCTCCGTGGGATTGCGGCGGCGCTCGGCGCGTATGGCGTCGTCGCGTTCGCACAGGGGGTCTTCACGGGTGTTCCTTTCCGAGCGCTGCTCTCGGGCGCGAGCTTCTGGCGGCCTCTGCCGATGTTCCTGCAAGGTGCTGTCGTGGGAGGCGCGGTGGTTGTGCCCGCAGCCATCGTCATCGCCGTCGTGAAAGTTGGCGTACGGCGACCAACGCCAGGTTCAACGCAATCCGCGGTGTATCAGGCGCTTGGACTGCTACTGGTTTCCACAATCATTCTTTCGGGAATGCGGCAGAACTCGACGCCGCCCCGTTCGTCTCAATCAGCAGTTGCGATATCCCAACCGACGTTCAAGACCGCGCCCCCACCGAGCCGGAGTCAGCCGGACCCTACTGACCCAATAGAGTTGCTGAGGACCGCGAGGCTGCGAGTCGAACGGACGCCGCGGATCGAGTGGGATCCCGACGCGAAGGCGACCTCTTTCGACGGCGTCGAACCCGCGTTCCGATTCGTTCGGGATGAGATTGCATACGAACCATATTCGGGAGTGATGCGGGGCGCCGCCGGAACGTATGCATCCCGCGCGGGCAACGCCGCTGACCGTACGTTGCTGCTTACCCGGTTCCTGCGGGACAAGGGCATTCGCACCCGGTTCGCAATCGGAACCCTAACGGAAGTTCAGCGCGAACAACTGCTGGCGCGTACGTTCAACCGGAAAGCCGAAGGCTCGTTGAATGTGGTGCCGGCGTCTCATGACAACAGCTTCAGTCAGCGGTTATTCAGGCGCGCCGAGCGCGATTATGACGCGGTGCGCGCCGTGCTGGGTAGTCAACTGCCACCCGTCGCGACACCGACGCGCGAGCAATTGCTCGTGGAGATGAATCCGCACGTCTGGGCGCAGGCCGACGTCGATGGCGCCTGGGTCGATCTCGATCCGTCGTTTGAGGATGCTTCGATGGGTCGAGCTGTCGGAACGCTTCAAAGCACGACGGAGGAGCTGCCGGTCGAGTTGCACCAGCGTGTCGAGATTCGGCTGGTTACAGAAACACTCCTTGACGGAATGCTCAGCCGATCGACGCTGCTCGAGGCGACGAAGAACGTCGTCGATTTAGTCGACCATCAGGTCGGGATTGCCCATTTCAGACCGCCCTCGAACACTGGGATCGGCGCTGCCATCGTTAACGCCGTGGGCAGCAGTCCAGTGCACCAACGCTGGAAACCGATCCTTATCGTCGACGGACAACTCACGTTTGGCGAGTCTTTCGATGTTGACGCGCCCTCTTTTGCGACGGAATGGATTGAATTCGACCTGTCCTGGCCTGACGGTAGGCACGAACTCACGAGACGCGCGCTCGTCGATCGAGGCAGCGTCGCGTGGAGGACGCGCCGGCCACTCGACCGCTCCGGATTGAAAGCGCTCGACGGCGACAGGAACGGCGCGTTCGCACTGCAAGCACTTCACAACGTCTGGTTCAGTGCCGGTCGCCACAACCTCGCAGACTTCGCTGACGCCACACTGGAACTCTCGCTCGATACGGCTCTGGAATCTTCCCAGGTGGATCCGGCCCTCCCGTTCGAAAAACCGCAACGAGACGAGAGCCTCCAAGAGACACTCTGGTCTTTTGCTCTTCAAAACTTTTCCTGGATGGTCTGGACGGATCACGTTCTAATCCCTATGTTGAACGATGATCCGAGCGTCTGCCTGTATCCCGACGGCGTGCGAATCGCGCTGTTTTCGAGCGGACCTGCCGTTAACGATCAGATCTCCATCGTGAGCGATTTGCGCCGCGATCATCTCCGCGGTATCACGAACGATGACGCGAAGCGCGGGAGTCTCGCAGAAAAGAAGCTGCGTTTGGCGCTCCTCGAAGGCGCGCTCGAGCAGGAAGCACTTTCGGAGGCGGCGATCATCTTGTCAGGTGATGCATCGGGTGTGGAGTCCACCAGTAGTGAGTTGAGTGGTCAGAGTCTTCGCATGTTGAGACCGGTGGATGCGACAGATGTCGACTCCGTGAACGTGCCCGCCGGGATCATCGCATCGCTTCGAGCGGGGCGCCTGATCGTCACTGCAGCTCAGGCGTTGCAGAAGCATACGGCATGGTGGGAGCTCGATGCCGGGACTGGCAATGCTCGCGCGACGGGAGAGCTCGGGCTGAACATGGGCACCCTGATGAAGTGGAAGCCGGGCATTCAGGCCCCCAAGGGCGGCATTGCCCATACCGAGGAGTACGCGAAGGAGCTCCGCAAGGCTCAGGAGGCAGCGAAAGCCGCGAAACGCTACAAAGAGATCGAGGCCGCAAATCTGAAAGACCCGACGCGAGCGATGCCGAAAGGAGGCAACGCGCTCGGACGCCCATCCGGCGGGGGCGGCGGCGGGATGGAGTACGCCGTCACCCTTGCGGTCGCGATCGTCCACGCGATAGCATTCCACTACCTCAGTCAGATGCTCCTTGCGAAAATAGCTTCGGAATCAGACAAAGCCGTCGAATGGTTCAAGGCCGGCGGGTTCTCACAGTGATTGACGGCGTGCAGCTGCACCAGGCAGCCTCCACATGATTCCAGGCACTCGAGTATCGCGCCATGGGCACCGCTGAAACCCACGATCCCCCTCGAGAATCGGTTGGCACGCCCAAGCAGACTCCGCGCGCCAATCACCCGACGGCGCGGTTCAGGGCGCAGGGCGTCGTCTTCCTCGTGACCGTCGTCGCGTTCGCGGCTGGCACTTTCTTCCTCCTCGCCCTGATCTTCGGACTGTTCTTCAATGCGGTCACGATCCACCTGACGTTCTTCGCGTTCGGGCTGCTTGCGTTCCTGCATGGGTTCACCGAATACCGCAACCGGCTGACGGTCAGTGGCACGGCCACGGCAACGGCGAACTCCGCGGCCATCGGCCTCGTCGAACTATCCGGTCGCGGATACGCCGAACACTCGAGCGAGTCGCCGGTGACGAAAAAACTGTGCGCGTACTGGAAGGTTGAAGTCCGCCATAGGGGCAAGAATGACTTTCGGTTCCTGCGCGCAGTATGGAACCGGGTGATGGAGCGTTCTTCCGGATGCCCGGAGACATACGAACTCGAAGACGATACGGGACGTGTGCTGGTGTGGGCGCGCGGCGCCGAGATGATTCCCATCAAACAGGTGTGGCGGAGCAACCGCGACACCGACCCGCCCGAGGGGGTGTTGCGCTTGATCACCACCCTCGGCCTTGAATGGCCAAAGCGATGGGCGCGGTTTCCCATGATGGTCACCGAGGAGCGGATCGAACAGGGCGGCCCCCTGTACGTGATGGGCACGCTCGCGGAGCGCCGGCAGATTCCCGAGGCGTCGAGCGGACGGTTTGCCGCGTTCATGGCCAGGTGGGCGCCGTCGGATCCGCCGCAGCCGCAAGGTGAATCCTATGCGGGCGTGTTCAACTACGCGCGGACGCTCGGCGTCCGGTGGATTCTGAAGGATTTCCGCTCGGTCGTTCCAGTGTGGTGTCCGCCGGTCCTGGACCTGCATCAGGTCCTTGTCTGGAAAGGTGACCAGCGGCGTCCCTTTATCATCTCAGGGGTACTCGAACGGCAGGCGCTCAGGGCCCTGTCCACACGAGCGTGGCTGTACCTCCTGGGCGGGGCCGGACTGATGGCGTGGATGCTCTGGGAATTCCTCGATAAGCTCACAGGCAACATGCACTGGTGAATCAAATGGCTGTCACTGTCACCGTCCTCTTTCTCGTCATCGCTGCCATCGTCGGAGTCCTCGCCTGGTTCGTGATGCTGTACAACAGCCTCGTCCAGGTGAAGAACAACGTCGATCAGGCGTGGTCGAACATCGACGTGCTCTTGAAGCAGCGGGCCGACGAACTCGGGAAACTGATCGACTCAGTGAAGACGTATCTCGGATACGAACGCGATCTCCTCACACGCCTGACGACGCTCCGCACGCAGGTGAGCCGCGGCAGCGGACCGGACGAGACGCGTCTGGCGGCAGAGCGGGAGCTCGGTGCCGGCCTCGGACGGCTTCTTGCCGTGGCGGAGAACTACCCGGACCTGAAATCGAGCGGAAACTTCATGGAGATGCAGCGGCGGATTACGGGGCTCGAAGAGCAGATCGCGCACCGCCGCGAGTTCTACAACGATGCCGTGAACATCAACAACGTGCGGATGGAGCAGATGCCGGATCGGCTGCTTGTCGGCGTTGCGGGCATGCGGCGGCGTCCCCTGTTCGAGGCGGCTGCGGAAGACCGGAAGGACGTGGACGTCAACGACAGATTCAAGAGCATCACCGCGACATTTCAATAGGAGTCGGCTTTCCAGAAAGGCTCCGTATGAACGCGAATCAGAGAGCGAAATGGGAAAAGACAAGGGCCAAAGGGATGTGGCGCTTCGTCCTCCTCACCTGGGTCTTGTGGTGGGGCACATGCATGATCGCCATCGCCTCCGCTTTTGGCGCTTACGCCACCGGCCGATTCAGCCTTCGCGAGCTCTATACGACGGCACCCGCCTACCTCATCATTGCGTTGCTCGCTGGGCTGACGGTGTGGTTTATCGGGGAACATCAGTACCGGCGTAGTGTCGGCGGCGGCTGACATTACCGCACGGTTCAATAGCCGTTCGCCGGTCAGCGGCCTACTCACAGAGGTAGTTGTCTGCCGCTGTGTGACCGATCAGGATCCATGCGCTGTCGAAGATTCTCGAGGAGGCCGTATGGGTTCACGAGCCGGCTCGCGTCTGACGATCTGTGCGACGGTGGTCGCGCTGGCGACGACATCATTACATTCGAATCAATCCGAAGCGGACGCCCTTACGCGCAGCAAGGCGGTCTACGCTGCCCTCAAGTCGTATGCAGACACAGGTACCGTTATCGAGGAGAGCTCGGGGTTCTCTACGCACGCGGTGTTCAAGACCTATTTTCGTCGAAAAGACTCGGTCGATTTATTGTTCGACTACACGCTTCAGTACGACGAATACGCGCAAAATTCCAGCAGGCTCAATTACAACAACAGCCGCCGACTCTGGTGGATGCGGAACCACAATCTTCAGACCTACAACTTCGAGACGAAGGAACAGCGAACGTATCCACCGACATCCAATCAGGCCGGGTCGCTCAATGACCCCAGGACCAAGGGCGCTTCGCTCCTCATTACCGAGCTGTTGTTCAGGTCAGCCAACCTGCCGGGCACGATTCTCCAAATCGAGGAGTCCTCGGATGCCGGGATGGAGGACGTCAACGGCCACGCGTGTCACAAGGTCATCGGCATTGCAGCCGCCTATTACCCGTCGGGGCAACGCACGGGCGTTCGGCAGGTCACGGTGTGGATAGACCGGGACACACTGCTCATTCGGAAGGTCTTCGAGGACACGCCGAAAAACTACGGCCCCGACGCGATCAAGCGCGTGACGTTTCGGCTCGAACCGCAAGCCAATCCGACGCTGGACGACAGCAAGTTCGATTTCCAGGTTCCAGGAATCCAGTGATTCTTGAATGACCGGGTTGAGACCAGTCTTCTTGACCGGCGCATCGCTGATCGCGGTCGCTGCCGTCCAGTCAGTTACGACGTCAGCCGTTGACCCGAAGATTCCTGTGTGCGCCGGCCTCACGACCGTCGGCGCGGTCAACGAACCGCGCGGGGACTATGAACCTATTACGACAGTGACCTCGGTGACGCCGCAGGCAATCACGTGGTCTTATTCCAACCAGACCTCGATGCCGGATGGCTCCCTGCGCGACACGCACGTCCACCGCACCGTGCTGGTGAAGGACCTTCGCTCGGCGGCGATGGTGGTCCGATGGATGGATCCAAGCGCGCCGGTGACCATTCCAGGCAGCACGATGAGCAGCGTCTCGACGGCAGTCCTGCGCGCATTGAAGGCAACCGGGTCTGCCGAGATATCGCTCGTCGACCGGGACAACAGTGCGCTGCCGGCCGAACGCAATCGGCACCCGAACATCTACGAGACCGCCATCAAGTACAGATTCCAGCGCGTCGGCAGCGAGCCGGAACACATCCCCGTAATCGTCAACGATGCACGCATTGATCTCCCGGTCATTCACGCCAGGGGCAGTTATCTCGGCGACTACGTCGAACTCTTCATCCTGGACGACGAAGACTATCCGATGACGGTGAAGGCCGTGACGTGGTCCGGGCCCGCCGGAACGGTCAACAGAACGGAATCGCGAACCGTGAAGATTTCCTTCCGGTGCGACGCGGCAAAGACGATGAAGGGTGCGCCGCCTCCGAGCCGCATCGAGCAGGCGCTCCTGACGACGGGACGCGCCGACGTCTACGACCTCTACTTCGATTTCAACAGCGACTCGCTGCGCCAGGAATCGGAGCCGACGTTGGGCGAGATCGCCGACGTCCTGCGGCGGCATCCCGACTGGAAGCTCAGCGTTGAAGGACATACCGACAACATCGGCACCGATCAGGCAAACCTCGATCTCTCACGCCGCAGGGCCGCGTCGGTGAAGGCCGCGCTCACCTCGCGTTACCAGGTCGCCGGCTCCCGCCTGACGACCGAAGGCTACGGCGAGTCGCGTCCGCAGGATACGAACGACACGCTCGAAGGACGGGCGCGGAACCGGCGCGTCGAGCTCGTGCGCCGGTAGACCGGTCGAAGTTGCCCCTACCCATCGGGGTAGTTGTCTGACGCCGCCCGGCGGCTCACGATGCGGTCTCGTATGGCTGCTCTGCGCGCGCCTCGGAGCTTTGCACTGGCTGTCACGCTGGCCGTACTGCCCGCGTGCGGCGGTGGTGCCGCAGCGACGGCCAGCCAGACAGCCGCAGGTTCTCCCCAGGCATCTTCGAGCGGCGCACAGAACGCGAACACCTCGCAAGCCGGGCCGCAGATCACAGTACGCACGGCCACCGCACCCACGAACGACTGTGACTGGCTCCCTGTGGGAGACGTCGAAGCAATTGTCGGGAAGCTTGCCGCGCCCCCGGTGAAACGGGACGGCTGCCGGTACACCCTGGTGATGCCCGATCAACTTCGTGAGTTGCGCGAGAAGGAGATACGGTCGTACGAAGCCAGCCATAGCGAAATGGGCGCGATCCTGGCGAAGAAAACGAAAGAGAGTGCCGATCCCAGGAATTACGCGATGACGCTTTCGGTCGAGTGGAACGGCTCCGCCGACATGATGCAGATCACCAGAAAGACGGTGGAGAAGTTGTTCGCTGCGGAGCTCGGGACGCCTGCCGGCAGCACATCCGATCGCGCGAAGCCATCAACGGGTTGGGACGATGAGGGAGGCCTTCCGTACGGCTATACGGGACGTCTCGGCCACGTCCGGATCATCATTCAGGGCGAATCGCCAGATGTGCCCACAGAACCCATGGCGCGGCTCGCAGCCAGGGTGCGAGACCGGATCCCGGACCTGCCGTTCCCGGCAAAGAACACCTATCAGGTAATGACGGACGCGCCGGCCAACGCGGACCCGTGCGGTCTCGTCACGCGCGCGGAAGCCGAAGCCGTACTCGGACCCCTGGTCGTGGATCCGTACCGTTCGTCCTCGTACTTTCCGCCGCTCGCGCACCCGACGGGGCATGCCTGCGCTTACTTCACGGCAGGCCACCATGTGTTCGTCCTGACGCCGCTATGGACCGGCGGTGCGAAGGAGTTCGCGCTCAACGCGGGAATCGGCGGACTCGTGCGTCAGGTGATGCCGCAGGAGGACGTCATCCTCAAGGGACCATGGGACAAGAGTCAGATCACGATGGATGGCGCTCTCGATTTTCTGAAGGGCGACCGGCTGCTCGAGGTGAATTTTGCGATGTCGTCAACGGACCGTCTCGGTGCGTTGAAGCTGGCCACGCTCGGCATGGGACGGCTGTCCGCCATGCCCATGGAAGCTGCGCCCCGCCCCACTGACGTACGCGCTGCACCGGGCGCCGGTGGAACCGCACCTGGCTGGAGTCGGACGTTGAAGCTGAGCGACGGCCGGACGATGGTCGCTGACGCCGCGTTCGTCCTGGATGCGGCCATAGCGAAGCCGGCGTCGCTGCCGAGCGGCGAAGCAAGCGCAGCGACGATCGAAAAGTTTCTGACAGCCGATTTGCCGTTCGAGATCCCGATCACGGGGTTTGCGACCGGGCGTCGGCCGGGTACGTATATCGGACCCGGCAACGTGCAGTTCAACGCCGACTATATCGACTACCTCCGGCGCACGCTCCCGGAGAACAGGGTCAGGGTCCGGATGGGCCCCGGCCGTCCTGCGGTCATCCTGTTCGATGGGAAGCCGGTCGGGCTCATCATGCCGCTCGCCTGAGCTAAATCGACGCTGCGAGAGGAACTTCGATGAGGAACAAGCGATCGCTCGTGATGGCTGTACTCATCCTGAGCGCGTGCCGCCAGTCGTCGGCGCCGCCCCCGCAGCAGACTGCCAGCCCGTCCCCTCACACCACGACGTCGCCGGAAGCGGCGCCGTCCGAGTCGCCGCAGCATTCGCGCGGCGGCTCGTCGTCGCAATCAGCCAGCGCGCGCGATGTAATCGATACTCTGTTCAGTCGTCCTGGAGGAGCCAGCCGTCCTCTCCCTTCGGGACTCGTGATCGGCGGCGACTGCCCGCCGGTTGGGGCTGACGCCGACGAGGAAATCGCCGCGCAGAAATCGGCGCCGGTCCCGTTGGAGGAAGGGCTCACTCTGACGGACGTCTGGAATCGCAATGCGAAGGAAAGCTTCGAATGTCTCACTCAGGTCATTAAAGTCGACCGGCTGGGCATCGACATCTCCGTCGGCTGCACGTCGCCAGACACACCGACGGTAACAAAGCGGCGGATCTGCCGGTCCGACCTCCGCCGTGCCCACATGCTGCACACTGGAATCGGCGGAATCACAATCGAGAGCGCAGAGGGAGAGCTTCCGGAGACGATCGTGGGCGCGACGGAATTCAGTCTGTCGATCGATGAATTTGCGGAGCTGAAGCGGATCGGAGTCGCGCGGCACCATTACGTTCAGAGAAACTCGCTCGACACGCTCGGAGTGGAGGCGGAAGGACTCCTGCGGAACGGGGGCGCGGCCACGCGTTCCGTCCTCGTGAACAACCGTCCGGTCGCGGTGCCGATCGTTCGTGCGACAGGCGACGGCGACGTCTGGTTTCAGGGCCGCTCCATGAAAGCGCGGATTACGGCCGATATTCTCGACGACGACAGTTTTCCAATGCTGATCGATTACGTGATGACGGCGGACAGTACGCCGGACGGAGTGTTCCTCAGGATCAATTTCGCAAAAATCACGCATCCGGACGGCGGAGAGATGGAGCGGGCGCTCGCGGACGACGAACCTGTCGACGTATACGGCATCTATTTCGA
>Ga0310810_10005167_pt1 | contig 14551 bp, 15 predicted proteins | sample NCmetagenome_FD_207641 | JGI IMG/M metagenome (GOLD analysis project Ga0310810, IMG submission 207641) | Soil microbial communities from experimental microcosm in Duke University, North Carolina, United States - NC | ecosystem: Engineered > Artificial ecosystem > Soil microcosm > Unclassified ... | reverse complement strand
GGCGCCGCGAGGCCCGCGCCGCACCGGCCGAAGATCACGCTCGACCGCTACATTCGCGAGCCGCTCGACGTGCTGCTCTCCGGCGATTTCATCCCGGGCTCACTCGCTCCGCGCTATCGCGACGTCGTGCTCGCGATCGCGGGACGTGCGGAAGCGGCGATCGCCGCGGCCCCGGCGCAGCGCATCCATGGCGACCTGCACTGGGGCAACATCCTGTGGGCGAAAGACGGGCCGATTCTGGTCGACTTCGACGATTGCGCGATGGGACCGCCGGTGCAGGACCTCTGGCTGCTCGCGCGCGGCGACAGCGAGGAGGCGCGCCGCATGCGAGAGGACTTGCTGGAGGGCTACGAGCTGTTTCGCGAGTTCGACCGCAGCACGCTCGCGCTGTGCGAGCCGCTACGCGCCATGCGCATCGTGTACATGTCGGGCTGGGTGGCGCGGCGGTGGGACGACCCGTCCTTTCCGCCCGCGTTCCCCAACTTTCGCGACACGCGGTACTGGATGCACGAGTACGAGGCGCTTGTCGCGATCGCCGAGGCGCTGCAGCACTAGGGCGCTCGACGCACGCCGACGCAGGCACACAACGCCCGTCACGCCGGCGAAGCCGAGCGTCAACAGGACGATGCTGGGTACCAGGTGCTCGGTGAACTCGATCGCGCCGATTGGCGAGAACACGTCGGCCGCCGTGATCGGCGCTGATTCGCGCGACGTGTCTTCCCGTCGCGACGTTGCGTCCGGCACCGTGCTCGCCGGCGCTGAGGTGTCCACCGCTATGCTCTCCAGCGCTGCGTCGGGTGCCGAGTCGGTCACCGAAGGCGTCGGTGCGGGTGGAGTCTGCCTGGCAGGCTTCGACGTGACTCGCACGGATGGCGCCACGCGCTCACGCCGCGCGACTGCCACCGACTTGGTCGGTGTCGGTACGACGACCACGGCCTTGGAGCTTGGCATCGGGGTGGCGGTGGGCGTCGGCCTCACCGTGGACGCCCGTTTGCCGATGGACGCTGGCTTCCCGATGGACGCTGGCTCGACCGGAGGCGGCGTCGCCACCTGCACGACGCTTGGCGACGTGCGCTGCGCCGTTGATGGATTGCGCGGCTTCTCGATCACCGGCGCGGTCGCCGTCACGGCCGCGGTCCGTGGGGCCGTTTTTGCGACCGGGGCCGGCGGTGCATCACGCGCCGCGAGCCTCGGCGTCGCGGGACGCGAAGAGCCGGCGGCGCCGGCGCTCGCCGACGATGCCGGCGCCGGCGGCGCCGCGGGTGCCGCGTGCGCAAACATCAGCGTGTCTTCGCCCAGTTTCGCCCGCAGCTGCGCGACGAGACCCGCGTACGAGGAGTGGCGCAGCACGTGCTTGAACTGTGCGCGGTAGTTGTCGACCGTGCTCACGCCATCGACGACGACATCACGCACGAGCCACCGACCCCGCTGCTGGATCATTCGATACTCGACGCCGATCTTGCGTCCGTCCCGCGCCTCGACCACCGTCATCACGCGCGTCTCGTCCCCGACGCGGCTCTCCCCGCGCCACGTGAGCACCATGCCGTTGACGGGACTGACGGTGCCGGCGAGCCGTGCCACCAACCCACGCTCGAGCAGCTCGGCGAACAGCCACGTGAACTCGTCGCGCTCGGCTGGGGTCCGTGCGTCCCATTCGGGCTCCAGCGCCGCAGCCGCCGCACCCCTCACATCCGCAATGTCGCTGACCAGTGTCTTCACGCGGGCGACCTTGTCGAGCGGCTGGGACTGCATGGCGGGATCGGCGAGGACCGCGTTCACGGTGCCGAAAAAGTCGCGGAGGCGGTCGGTCGCGGGCCCGGCTGCCGCCGGCATGCCGGACAGCAGGACCGCCAGTCCAACCAGGCCGGCCGCGCACAGACCTCGGGTACTCGGCGCGAGGTACATATTTCCACTATAGGGGGCCGAGGGGGACCGGGGATATACCTTAGAAAGCTATATAACTCAGCGGGTTAACTCGTATGGTAGGATCCTGGCAATGGCCGACGCGCCGCGCTCGAACTTCATCCGAGACATCGTCGACGAGCAGAACCGGACTGGCCGGTTCGGTGGCAAAGTCGTGACCCGCTTTCCGCCCGAGCCCAACGGATATCTCCACATCGGTCACGCCAAGGCGATCTGCATCGATTTCGGCCTGGCGCGCGACTATGGCGGGCGGTGTCACCTGCGCTTCGATGACACGAACCCCACCAAGGAGAGCCAGGAGTATGTCGACGCGATCATGAACGACGTACGCTGGCTCGGGTTCGACTGGGGCGACCACCTCTATCACGCCAGTGACTACTTCGAGCAGCTCTACCGCTGGGCCGAGCAGCTGATCCTCGCCGGCAAGGCCTATGTCGACGACCAGACCGTCGAGGAAATGCGCGAGGCGCGCGGGACGCTGACCGAGGCAGGCCGTCCCTCGCCGTACCGGGATCGGCCGGTCGACGAAAATCTCGATCTGTTCCGACGCATGCGCGCAGGCGAGTTCCCGGACGGCAGCCGGACGCTGCGCGCCAAAATCGACATGTCGAGCGGCAACATCAACCTCCGGGATCCGGTCATGTACCGCATTCGCAAAACATCGCACCAGCGCACCGGCGACGCGTGGTGCATCTATCCGATGTACGACTGGGCTCACGGCCAGTCCGACTCGATCGAAGGTGTCACGCATTCGATCTGCACGCTGGAGTACGAGGACCACCGGCCGCTCTACGACTGGTACCTCGAGGCCCTCAGCATCTTCCATCCACAGCAGATCGAGTTCGCGCGTCTGAACCTCTCGCACACGGTCATGTCGAAGCGAAAGCTGCTCCAGCTCGTCGACAGCGGCCTCGTGAGCGGCTGGGACGATCCGCGGATGCCGACGATCGCGGGCCTTCGGCGCCGCGGCTATACGCCGGAAAGCATCCGCGATTTCTGCGAGCGCATCGGGGTGGCGAAGGCCGACAACACCGTGGAGCTGGCGCTGCTGGAGCACTGCGTGCGCGAGGATCTGAACCGCCGAACGCACCGACGCATGGCGGTGCTGCGGCCGCTGAAGCTCGTCATCACGAATTACCCCGAGGGCAAGGTCGAACACCTGCAGGCGGTGAACAATCCCGAGGACGCGTCGGCCGGAACGCGCGCCGTGCCGTTCAGCCGCGAGCTCTGGATCGAGCAGGACGACTTCCGCGAGGTCGCACCCAAGAAGTATTTCCGGCTCACGCCGGGTGCCGAGGTGCGGCTGCGGTACGCCTACATCGTGAAGTGCACCGACTTCGCGCTCGGACCCGACGGGCAGGTCGCCGAGGTCCGGTGCACCTACGATCCCGCGACCGTCGGCGGCGACAGCGGCGGACGCGCCGTGAAGGGCACGATCCACTGGGTGTCGGCCGCACACGCCGTGGACGCGGAAGTACGCCAGTACGAAACGCTGTTTGCCAAGCCCAAGCCGGACGACGAGGACGATTTCATCGCGGCGCTCAACCCGAATTCGCTCAGCGTCGTCGCGGGTGCGCGCGTCGAGCCGTCGCTGGCCGCGGCCCCTCGCGGTGAGCGTTTTCAGTTCGAGCGCACCGGATACTTCTGCGTCGACACTCGCGACTCGGCGCCGGGTCGCCTGGTGTTCAATCGGACGGTCGGCCTGCGAGACACCTGGGCCAAGATCGAAAAATCGGCGTGATCCCGGCCGCTTGACGGCGGGGGGCCCGGTTGACTAGGGTGCTGCCGTGTACGCCGCACATTTCGGGCTGACCGAGCGGCCGTTTTCTCTCGCGCCAGACCCGCGATACCTCTTCCTGAGCGACGGGCACCGCGAGGCGCTCGCCCATCTCGTCTACGGACTGCAGGGTGGCGGCTTCGTGCAGCTCACCGGCGAAGTCGGCACCGGCAAGACGACGGTGTGCCGGGCGTTGCTCGATCAGCTCCCGACCGATGTCGACGTCGCGATGATCTTCACGCCCCGGCTCACCGCGGTGGAGTTGATCTCGGCCATTTGCGACGAGCTGCGGGTGCCATATCCGGCCGGTACGCCGAGTCTCAAAGTGCTCGTCGACGCGCTGTCGCGCGCCCTGCTCGAGGCGCACGCACGCGGCCGTCGTACCGTGGTCATCATCGACGAGGCGCAGAATTTGAGCATGGAGGTGCTCGAAGAGCTCCGCCTGCTGACGAACATCGAGACGACGCGCGACAAGCTGCTGCAGGTCATCCTGATCGGCCAGCCCGAACTCGTGGACCTGATGGAACGGCCGGCGCTGCGCCAGCTCGCGCAGCGGATCACGGCGCGCTATCACCTGCGGCCGTTCTCGTTCGCCGAGACCCGCGCGTACGTCCGTCACCGGCTGCAGGTCGCCGGCCAGCGGGAGATGATCTTCACCTCGCCGGCTCTGCACGTGATCCATCGCCGCTCTGGCGGTGTCCCGCGGTTGATCAACAACATCTGCGACCGCGCGCTGCTCGGAGCGTTCGGTCACAGCAAGCGGCGCGTCACAGCGGCGATCGCGCGCGGTGCGGCCGTCGAGGTCTCGGGCTCGCGAGGGCTGCGCCGCTGGCTCTGGCCGGCGACCGTCACCGCGGTGATCATCGGCATCGCCGCCGTGAGCGGCGCCATGCTCGGGCGCGGGCGTCTCGATTACGTTCGCAGTTGGTGGGCGCACCGTCTGCTTCCGGCTGTCGTCACCGCCCCCAGCAACGCCGCCGTCGCCGTGACACCGCCCGCACCACCGGTTGCGACGCTCGTGGCGGCGCCGTCGCCCGCGACGCGGCCCAGTCTCGCGACGCTTCTCGACGCGACGACGACCACCCGCGACGTCGCGCTCGCGACTCTGTTCTCGCGCTGGAACGCAGCGTACCGGCCGCGGCCCGACGAGGCCGCGTGCGACACCGCCCGCCGCGTCGGTCTGCGCTGCCTCGTCCGGAGCGGGACGTGGACCGTGATCCGCCGGCTCGACGTGCCGGCGATGCTGACGCTCATGACCCCGAGTGGTGAGCGTCACTACGTCACCGTGACCGCGCTCGATTCCGGGACGATCACGCTCGATCTCGCCTCGGGCCCGGTGTCGCTGCCGGTGAGCGAGGTGGAGCCGTTGTGGGATGGCGCATTCGTCGTCCTGTGGCGAACGCCCGATCTGGCGGCGACCGAGCTGCGGCCTGGCGACGATCTCAAGGAGCGCGTCGTCGCATTCCAGCGTGCTCACGGCTTGCGCGCCGACGGGGTGCTCGGGGAAGAAACACTGCTACGCCTGGCGACGATGACACCCGGGCCTCGCCCCTCGCTGTCGAAAACCGGCTCATAGCCGTGTCGTACATCCTCGATGCCCTCAAGAAAGCCGCCGAGCAGCGAAGCAGCGCGCCGAACGAGGTGCGTCGGCTGTTGTCCCCCGCGCCGGTCGCGCCGGAATCGGTATGGCGGTATGTCGGCGTCGGTGCGATTGCCGCCGGTGTCCTCGGCGTCATCCTCGCGGTGTGGCTGTGGGCCGGCACGGCGCGACAAGACGCGACCGCGCCCGCGACGCCGGTCGCATCGGTTGTTCCGGCGCCTCCCGTGCCGGCCGCCCCCGCCGAGCCCGCGCGTCCGATGCCCGCGACCGCGATGGACAAGCCGCTCGACGCGGTCAGCCCGCCGCCGCGGCGCGCGACCGCTGACGCCGTCAGCCCGCAGCCGCGGCACCCGGCGACCGAATCACGACGCGAGTCGTCGACGACAAACTCGGTCCCGCGCCTGAGCTCCTCCGCCGACGCGCACGCGGCCACCGCCGCGGCACCGCGGCCCACCACCGGCGAAGACGCGCGAGCCACCACGCCAGGCGAGCCGAGCAACGCCAGGTCCACGACAGCCATGCGCGCCACGAAGGCGCCGCGCACGGGTGCGACCGCTCCCGCGAGCACACCGCCAACGCCGATCGTCGCCGCCGTGCCGTCCGCGCCATCAACCGGCGCGCCGATGCGCAGCGATCTCGGCAAGCTGAAGGTCGAGGTGATCGTCTACTCGGAGCAGCGCCCGCTGCGCTGGGCGTTCATCAGCGGCCGCAAATACGTCGAGGGCGACGCGATCGGCGATGGTGCGCGCGTCGAAGAGATTCAGTCGGGCGGCGTCGTCATCGTGGAGGACGGCCGGCGCGTCACGCTCCGTCCCTGACGCCGGTGTCGGCACGACGCTCGAAGATCAACGTCTGCTCGCAGGATCCGAACGTCCCATCGAGATCGCCGAGGGTGCCACGGGCCACGCCCGTGCCCTGATCGCCGACGCGCGTTTCCGCGCTCAACAGAATCCACGGCGCGCGCGGCTGACGCCACAAGACAATCGTCAGATCCGCATTCACGAACGTCACGTCGCGCAGATTCACGACCGCGGAGATGCCGCTGCACAGATCCGCGGCCGAGACGGTCTGCACGAGCGCAGAATTCGTCTCACCCGCGACCAGGGCTCGCCGGAGATGGAACCAGCATGCGGCGGGCCCCGGCGCCAGCAAGTCACCGTCGACGATGCGCGTGTCGACGCCCGTGAAGAAGGGACTCCAGCGTCGCGCGACCTCGGGAATCGCGCGTCCGGCGTCGGGACCGACGCGCGGCGGCGTGCGATCGGCTGCCGACGGGGTGAGCGAGGGGTCGGCCCTCAGGAAGACCGCGGTGCAGCGGGCAACGGGCTTGCCCGTCTGGGTGAGGGACGCTTCGACCGTGCGCGCCTTGCGGCCCTCGCGCAGCACGGTCACCATCACACCGAGCCGGTCACGATTGACGGGACGCCAGAGATCGAACGACAGCCGCGCCGGCACCATGCCGGGCGTCGCGCTCCTCTCGAGCGCGCGCACCATGAGCCCACCGAACGCGCTGCCCTGCAGGAGGTCTTTCGACCACGGACCGACGGCCCACTCGGTCGGCTCGAAGCCGTCGTCGTCGGGGACGAACATGCACTCGTCGTTCATGTCGGGGCAGTGTGAAGGATCACGCTCACCAACGCCACGGCTACATCTGCCGTGAGCGCCGACCGACCTGTTTGATGTTGATCACGAGCAGTGCCGCCACGAACAGCCAGACGAGGACGGCGCCGATACCGAAAACGGTGCGGCCGATCGCCTCGTTGACGGCGTCACCGAAGAAGAGGCCCGTGCCCTTGAAGTGACGCACTCCCGGGCCGAACGCGACCCACGACGCGATCAGGGCGAGCATCGACGCGATGCCGACGCCGAGCGCGCTCTGGACGATATACACGGCGAGCGGTGTGCCGGGCGGCAGACTGCCGTCCGGGCCGACGCCACCGGCGATGCCGTAACCGACGATCATCGCCAGGCCACCGGCCACGAATGCCAGCCCCGCCGCGACCCCGACCCACGTCGGCGTGCCGTCGGAGAGCCGGCCTTCGCCAAACGCACCGAGCGCGATCAGCACTGCGAGTGTGCCGATCGCTCCCATGAAGACGCCGCTCGCGATGGCGCCGCCGGGAGACACCTGTGTACGGTTCGCCATGTCTATGTGCGGCGCGCGAGGCGCCGGAGTCCGGTGGTCGCCATGGCGGCAACGCGGACGGCGAGCTCGGCGTTGAACACACGTCAGCGATAGCGCTGGTGCGCGGCCGGTGTCAAGAAACGGAGTAGACTCCGAACGCGATGCCGATCGAGACAACGCTCGTTGGCTCCTATCCGCAGCCCGACTGGCTCGTCGACAAGACGCGCTACCGCCTGACGACCGTCCCGCGCATTCGGATGCCGGAGCTGTGGCGGATCCCGGCCGCGCAGCTCGAGGAGGCGCAGGACGATGCCGTCCGTCTCGCCGTCGCCGAAATGGAATCGGCGGGCATCGACGTCGTCACCGATGGCGAGCAGCGTCGCGAATCGTATTTCAACCAGTTCGCGACCGGGCTGGCGGGCGTCGACGTCGAGCGGCCCGGCGAGGCGATCAACCGGCTCGGCAAGCGTCAGCCGGTGCCTCGTATTACGGGACCGATCCGGCGCGAGCGGGCGGTGTTCCTGCGCGACGCGCAGTTCTCGAGGTCGATCACGCGGCGGCGCCTCAAGCTCGCGATGCCGGGGCCGTTCACGCTGTCCGCGCTCGCGCAGGATGACTACTATCGCGACGCGGAGCGACTGGCCATGGCCTACGCGGAGGCGGTGAACGAGGAGCTGCGCGAGCTCGAACCCGTACTCGACTGGATCCAGCTGGACGAGCCGTACCTGGAGGCGCGCCCGGACCAGGCCAAGGCCTATGCCCTGCCCGCGATCGATCGTGCGCTCGCCGGGCTCCGCAAGCCCACCTGCATTCACGTGTGCTTCGGGTACGCGTTCTCGCATGCGCTGGCCGGCACGTCGAAATCGGGCGGCTACCGGTTCGCGCTCGAGCTCGAGCGTTCGACGGCGACACACCTGTCGCTGGAAGCGGCGCAGCCGCGTCTCGATCTGGCACCGCTCGCCGCGGTTCGCACGAAGACGATCGTTCTCGGCGTGCTCGACCTCGGTGCCCGCACGCCGGAGACGACGGATGTCGTTGCCGCACGCCTGCGCGACGCGCTCCGTCACATCGCGGCCGAGCGACTCGTCGCCGCGCCGGACTGCGGGATGAAGTATCTCGATCGCGCCGACGCGCGCGCGCGGCTCCGCGCGCTCGTCGACGGCGCGCGCGCGGTGTAGCGGGCGCCATGAGGCGTCTGGTCTGCGCGTCGCTCGTGCTGTGTCTTGCCGCATGCGGGACCTCGACGCGCGTCGCCACGCTTGCCGACGGACGCACGGGCACCTTTCCGATTCTCACGGCCACATATCCGACGGTGCCAGGCGCGGTCGAGCAGCCGGCCACGGTCACCGCCGAGCTCTCGGCGCCCGAGGGAGCTGGTCGCGTGCCCGCCGTGATCGTGCTCCACTCCTGCGCCGGCGTCACGCCGAGCATCGGCGCGTGGGCACAGGCGGTCAATCACATGGGATACGCGGCGCTCGTCGTCGACAGCTTCACGCGTCGCGGCGTCAAGGAGGTGTGCACGGGGCACACGTCGGTCAGCGTGGGGAGCCGCCTGGCGGACCTGTTCCGCGCTCACGAGCTGCTCGCGACGCACCCGCGCATCGACGCGCGGCGCATCGCCGTTCTCGGGTTCGATCACGGAGGCTGGGCTGCGCTGTGGGCGAGCCATGAGCAATACCAGCGCGTCTTCGTGCGCGGCACGGTGCCGTTGCCCGTCGCCTATGCCGCGTTCTACCCAGCCGGGTGCAACGCGCAGCTCCTCGACGAGACGGACGTCACGGCGCCTGTTCGGATCTTCCAGGGCACGGCCGACGACTGGACCATCGTCGAGCACTGTCGCGCCTGGGTCGCTCGCCGCCGCGCCGCGGGCCGCGACGTGACGCTCGTGGAGTATCCCGGCGCGATGCACGGCTTCGACAATCCCGCGTTTGCGCAGGCGCGATACCTCGCCGAGGTCGTGAACGCCTCGGGCTGCACGATGCTCCAGCGCGCGGACCGGGCGTTCACGGATGCGGACGGCAGGCGGTTCAGTGGCGCGTCACCGTGCATGGGCCACGGCGGCTCGATGGCCTACGACGCGCGCGCCCATCAGCAGTCGATCGAGGATCTCGCGGTGTTTTTCCGGACCGTGTTTCGCGCGGTGCGCTGACTCGACGAGGCGACGACTCGCGGCGGTGGCGGCGGTAGACTGGCGGCCATGCCACGCAAGGAGCCGCCGCCACCCAAGCGCGTCATGTCGATTCACGCCCATCCCGACGACCAGGAGTTCACCGTCGCAGGCACGCTCGCGAAGTGGGCGCGCTCAGGCAGCGAGATCATCAGCATATGCCTCACGCGCGGAGAGGCGGGCTCGAACAAGTCGACGCCGGCGGACATGACGCGCGAGCGGCTGGCGAAGATCCGCGAGGAGGAACAGCGCGCAGCGTGCCGCGTGCTCGGCATCGGCGATGTCGTGTTCCTCGGCTACCAGGATGGCGTGCTCACGCCGTCGATCGAGCTGCGCCGCGAGCTCACGCGGCTGGTGCGCCGCCATCGGCCAGACGCCGTCGTCACCGGCGATCCGACGGTGCGCTTCTACGGGACGCGCTACATGAACCATCCCGACCATCGGGTGGCCGCCGACGTGGCGCTCGACGCGGTGTTTCCGTCGGCGGAGACGCGCTTCATCTTTCCCGAGCTGCTGGACGAAGGTTTGGCGCCCCACCACGTGAGCGCGGTGTGGCTGTTCGGATCTGAGCGCGCGGAGACCTTCGTCGACATCTCGCGCACGCTCGACACCAAAGTGGCTGCGCTGCGGGAGCACCGTAGCCAGCTCGGCGATTGGGATCCGGCGCCGATGGTGCGCGGCTGGGCGCGCGAGCAGGGCGCACGGCGGCGTCTGCGCGCCGCCGAGTCGTTTCTGCGGATGGTCCTCGAAGACTAGCGGCGCGCGGCCGACGTCAGATGAACACGCCCTTCATGAGCGGCTCGGGATAGCGCGGCCCCGAGGCCGCGCCGACGGGTACCGCGTCGGACATCCGCGCGGCGTCATCCGCCGACAGCTTGATCGCCGCGGCGCCGACGTTCTCCTCGAGGCGCTGGCGCCGCTTGGTGCCCGGGATCGGCACGATGTCGCGACCCTGAGCGAGCAGCCACGCGAGCACCAGCTGGCCGGGCGTGCAGCCCTTCTCCCGCGCGAATTGCTCGATCTTCTTCACGAACTCGACGTTGCGCTCGAGGTTCTTCTCCTCGAAGCGCGGATGCTGTCGTCGCCGGTCGTCCTCCGGGATGTCGGCGACCTTGTGCACCTGACCGGTCAGAAGGCTGCGGCCGAGTGGCGAATAGGCGACGAGCGAGATGCCGAGCTCGCGCAACGTCGGCAGCGTCTGCTCGGCCTCCACGCGGTAGAGCAGTGAGTACTCCATCTGCACCGCGGCGATCGGATGCGTCTTGTGCGCGCGACGAATCGTCGCGGGGGCGGCCTCCGAGAGTCCGAGGTAACGCACCTTGCCCGCCTCGACCAGGCGCGCCATCGCCCCGACCGTGTCCTCGATCGGCACCTTGGGATCGACGCGATGCTGATAGTAGAGGTCGATCACGTCGACCCCGAGCCGCTTGAGGCTGGCGTCGCACGCCTGGGGGACGTACTCGGGCCGCCCGTCTACGCCGGGCGTGCCGTCGGGCTTGCGCATGTTGCCGAACTTCGTCGCGAGGACGACGCCCTCACGGCGATCGCGCAGCGCCTGTCCGAGCAGCGTCTCGTTGTGACCCCAGCCGTACATATCGGAGGAGTCGAGAAAGTTCACGCCGAGATCGAGCGCGCGTTGAACGACGCCGGTGGACTGCGCGTCATCGCCGGGACCGTACGCGCCCGACATCGACATGCATCCGAGCCCGATCGCGCTGACCTCGAGCGTGCTCCCACCCAGCCGCCGTCGCTCGATCATGATTCGCCCTCCATTGGCGTGCGTGTGCCGGGGATGGTAACACGCCGTCGAGAGCGGCCCGGTCTATCGCCTGCCTTCCTCCTCGTTGAAAAAGCGCCACCGTATTCCCTGCAGTCGTCCGGCGGCGACGATCAGCGTGATCTGCTCTGTCTGCTCGTCTTGCGGATAGCGGTACACGAGCGCGGTTTCACTGCGGCTACTCGGCTGCCCCATCCGCGCAATCACAGCGCTGACCGGCATCCCCCGTTTCAGTCCACACGGAAGCCCGCGAAAATCGAACAGCGTCAGCTCGGAAATGTCCGACCGCGGCGAGCATGATGCACACTCGCGAAGCGTCGCCGACCCGATCTTCGCGCGAAGTCTCGTCCACGTGATCAGCTCGTTGGCCTGGTGACGGTTCTCTGTCTGCCACGTTTTCTTTTCGAGAATGCGACCGAGGTCGACCTCGTCGAACTCCGCGCCGTAGTCGAAGACGTTCTTCAGGCAGTCGGCCGACGCCGCCACTGGCCTTCCGCATGTGACAACGATGAACGCGGACAGCGCGACGAGCCGCATCCTTGCCATGGCGTTAGACTAGCAACACCGGGGCGCGCTCTCGTGCGTCGCTTGCCCGAGCTTTGGCCGTATAGTGTGCCCATGCTGGAGCTGCGCCCGAGCTGCGAGCTGTGCGATCGCGACCTGCCGCCCGAGTCCACCGACGCCATGATCTGCTCGTTCGAGTGCACGTTCTGCGCGCGGTGCGTGCGCGAAACGCTGTACAACGTGTGTCCGAACTGCGGCGGCGGCCTGTCTCCGCGGCCCGTCCGTCCTCGCGACCGGCTGGCGAAGTATCCGCCGTCGCCGACGCGGGTGGTGAAGCCGTTGGACTCGGCCCGGCACGCCGCGCTGCTCGCGCGTTATCGTGGCGCGCCGGCGGAGACGCGCTGATGGCCTCGCACGGCCGTCACGGCAACCCATCGGATTTGCGCCGCCTCATGCGGCGACAGCTCGCACCGAGTCGCGCGCGATGGCAGCGGCCGGCGCGCGTGCTCCGCGTGCTTGGCGTGCGGCGCGGCGCCGTCGTCGCGGACGTCGGCTCGGGCCCCGGGTACTTCACGACGCGGCTGGCGCGTGCGGTCGGCCCACGCGGGCGCGTGTACGCCGTGGACCCCGAGCCCGAGGTGTTGAGCGTGCTCGTCGAGCGGCTCGACGGAGCGGGCAACGTGACGCCCGTGCTGAGCCGAGACGACGACCCGATGCTTCCGCCGGCGTCGTGTGACCTCGCCGTTTTCATCAACGCCTACCACCACGTCGCGAAGGGCCCCGCGTTCGTTCGCCGCCTCGCGCGCTGTCTCAAGCGCGGCGGGCGGTTGGCGCTGATCGACTGGGCGTATCGCGAGACGCCCAAGGGGCCGCCGATGCACCGCCGGATTCCGCCGGACAAGGTCGTCGGCATCGCGCGCCGGGCGGGCCTCGTCCCCGTCGCGCGACACGAGTTCCTGCCCTATCAGTACTTCATCGTGCTCGCGCGGCGCCGGTAGGATCGCGCGCTCACCCGCCACACGGAGGACCGCATGGCCCGCAAGTCGCCGCCGCCGATCGCTCGAGCCGTCAGCGCCGAAGACGTCGACCCACGGCACCGCTGGGATCGGCCGCTGCAGGCGCCCGGCCACATGCAGGTGGATTTCGAAGAGCGCGTGGACTTCAAGCGCCTGCATGCCTATCGGCTGGGCCGCGCGCGGCAGGCGCTGGCGAAGTCGGGTCTCGGCGCCGTCCTCGTCTTCGATCAGTACAACATCCGTTATCTCTCGGGGACGGTGATCGGCGAGTGGGCGCGCGACAAGCTCACGCGGTGGTGCTTGCTGACCGGGACCGGCGAGCCGTGGGTCTGGGACTTCGGCTCCGCCGCACGTCATCATCGTCTGTATGCGCCGCAGATCCCCGAGCGTCAGTCGCTCGCCGGAATGGTCGGCATGCGCGGCGCCGTATCACCCAAGGCGGGCCTCTTCAAGCGCGCGGCGGAAGAGATCCGTGACATCCTTCGCGCCGAGGGGGTGGCGGGCATGCCGCTCGGCATCGACCTCGTCGAGCCGCCGTTCCTCTTCGCGCTGCAGGAGCTCGGCCTTCAGATCCGTGACGGCCAGCAGGTGATGCTCGAGGCTCGCATGCTCAAAAGCCAGGACGAGCTCACCCTGCTCAACATGGCCGCCGCCATGGTCGATGGCGTGTACCAGGACATCTTCGAGGCGCTCAAGCCGGGCGCGCGCGAGAACGAGATCGTCGCCCTCGCCAACAAGCGCCTCTACGAGATGGGCTCGGACAACGTCGAGGCGATCAACGCGATCTCCGGCGAGCGCTGCAGCCCACACCCGCACAATTTCACCGACCGCATCATCCGCCCCGGCGATCAGGCGTTCTTCGACATCATCATGTCGTTCATCGGCTACCGCACGTGCTACTACCGCACGTTCAGCGTCGGGCGCGCCACGAAGCCGCAGCTGGTCGCCTACAAGAAGGCACGCGAATGGATGGACGAGGCCATCGCCCTGATCAAGCCCGGCGTCACGACCGACAAGATCGCGCGGGCGTTTCCCAAAGCACAGGAGATCGGGTTCGAGAGCGAGATGGCGGCGTTCGGTCTGAACTTCTGCCACGGCATCGGCCTCGGCCTGCACGAGCGCCCGATCATCAGCCGGCTGAACTCGTTCGACGATCCGATGGAGCTGCAAGCCGGCATGATGTTCGCCGTCGAGACATACTGTCCCGCCACCGACGGGACGTCCGCGGCGCGGATCGAAGAGGAAGTCATCGTCACGCCGGCCGGGGCGCAGATCATCACGCTGTTCCCGGCGGACGAGCTGCCCATCGCGAACAAGTACTGATGCGTGACGACTGCATGCTGTGTCGCGCCGAGCGGATCACGCCCTGGTACCACGAAGACGAGATCTGCTGGATCGCCGAGTGCGAGATCTGTGAGACCCCGATGGTCGTGTGGCGGCAGCACGGCGTAAACCCGTCGGACGAGCATCTCTCCCACATGCTCGGCCATCTCAAGAACGTGGCACAGCGGCAGATCGGCGATCATTGGCTCGACCGGCACATGCGGAACATCCCGGACCACTGGCACGCGCACGCGCGACCCGCGGGTGGCTTCTTCGGGCGTTAGAATCGATCCTATGGCGACGAACAATACGACCGAAAGAATCGTTCGCGGGCGCACC
>Ga0310810_10005166_pt1 | contig 14551 bp, 11 predicted proteins | sample NCmetagenome_FD_207641 | JGI IMG/M metagenome (GOLD analysis project Ga0310810, IMG submission 207641) | Soil microbial communities from experimental microcosm in Duke University, North Carolina, United States - NC | ecosystem: Engineered > Artificial ecosystem > Soil microcosm > Unclassified ... | reverse complement strand
GGCGGGTCAGCGGCAGACCGGTGACCGCGTCCATCATCACGAGGCTTTTGGGAAATGTCGCGAGCTCGAGAACGTCCTCGAGCACACCGAGACGATCGAGCATGCGGGTTGCGTTCGGCGCCAGTTGAAGGCCGGCGCCGATCTCGGTGAACTCAGGCGATTTCTCGATGACATGCACCGGGCGTCCGCCGCGTGCGGCGGCGAGCGCCGTCGCCAATCCGCCAATCCCGCCGCCGATGACGAGGAGCGAAACTTTCATCGGCAAGCATCATATGATCCGAGTCGGAGTACGGTGATGACCCGACTCACGCGTCGGCAGTGCTGATGTGAGTCGGGGCATCCCCGTACTCCGACTCGGTATGTTTTACGACGATATCGAATTAGGGACGACCGTTCGCGTCGGCAGCTACCGGGTCGACGCTGACGACATCGTGAGCTACGCGCGGCGCTGGGATCCCCTCCCGGTTCACATCGATGAAGCGGCCGCAAAGCAGACCATGTTCCGAGGATTGACGGCTTCGGGATCGCACACGCTGGCGATTCGGACCCTGTTGCTGCATCGCGTGCCGATTCAGGACGGAGTGATTGCCGCGGGCGGCTGGGACGATGTGCGCTTTCACAAGCCCGTACGGCCGGGTGACGAACTGTGGCTCGAGGTCACGTGGCTCGAGAAGCGGCCCTCCGCATCGAAGCCCGATCGCGGCGTCGTCACCGCGTTGATGAAGCTGCTCAATCAGGACGGCGACGTGGTCCTGAGCCATCGCGACGTGATCATCATGCGGCTCAGAACACAGTGAGGGGGCGTACGATCGTCAGTCGCCCGCTGGCGACCATCCCAACATCGGTAACACAAGAAACCAGATGATCGCCGTGAGGAATGCGAGCGCCAGCGCGACGCGGGCACCGAACATCGCCTGATAGCGGACACGCGTCCACCATGCCGCCACGCTTGTATCCCGCTTCGACGGTAAGACCAGTGCGATGAGCAGGAGACCGATGACGATCAGGAACGGAACGACGAGGACGGCACCGAATCTCATCGTGCCCCGGCAGACATCCGTGCCGGCAGCGCGGCCTTCCACGCGTCCCAGGAGCGCTCGTAGTTCTGCTCCGCCTTGCGCGCTTCCTCGGGATCGAGATACGTCACCTTGCCGCCTCCGAGCTGCATCGCCTGGTACTGGAGGCGGGCGTTGAGATTCAGGTAGTACGCCTTGCCGACGACGAGGTGGAGTGAGCTGGCAGTCACAACCGCGCCGTGGCCGCGAAGCAGCGCCGCCGAGCTCTTCCCGAGCGCAGTCGCGAGCGCCTTGCCGAGCGCCGGTGTGCCGATCAACATGTCCGTAATTCCAAACCCGGTGCGATTGTCGAACAGCGGTACACCCTCGCCGATGAAATAGCCCATGTGATGCATCGGCCGCAGCGGCACGCCGGTATCGGCAAACGGAATCACTTCGGAACAGTGACAGTGCACGACCGCCATGACATCCGGCCGCGCCCGGTAAATCTCGCCATGAATGAAGCGCTCCATGTAACCGGCGGCCGTCGAGCCCCCGATGACGTTGCTATCGAAGTCGTATTCGACGATATCGGCGGCCGTGACGAGTGCCGGGGCACCGGCGCGCGCAAGGAAATAGTGATCGCGGTTCTGTGGGCTGCGAATGCTCACGTGTCCGTATCCGTCGAGGACGCCTTCGTTCGCCAGGATGTGGTTGGCGATGACCAGCTCGTCGATGACGGCTTGACGGTTCGGTGCGTTCGGCGCCTGCGATTGAACCGTTGCGGCGGCGATACAGATAAACAGGGCGACGACTGCCAGGCATTTCAAGACTCGTGGCGCCATTTCTGCCTCCGACATGAATCCGGCGAGCATCATCGGTGGGGTCCGCCTTTCGGCGGACCTCCTATCAATAAACATAGACAGCACCAGATGCACGGACCGAATTGTCATTCATGTTTCCGCCGACTCCGGCCGATCCGCCGTCTTCGCCCCACGCCGCAATCGCCAGCGTATTGCCGTCGCCGCTCAATGCGACTCCTGATCCGAATTCATCGTAGGCGTCGGAATTCGGAGCCTTCAGATAGGCTCGCTGCGTCCACGTTGTACCTGCTCGTGTAAACACATACGCCGCCCCGGATTCCTCGGCCGAGAAGTCCTGCTGATTCGCATTCAGTCCTCTGCCGCCGCCGCCCTGAAGCATGGACGTCGCCGCGAGCACGTCGCCGTTGGTACTGATGGTGAGGCGAATGCCGAACAGATCGTTCGGGTGCGGATTGGACGACTTGATGTACGTCTGCTGCGACCATGTGCCGTTCGTGTTCACGAACACGTAAATTGCGCCGTTCGACGTGTCCTGATTTTCCTTCCCCGAATACTGCTGGCCATTGATGCCGCCAATCAATCCGTCCTCGTCCGGCGCGTCGATCGCGAGAGTCCGTCCGTCGCCGCTCAGCGCGAGCGCTGAGCCAAACGCATCCTGGGGATGATCAAGGTTGGATTCCTTCAGGTAGGTCGTCTGCTTCCACGTCGAACCATCGCGGACGAAAATGTACGCGCAGCCGGAGCCACCCTTCGAGTTGTCGGCCTCGTTGCCGTTGATGCCGGGCACGCCTCCGTCTTCGTCGTAACCGCTGATGGCGAGCATGGCGCCGTCACCCGACAGGCTGACGGCGAAGCCGAACAGATCGCCCGCGTCCGTTTGCGCGCCCTTCAGGTATGCCTGCTGAGACCAGGTCGAGCCGGACCGCGTGAACACGTAGCCGGCCCCGGCATTCGCGGAGGAGTTGTCGGCCTGGTTCCCGTTGACACCGCGGGCGTTGCTCTGTTCCGTCGGCGCCCCCACCACCATGACATTGCCATCGTCGCTGAGCGTCACCGACCACCCGAACTGGTCGCCCGCATCGGCATTCGACGATTTCACGTACGCCTGTTGCGACCATCGTCCGCCCGTGCGCGTAAATACGTAGACCGCGCCGGAATCCTCGGCGCTGTTGTCGTCTTGGTCGCCGTTGATGCCGCGGGCGTTGCTGTCTTCGCGCGTGGCCGTCACCGCCAGCGTGTTGCCGTTTGCGTTCAGCGCGAGCGCGAAGCCGAAACTGTCATAGGGATCGGTGTTCGACGCTTTCAGGTAAGCCTGCTGCGACCACGGTTTCCCGGCGTCACCGCGTGTGAAGATGTAGACCGCGCCCGCGCCGCCGGCACTCTCGTCGTTCTGGTTGCCGTTGACGCCTTTGGCGCCGCTGTTCTCATCGGGCGCTGAAACGGCCATGGTGTTGCCGTCGCGGCTCATCACCAGCGTTTGTCCGGTCAGCGCGCTGCCGAATCCGAGCTTGGCATCAGCCTTCGGGTTGGACGCCTTCACATACGCGATGGGGGAGAAATTTCTCCTCAGAAATGTCGGGTCGTTTGCGCCAGCGCCCTGGCCGAGCACGTTCGCGCCGTGCACGAACGCGATTAGCCCCAGGATCGCGCCGCTCAGGATCGTGTTGATGTCAGGTCTCATATGGCCGCCTGTGATTATTAAACAAACCTCGTTAGCGGCAACCTCCGAGACGTAGAATTCCCCTTCGTCAACGCGGGACCTGAGAAGGATGGGAGGCCGTATGAAGCGAGTTGCCGTAATCGTTGCCGGGCTCATCGTATTCGCCGCCGCGTCGTCGCTCACGCTGGACGCGCAGGCACAGCGCGGTTGGACGACGTTGTTCGACGGGAAGAACATCGATGCATTCAACAAGGTTGGCGACGCGAACTGGACGATCGCTGACGGCGTGCTCCAGGCCGACAAGGGCATGGGCGGGTATCTGGTAACCAAGCAGCCGTACACGGATTTCGAGATCAGGGCGGAATTCTGGGTCGATACGCCTGCCAACAGCGGCATCTTCATCCGCTGCGAGAACCCGCAAATGCCGGGCGCCGAGGCCTGCTACGAAGTGAACATCTTCGACACGCGTCCGGATCCGACCTATGGCACCGGTGCCATCGTTAACGTCGCCAAGGTGGCGTCGCCCATCAAGGCCGGGGGGAAATGGAACACGTACGAGATTCGCGCGCAGGGAGGACACCTCACCGTGACGCTCAACGGTATGAAAACCGCCGATGCCAACGACACCAAACACGCGCGTGGCCCGTTTGCGCTGCAGTATGGTGCGGGTGTCGTCAAATTCCGGAAGGTGGAGGTTCGGCCACTCTGAAAACCGGATCAGGTATCGGGTATCAGGTTTCAGGGGTGGTCTAGGCCTGCCTCGGGACCTGAAACCTGGACCACCCCTGATACCCGATACCCGAGACCTGCTGTCATTGAAACAGGCGAAGCCCTGTGCTCCAATACGCCCCCATGGCGAACTGGTTTACCAGCATGAACCTCCGCGAACGGCGGACGTTCGCGGCCTGTTTCACCGGCTGGGCGCTCGACGCGATGGACGTGCAGCTGTACGCCGTCGTCATGCCGACCCTCATCGGCCTGTGGGCCATGTCGCAAGCACAGGCCGGCACGCTGGCAACCGCCGCATTGCTGTTTTCGTCGGTCGGCGGCTGGATCGCGGGCATTCTTGCGGACCGGTACGGCCGCGTCACGGTCCTCCGCCTGACGATTCTCTGGTTCGCGTTTTTCACGTTCCTGTCAGGGCTCACACAATCGTACGAACAGCTCCTGCTCACGCGCAGCCTGCAGGGACTCGGCTTCGGTGGGGAGTGGGCCGCCGGCGCCGTCCTGATGAGCGAAGTGATCGACAAGCGCATTCGCGGACGCGCCGTCGGTACGGTTCAGGGCGGCTGGTCGGTGGGCTACGGCGGCGCGGTGCTGTTGTTCACGGTGGTCTTCAGCGTCGCGCGTCCTGAAGTCGCCTGGCGATATCTCTTCATGCTCGGCCTGATCCCAGCGTTGCTCGTGCTCTGGATTCGGCGCAACGTCGAAGAGCCGGACGTCTACACGTCGATGAAGGCGACGACGACCGAACGGAAGCCGCTGCAGTTCGTGGAAATCTTCGGGACCGCACTTCGACGACGAACGTTTCTCGCATCGTTGCTGGCCGCAGGTGGCCTTGGCGGCAACTATGTGACGCTGACCTGGCTCGCCACGTATCTGAAGACCGTACGCAGCTTGTCGGTGCTCAGTACTGGCGGATACCTCGGCATCAATATCTGCGGTTCCTTTTTCGGCTACGTCATCAGCGCGCATCTGAGCGACTGGCTCGGGCGGCGGCGGACGTTCGTGCTCATGGCGTGCGCGGCCGCGATCACGGTCGCGTGCTACACGCTGCTCCCACTGAGCAACACCGCGGTGCTGGTGCTCGGATTTCCGCTCGGCTTCTTCCAGTCGGGCATCATCGCGGGGATGGGCGCGACGTTCGCGGAGTTGTTTCCGACGCGCGTACGCGCAACCGGGCAGGGTTTTTCCTACAACACCGGTCGAGCCATTGGCTCGTTCGTCCCGACTCTGGTCGGCGTTGTTGCTCCCAACGTCGGCCTCGGTCCAGCGATGGGCATCTGTTCGGCATGTTCGTACGTGCTCGTGCTGCTTGCTGTGGCCATGCTGCCGGAAACCCGTGGTCGCGAGCTCGAGAGCATGGTCGTGTCTGAAGGGCGTGACGCCATCGCGGCTTCCTACAGTCCGCAGCCTGTGCCGCGATAAGAGAACGGGTTGGTAGTTGGCGGTTGGTGGTCAGTAGTTACTACGAACCACTAGCCAGCAACCACTAACCAATCCGGCGATCCGGGGTGATCTGATTCGGATCGACGCGCAGCTCCAATACCGCTGATCGCCCTGCGGCGAGCGCGCGGTCGAAAGCGGCCGCGAACGCGTCCGTCGTTTCGACCCGTTCTGCATAGGCGCCAAACGACTTCGCCAATCCCACGAAGTCCGGGCCGGCCAGATCGGTCGCCGACACGCGGCCCGGAAACCGTCGCTCCTGATGCATGCGAATCGTTCCGTACATGCCGTTGTTCACGACGAGGACGAGGAGGCGCGCCCCGTACTGCGCCGCAGTCGCCAGTTCCTGTGGATACATGAGGAAATCGCCATCGCCGGCCACGCAGACCGTCGTGCGATCGGGGTAACGGACCGCTGCGGCGATCGCCGCAGGAAACCCGTAGCCCATTGAGCCGCTGGTCGGTGCCAGCTCCGTGTGCGGTGCCTTGTAGGTGAAAAACCGGTGGACCCACACGGTGAAGTTACCCGCGCCGTTGGCGACGACCGCGTTCGAAGGGAGTTGCGTTGCGAGATGCCGGATGACGACGGCCATGTCGACGCCCTGACGCGGACCTTTCTCCGGCACGGCAATGAAGTTCTCGTATTCGCGCCTGGCGGAGTCGGTCCAGTCGCGCCACGGTGGCGAATCGATCGCCTCAATCTCCGCGAACCGTTCGGCCGCGGCCGATGGTGCAGCAACGATCGGCAGATCGGCCTGATACACGCGACCAAGCTCGTTGGGGTCTGGGTGCACATGGACGAGCCGCGCCGCGATTCGCGGCGGCTTCAGCACCGAATACGTCATGGTCGTGACATCGCCCAGACGCGAGCCGATGGCCACGATCAAATCCGCTGCCTTGACACGCTGCTGCAGGAACGGCGGCAATCCGAGGCTGAGATGGCCCGCATAGCACCGATGTCTGTTGTCGAACAGATCCTGGCGCCGGAACGAGGCCAGTACGGGAAGTGCGTGTGCTTCCGCGAAGCGGGTTACTGCGGCGAATCCCGAGTCAGTCCAGGAAGACCCGCCGACGATGAGGAGAGGTTTCGATGCTTTCTGCAGTTCATCGCGCAGCGCGCGCAGATCGGGATCTCGCGGCGCCGTTTGCACGGCGTGGTATCGCTGGGTGTCGCACGCGGTCGACTGCTCGCTGAGCACGTCTTCCGGGAGCGACAACACGACGGGACCAGGCCGGCCGGAGGTTGCCACCTGAAACGCACGAAGCACGTATTCGGGGATGCGATCCGCCGATTCGATTTCTGCAACCCACTTCGCCAGCGGCCCGAACATCTGGCGGAACTCGACCTCCTGAAACGCTTCGCGACCGCGCACGTCGCGCTGCACCTGGCCGATGAACAGGATCATCGGCGTCGAGTCGTGATACGCGGTATGCACGCCAATGCTGGCGTGCGTCGCACCCGGTCCACGCGTCACGAAGCAAATCCCGGGACGCCCGGTCAGCTTGCCGTCGGCTTCCGCCATGTTCGCTGCGGCGCCCTCGTGCTTGGCCACGACGGTCCCAATCGAGGGCGTGTCGTACAACGCGTCGAGCACGTCGAGATAGCTCTCGCCGGGGACACAGAACAGGCGATCCACACCGTGGATGCGAAGCGCATCGACCAGGATGCGTCCGCCCGGACGGGTAGTGTTGGCACTTTGCATGTTGGAATGTGAATTCAAACCGTGTGCTTCAAGTAGACGGTCCGACTTTCGGTATAGAAGTCGAGGGCGAGCGGCCCCTGTTCGCGCATACCGAAGCTCGACTCCTTGGTCCCTCCGAACGGCAGCTGGTACTCGACTCCCGCGGTTGGGAGATTGACCGTGATGAGTCCGGCCTCGATGCGATTGATGAACTGATGCACGCGCGAGATGTTGTTGGAAATGATCGCCGCCGAGAGCCCGAATCTCACGCTGTTGGCCAGACGCATCGCATCGTCGAAGTCCTCGGCGACCATTAGCGCCAGCACGGGTCCGAAGACCTCGTCCTGTGCGATGCGCATGTCGGCCGTGACGTCGCCGAAGATGGTTGGTTCGATGAAAAAGCCCTTGTCGTAGGTGCCGCCGGTGAGCCGCGTGCCGCCGCATAGCAGCTTCGCACCCTCACGCTGGCCGATACCGATGTACTCGAGATCGACATTGAGTTGCGACTCGTCGACGGCGGGGCCGATGTCCACGCCGGTCTCGAGTCCATTGCCGACTTTCAACGCGCGTGTCTTGGCGACAAGTGCTTCGACGAGCCGCTCGTAGACCGATCGTTCGACGATGGCACGGCTGCAGGCCGTGCATTTCTGTCCGGTCGAGAAGAACGCCGCGTTGACGAGCGTCGCCGCCGCGACATCGAGATTGGCGTCCGCGAGCACGACGGTCGGATTCTTGCCGCCCATCTCGAGTTGAACACGCAACCTGCGTCGTGTGGCCTTGTCGTATAGCCTGTTGCCGACGTCGCACGATCCGGTGAACGAGACAGCTTTCAACGATCGATGTTCAAGCATCGCATCGCCGATGACACCGCCGCTGCCGGTGACAAAGTTGACGACCCCGGCCGGCAGTCCGGCCTTCTCCAGCGTCTCCACCAGACGAAGCGCGCTCAACGGCGCCAGCGACGCGGGTTTGATCACCACGGTATTGCCGGCGACGAGTGCCGGCGCCATCTTCCACGCGGGTATCGCGCTCGGAAAGTTCCACGGCGTGATGAGCGCCACGACGCCGAGCGGTTTGCGCAGCGTGAAGCAGAAGACATTCTCGCGTTCGGATGGAATCTGGTAGCTGAATAGCCGCGATCCTTCTCCGCCGAAGTAGCGCAGGATGTTGATGGCGCGCTTCACTTCGCCGGTGGCTTCCGGCAGCGTTTTCCCTTCCTCGCGCGTCATGTCGTTGGCCGCTGAGGTCAGCTGGCTCTCGAGGATCTCCGCCGCCTTGAACAAGTACTCACCGCGGCGTGGCGCCGGTAGTGCGGCCCACGCCGGCTGCGCGCCCTCCGCAGCAGCGAACGCCGCGGCAACATCGTCAGGTCCAGACGCCTGAAACTCGCCGACGATGTCGTCTGTGTTCGCGGGGTTGATGTTGGCGAAGGCACGCCGGGTGCTGGCTGGCACCCACTGGCCACCAATGAAGTTCAGATATTGACAGGACATACAGCGCGCAACGTTACTATCACGGTTGATTGATCGCCAACAACGGTTGACGCAACCTGCGCTAGAGTGTGCGCATGAAATCAACGGCCCTGGGTGTGTGTGTTGCGACGTTGCTGGCGGGACACATCGGCGCGCTCGCGCAGGCATTGCAGGCGCCCGCTGCAACCGGTACCGCGGTCGACATCCCTGGCGTCGTCAAGGGCGGTACGCCGATCGAACGCATCGTGACGGGGTACGACGGCCTCGACGATCCGATCGGGCTCACCGACGGCTCGCTGGTCTTCTCCGAGCCCGGCGCGCGTCGGCTGCACCGGCTGAACACGCGGACGAATGAGGTATCGGTACTCGTCGCGGACTCGAACGAATCGCACGGCGTGACCGAGGACGCACGAGGTCGTCTGATTTCCGCGCAAGCCTGGTACGGCTCGACGAAAATCGGCGTGATCTATCCGCCGGCGAGCCGCGCCGTCCTGGCCGATAGCTACGAGGGGAGGCCATTCAGCCGGCCGAACGATGTGATCGTTGCCAGCAACGGCGGGGTGTACTTTACCGAGCCCGGCCTCACCGTGCAGCAGGCCGAGGCGCTCGTGAAGCAGCTGGGACGGCCGCTCGAACCACAGTTGCCGCCGGCCGTTTACTACATTCCACCGGGCGGCCGCGCGATCCGAATCGAAGATAAGTTGATTCGCCCGAACGGCATCCAGTTGAGCCGGGATCAAAAGACGCTGTACGTCGACGATTCCAACGGCGCCGAGATTATCGCGTGGGATATTCAGCCTGACGGCCTCGTGCGCAATCGGCGCGCTTTTGCCTCGCTGACCGGCCGCAGCACGCGTGACAACGGGCTCGGCGGAATCAAGACGTTCGCCGACGGCATGACGATCGACAACGACGGTCGGCTCTATGTCGCGACCGGCGGCGGTGTCGAGGTGTTGAGTGAACAGGGAAAGCACCTGGGCACGATTCCGGTCAAGTGCCCGCCGGCCGACTGCCAAAACCTCGCGTTCAGCGGGCCTGGGAAAAGGACGCTCTATGTCGGCGGCGCTGGCTCTCTCTACAGGATTGAGATGATCGCTCGCGGATTTGCCGGACGCGCCAAGTAAAACCCTTCTAAAACCGCTTGTTCGTCCAATTGCGGATGTAGTCGAACAGATTCTTCACGCTGTTCGAATACTGACCAGGCGTCGTTTCGCACGCTGTGCACGGCGTAAAACCGTGGACGGCGCCTTCCAGAACGAAGTAGTCCTTGTCCTTGCTCGCTGACTTGTCAAAAATGATTTCGTCGTCGCGGATGAACTGGTACGCGCCCATCGCGGCAATCATCATTGGCACCGAGATCGACTGCACCGCGCAGGTTGTCGAGTTGTTGCTGGAACAGTAATCGATGCCTCCGTTTGCGCTGGTCGCTCGCGTGGCATTGGCGCTCAGGAACGATTTCAGTGTGAAGATCTTGGTACCGGTATCGAAGTCGCGATTGGTCCTGGCCATTCCGGGTTCGGCGACCGCAACGCTTCTGACGATTTGCGTGACGATGCTGCCGTCGTTTCTCAGCAACTTCTCCGGGCGCGCAGTGCTCTGAAGATCGGCGATCGATGGATCCAGCGTCGCCAGTTTCGCGTCGCCTCCGGCGCCGGCACCCGGGTTGCCGCCGGAGGGGATGAGCAAGATCTCATCATCCGAGTATGGATAGTCGCCTTTCCTCATGCGCTCCTGGATGGCCAGCGCCCGATCGATCAATTCGTTCATGCGCGCCGCCTGAGCGGCGAAATAACGGTCTTGAAACGTCTTCGAGTAATGGGATGACCCCTTCGCGTTGAATCCGTTCTTCTCGTCGAAGGGGTCGAGCGCTGGGTCGACGGTGCGCTTCGCCCCGTCGACCCTCACCGACGGATTCAGGCTTCGCAACGTCTGCACGGGGTTTCCGGCGTGAGCGTCGGCGAACACGATCGCATCCGCTCGCGGCAGACCGCGCACGTCGTCGCCGCACTTCACCAGCCGCTCCGGCTTTTGACAGTACGCCGGGCCGTTTTCCGCGACAGCTTGATACAGACTCATGAGCGGTCCGCCACCGCTATGTCCGAACAAAATGACCTTCGTAATCGCAGGCTGGCGACGGACGAATTCGACTGCGGCTTTCACGTCGAGCGGCGTTTCTTCCCACCGGACCTGGGTTTCGTTGTTCTGAAATCTCGTGTTGAAGCACAGCGCGAGGAAGCCGCGACTCGAGAGCTCGCGACACGCGATGTGGTTCAGGTAGTTGGCCGTGCGATGCCCGATTACGAAGCCGACGTGCGGGGCAGGTCCTGTATCCGGTTTGTAAAGGGCAGCGCTGACGCGCCCTAACGCAATGAACTCGGGATGGCTCTGCGCCACTGCAACGCTTGGCGCAGCGACGACGCCCAAAACCGCAACAACCAAGATCTGAACTCGTGTCATGCGAGCACCCCCGTCAGCGCGCCGGATCGGATGTGAGATGCGTCGGCGGATTGAACGTGACGTTGCCATTGATTGTCACGTCACTTGCGCCGCGTTCGGGCGCCTTCGCCGCACCTTGCGCGGCGGCGGCCGCAACGGGAGCTCCGCCACCCCAATAATCTCCCGCGGCATCGACTCGGATTGGCGCGGTTCGGGCGTTGGCATTCGACACCGACACATCGGGTCCGGCGTTTTTCACGAATCGATTGCGGCCGTGACTGCCGAGCGGCCCTCCGCCGAGATCGATCACCGCTGTTCCGAGCATCTTGTCAGCGGGATGCGTGACTGTGACCGCCGCAATCGGTGTGGCCCCAGCCGGCGCCGTGAAATCCGACAGCGACGAGTTCTCCACGAGCACCTTGAGCGTTTCGAGATTGTTCGCATTCAGGATCCCGATCGCACCGCCGAACCCGGAGAACTTCGTATTTCGCACGGTCAAGCTAAATGCCTTCGTTCCGTTGCTCGCGCCGCTCAGCCGGATCTGCCCGTCAAGGCCGCCGGCCGGATTGGTGTTGGTGAGCACTGAATCGGAAAGCGTGAGGTTATAGATGCCGTTGGTCGGATTCGCCGCTTCCAGGATCTTGATGTTCGCACTTGCAGGATCGCGAAGGTCCAGCCGCGTCATGTCGAGATTCAGCACGCCGTTGGTCGTGCCGCGATGCTGAATCTCGATCGAATCGCCATTGTTCACCTCGCCGACCATCCGCGGATTCAACACGGCCGTGTCCGAGATGCGGCCATTGATAACCGGGCTGTCGCCGCCGGTCAGGAACACCAGGCCGTCGGTCGCGAAATTGCCCGGAGGTGACAGGTTCTCGGCATGAAACCGGGACATGGTAAGACGCACCTGTGAGTGGTTGAGCGCGATCAGCGTGAACGCACGCGATCGGACGATGCCCGCCGGCGGAGCGAGCGATTCGGGACGAGGCAGATTCAGTGATAGATCACGAACGACTGTGTCGGTGATCGCAAAACTGGCGACTGCGCCGGCATCGGTCAGCAGCATGATGCCTTCGAGATTGCTATCGCGAATCACATTTCCCGCAATCACAGCCTCGCCGAAGTTCGCTGCAGCGGTGCGTTCGGGCGCGTGCATCGCGCAATAGCTCGAAGCGCCAGGACCGCACGCGAGCAGCGTGATGCCACCGAAGTGATTCCCCTGCGATTGGTAGAGGACGAACCCTTCCGGCCACAGCCGCTCCAGGCGTCGCAGGTCGTTCCCCTGGATCATGTTGTTCGTGATGAGGGTGCCGCGAATCTCCGGACGTACCGCGTTGACGCCAAAGATGCCGGCACGCGACGCGCCATCGATATGAATGTTCTCGACGACGTTGTTATTGGCAAGCCGAATGGCGTCGCCCTGGTAACGCATTGCCTTCGTGTTCGTGATCGTCGGTCGCGCTCCGCTCGCCGCTCCTTTTGTGACCGGGTCACCAAGCCCAATCAGGCGCTGGCCGTCTTTCAATTGAATGCCGCCGTCGAGCGGACGCGTCGACGGCAGCACGCGGAGGGTGTCGCCTGGGCGTGACGCGGCCTCGACTTGCTCGAGCGTGGCGAACGGGCGACTCCGGCTGCCATTGCCGCCGCCCGTTGCATCGGCCCGGACGTACCAGGTGGACGCGGCCTCGCTCGCCCCGGCCATGGACATCAGAAACACCGCCACCAACAATGCGCGCCGCTTCATACGTGAACCTCCGGCTCGATCAGGCAAGGTTCAATGCGGAGCGATTATCGCTCTGAATGTCGCGTTCGACACCCCTCGCGATGTGCAATGACGAACTGGCTGGCGGCCTTCTTAACGCCGGGACGAAATCACGGTCACGTGAACCGATCGGCGGCCGAACTGCCGCGCCGCGGCACAATCCGGAATGTAGAGGTCCAACCGGCGTTTGCGTATGGCGCCCCCGGTATCGAGGACCCAGTACGTTCCGTTGTAAGGCGCCGCTCTTGTAATCCGAATGCGCGTTCCGAGCGGCAACACTGCCGGATCGGCGGCGACCATACCTTTCGAGACGGGGATGCCAGAGGCCGTAACGCTGCCGGTGCAATACGCGGTCGCCGTAAACACTAATGGGCCAGCCGGTCGTGCCGGGGCTTGCGCTGTCGGTCCCTGCGGTGCTTCAGGCGGCACTGTTTGCGGTGGCGGTACCTGCGGCGGCGGTGTCTGGGGCGGCGAAGCCGGATGAATTCCACGGGCACACGCGGAAACGGTCACGAGTAACAGCACGATTCCGGCGTTCCGTCTAACCGGTGTGAGAGGCCTATGCACGGCGTCGGGCTGGCGCAAACTGCGATCCGGCGGCGTCGCCTCGTAAAGTTCGCTGGAATCTTGAACGCGACACACCATCGCGAACGGTACGGCGACAGATTTCGCACTCCGATAACGAAGTTCTGCATTGCCCAAATTGGCGAACCAGCTGGGGGGTGAAATCACGCTGGAACGGTCTGGATATACTGCGTGCTCGAACAATCGCCATGTCACTCATCGTCATTCCTGATGACGCGCCGCCGGTGCTGGCGCCGAGCGACGCAGTCACGCAACTGCGCAACTGCGAACATCGAATCTACCCGACGCTGCCGGCGAGCGCCCCGGAGCTCGTCACGCGAATCGCCGCCGCCGACGCGGTGATCAACATCCGCGCGTCAACCCGGTTCAGCGCAGACGTGCTCGCCGCCTGCCGGCAGCTGCGCCTGATCTCGATTTGGGGGACGGGGACCGACCATGTCGATCTCGGCGCGGCCAGGGCGCGCGGGATTGTGATCACCAACACGCCAGCGGTGTCTGCGGTTTCCGTTGCTGAACACGCGGTCTCGCTCATGTTCGCCGTGGCCAGACGGACCGTGAACATCGATCGGGCCGTCAAGGCGGGTGAATGGCCGCGAGCGATGGTCCAACAGCTTCACGGAAAAACGCTGGGCGTGATCGGCACCGGCGCCATCGGCCGGGAAGTCGCGCGGCTAGGTGCTGGAATCGGCATGAACGTCATCGCCTGGTCGTTCCATCAGCGCGGCGATTACACGTGGGTGACCCTCGAGGACCTCTGTCGTCGCGCGGACGTTATCAGCGTGCACGTGCGGCAGTCGGCGGAGACAATCGGAATGATCGAGGCCGAACACTTCGCGATGATGAAACCGGGCGCCATCTTCATCAACACCGCCCGCGGCCGCATCGTCGTGGAGAAGGATCTTGTCCAGGCGCTTAAGAACCAGCGCATTGCCGGCGCTGGACTCGATGTGTTCGAGACAGAACCGCTGCC